>Ga0207663_10001305_pt1 | contig 11564 bp, 10 predicted proteins | sample LARL53metaG_FD_184346 | JGI IMG/M metagenome (GOLD analysis project Ga0207663, IMG submission 184346) | Corn, switchgrass and miscanthus rhizosphere microbial communities from Kellogg Biological Station, Michigan, USA - LAR L5-3 metaG... | ecosystem: Host-associated > Plants > Roots >...
GTAATATACCTAAGTATTTGCTGCGGTAACAGTAACTATGTCGTATAAAGAAATGATGATTTGGCTATATTGGGCCTAAGTAACCGTAGGTCCGAATCCGGTGGTTCTCGCACTAATTGCAGTTCTTAAAATAGACTTTAATAACAAAGACAAGAATGAGAGCTTTAAATCTTTCGGCCACAGAATTAACTACAAGTAGTCAGAATTCCCAAAGGGGATTCATCATTGCTCTACTAATAAAATGATTGATATAAAATTATCTTATATAGCATTATCAACACTCTGAATATCATATAGGGGTTAAGATTGCAACCCACTTCCCGTGTCAGAACAGCCAGATATCCTCAAAAAGCTAAAGATGTTCACTTTATAAATGGGCTCTTAGCCGTGAATTGAGAGGATACGTTATTACTGCTGACTACATTATTACAAGTTCTAATGAGGAGTTTGCAGAACCTCGTGTACTCATCCCTATTCTCAAATCAATTTGTGACACTGAGGGTATGACTGCACATTTCAATACATTAAAATCTATATCTGAAGGGCTGGATTCTATGATGGAAGAGTTTTCATATACTATGAAAGATTTGAGTAATATTCTAGACGAATAACCAAGTAAAAGTAATATGCCACCATTATCATTATGCTGTCCTAAACCAAGAATCGACACACGAATACATAATAGATTCGTTTAGCGTTGAATATAAAATATACATCCTCATGCTGCAGTTTGCGATGATGACGATCACGACTCATGTAGTGGCAAGTTCTACAAATATGACGATACTTCCAGAAAGAAGATTACGGAATCGCGCTCGTGTTCATGCCATTACAAGAAAAAAGACGGTCTTAGATGGGTTTGTGGTAGTAATCGCTATCATTATTCCTTTTTTTATAGATTAGAAGTAGCTCTCATTTACTTTTTTGACAAGATCATCTATTGTTATTGGTTTTATAAGAAAACAATCAATAGAATCAGATGACGCAAAGCTTGGTCTGTACTCTTCTCTATATTCATCCAATAGTGGATTAAATCCCACCCTAATTTTACTATTCCACAACCTAAAGAAACTATTTCACCTGGTACATTAAAGAAGCAGTTCAATATTGTAGAAAGCTGGTTTGCAACGAACTGGAGTGGTGTTTGTGGTCAAATTTCAAAAATATCTGTTCCAACTTTGGTCATAACAGGGACTGAAGATGTTGCCGTACCTGCAGCTAATTCTCTAATTATTGTACAAAAAATCCCTGGCTCTTGGCTTGTACAGATTCAAGGCGCTGGACATGGATTGATGTATCAATATCCTAATAAACTCAGCAAAGTATTGCAAACATTTCTTTCATTAACAAACACTATGCCAGCTAGTTAAACCCAATAAAGAATAGAATTGATATTTGTGGCCTAAACTTTATGATATAGCATGAGCCAAAACTAATAATGATTGCTAGACGAACCATACCTTTGTTGTTTGTAATCGTGATTATATCATTAACAATTACATTAAACCCAACAATAACTTCTGTATTAGCCTTATCTCCAAGTCTTTCAGCCGCCACATCTTCTCCCAATCCCTCGCCACAAAAAGAATCAGATAATTCAAAATCGACGTTTAAAATAACTGACAAGCTAAAGAGTCTGATAAATGGTGCTGTAGATAATAATAAAACCAATGCTGCAATTGTTGTAGGGATTGTTGATCCAAATGGAACTGAGTTCTATGGTCACGGTAAAATGTCCAATGCAAATAATAATGCTACAGTAGATCAAAATACAATATTTGCTATCGGTTCTAACACCAAAGTATTTACTGCAATTCTTTTGGCTGATATGGTAGGAGATGGTTTGATCAAGTTAGATGATCCAATTGAAAAGTATCTACCAGCCAATGTTATAGCACCACAATACAAGGGACATAAAATTACTCTTGAAGATTTAGCTACTCATACTTCTGGATTACCAGAGTTCGTTCCTAATTATTGTCCCAGTTTCTTTAAGGAAAATCCACGAACTCCTAGTGATGAAATTCAACTTCAAATAAGAGTAGCGGGTTGTACCAAAAACTATACATTTGACCAATTCTATCAAGGTCTTTCTAACACTACAGTCACAAGAGAACCAGGTACAAAAGTTGAATATTCAACTTTTGGATCCGCATTGCTTGGTAATATTTTAACATTAAAATCAAATATGTCTTCATATGAAGAACTTTTGACGAAAAGAGTTCTAAATGTGCTGGGAATGGACAGTACCAGTATCAATCTTTCTGATGCACAAAAATCCCGTTTGGCAATTGGACATCTATATGGTCAGGAGCTTCCTAGTTTGAATTACTCAAATCCTATTGTTCCAGGAGGTGGGTTATATTCATCTGCCAGCGATATGTTGAAATTCATCTCAGCTAATATGGGATTAATTAAAACAAAATTAGATAAGGCAATGCAAGAATCGCACTTAATAAGACTTAGCTCTGGCTCTTTAATACCAAACAATATAGGTGTATCAACTAATAATGCCGCTACCAGCGCGGGATTTTATGTTGGTTTAGGATGGTTTGTAACTACAGATTTTGGCAATGAAATTATTTGGCATAACGGCGCTACGGGCGGTGGTTACAATGCCTTTATGGCTTTTAATCCTGCTACTGATCGAGGTATCATAATACTTTGTAGTTCCGATAGAAGGAATGCGGATATTACAACTGCTGGTTTGTATAAGAATAACAATCTCTCTTATTTAGTGTGGACTTTACTCAAAGGATAAATGTCATAGTTGACTAATTGTCATTTATACCGTAGGTGCTGATCGGCTATACTAAACCATAATGCATGATACTTGTCCAAACAAATGTGCTGAGGGATGGGGCTGGGATCTTAGAGTTTCTTCTAGACTGTATGATGGCTCAGGTTCAATCAAGATGGTTTTGACAAAAGACATAGCATCACGAGTGCTGAACAGAAATCTAGCTGAACTAGTTTTGCTTGCATCACAGAATAAACCATTGGCGCAGAATCAGCGACAACCATTTGCAGTAAAAATAACAATTCCTGATAGTATCGAGGTAATAGAAGCAGTAACTGAAAGTGCCTCCTCATATAGAAGTAATGGAAAGCTCATAGTAACTGACGGTAGAAATCTTGTTTTCTTTCCCCGGGAGAAGGGGAAGATCACAAGTTTTCAGAACATGTCAAACGACCATTAAAGATTTCAGATATAGAAGATAGAAAGATAATCAAAAAGCTGATTGAAAAAGCTCTTGACATTAGCATCAGAAAAGTTACAGGTATGAGAATGATGCAAGGGATCTACCTGCTAGAAGAGCCGATCTCGCTGTATAGATGTGAAAGAGCAAAACTATATCTTGGATTTTCACTTAGAGTAAGTTTAATCGAAGATAACAAAGTAACAGTTGAGGCAACCCCTCAAGCTTGGAAAACCAAGCCTCACTTTGTATAGAAGAACTTGTAAGCAAATCAGAATCTACACATTGATCACGGGGTAACCTGTTGCTCCATTTGGAATGCGAACCAAATTTGACTCATTTTCGCCACCCAAAAGAGGAACCCGAGACCAACAATGGCTGGGAACCCTTGTTATAACAACAACGACAAATCGGCTGCAGGTGGATATAGGCAAGCAGCTGGAAATTCAACAACCAATATATCAGATAATTCGTTAGGACAGGATTTATCATCTGATGGTAGAGATTTGACGGACAAAGGCTGTATAATTTAGCTATACATAACAACTACGCGGCTCATTATATTCTGATTGATGTTAAAGGAAAAGGATTTCAATTCTATACCTTTACTTTCGGGTAGATTGAGAGACGATGTGATAATGCGTACCCAAACGCATCAAAGTATCTGCTTTTACCAATCAATCCTTGGCATTAGAAGAAATGGCTAAATCTTGGCAAAAATACACAAACCCATGAAATACCTCACCGATATGGTTACCAAGGTTCCTGAGGGGACTAGCTCGACCAAAGTAGACGAGTTGCGCTCAGCAGAGGCGGTACGTGCTGCTGATCTCGCTAAAGCTGGCCATTTGGTTCGACTCTGGCGCCCACCATTAGTCCAGGCGAATGGCGTAGCATTGGACTGTTCCGAGCCACCGACGAAGCAGAGCTTCGCGAAATTCTTGCCTCATTACCTCTTCATATCTGGATGCAAGTCACTATTACACCTCTAAATCCACATCCAAATGATCCTGAATATCGTGCCAGTCAAACAATGGATCACCCACAGGCCTAGCCATAACTGCAAGTACTAATGCTACGTATGAAAACTATGAGTACGGTAGTTGTGGTACAAATCATGCAGCTTACGAAAAGTACAGGAACTAGAATATCAAGCAAGAGTTCGGTGCCAGACAACTGCATTATTCTCAAGGGTGAAGTATTGGAATACCGGGATAGCCTCACTCAAGTATTTCGTTTACCAAACAAAGTCATTCCTGAATTTTGGAAAGGAGAGAGATGAAAAGATAAATACCTACAGACTACATGGCAAGGTCGAGAGGAATTCTCAAACAAGCAACTGATCTAAAGATATTGTATTCATGACTAGACAGTAGTAATAACTTCCTTGGATGTCAAGCAAAGCATCCTTATCTTCTTTATCTTAAATAACCACATGGATCAATGACATCAAACCGTATTAGCTAAGCAGATAACAGTTTCAGTGGTAAACCATCGAATACATGCCAAGTTTCTATGATTTTTCCATTTTGAATTCGATATATACTTACGCCTCTGTAGCTAATAATTTTATTAGTTTGTTTAGTTTCAGAGTAAATTGCCTTTGGTGTCAATGAGTGTCAAATTTGATTTACACCATTAACATTGAATAGATATTTTTGAATTGAGCAACTTTTTAAAACCTTAACTACTATGGGGTATGTATTCAAGTTAATGTCTGTTGCACAAGAGCATTCTACAGCAGTGGACAAAGAACAAACATGGGAATGCAAAATATGCGGAAAGGCTTTTCAGAGTTGGTATATATTAAATTATCACAATCTACTGGAACATAGTCGATGTAAACGACCGCCAATAGGAGTTGGATGATAATCCTCCCAATTACCGACATTTTGTCGGTACATGTAAGTTAAGTTCCAAGTTCCTCGTATCATCTTTATTCGAGCTACTCACAATCCGGAATGCTTACTAAGGTCGGGACGCGAGATCTATATTTTACATTTGTATAGGTGGATATTACCAAGAGAGGAAGGCGTTTTCTTATAAATGAAGTCTTGTTTACTCTCTGCCTTGCAATAGCTGTGTGCAGTAGCTGAGAATTGTATATTCATTTATATATATTTACAAAAAACAGAAGGGTCAATTACTTTAGCAATGCTCATTTCCTTCCGTTACTGTTGCTTATATTGCTTATATATTGTCGTGCTTTTTCAGTTATGTTTTTCATTGTTGGAATTGGTATTCCGAGTTTTTTCGCACCATTAAAAACACCTGAAATAAATGCCTGCCATCCAATTCCAACGATGGCTAAAATTATTATGATAATTGCTATCCATGTGATTAAACCCATATTCATATTACAATAATCCCATGTATTTTATAATTTCTAGATTTAGTAAAAAATAACTTTTTCAATATTACCCCTTGTGGCAAGGAGCGACACCATTTCAAATGAACATCAGGTGCTGTGATCAGCGATTTCACTTGGACAAAAGGATGCATCGTTCCAAAAAATAGAAGGAAACCAATAGCCTATATGTAAATAAGAGTGGCTCCTACGCCTGTGAGAGTATCAGTTTAAAGCATCGATGTAAATGCTGCTGTGTCAGATGTATCAGAACACTGTTTTTTGTTGCTGCCAAACTCGCCAACACAAATGAGATACACAAATTTAAGAAAAATCGCATTATGTCAACCATAAGGCAAATAATAAATCTTAATCCAACAGAAGATATAAGAAAGCCCGAGGCAACGCAGAATAGTTACAGACCGCTAATCTTAACGATTGACATGACGTCTTACAATATCTTCCGAGAGCATTAAAAATGTATATTGAACGCCAGGAAATCGTATTTAATTCAAAGCAATGACAAACATATTTTCTTAAAATCAATTTATTTATTTATTTATTCTGCTCCCCTTGAATTTTTAATTAGTACAACAGTACAACCAGTTTCAATAAGAAACATAAAAAAACATAAAAAAATAAGATGCTGTTACTTAGCTGTTGTTATCTTACGTTAAGCTACCATCACTAATATCCAGGCCCCATCATTCCCATGCCTGCTCCGCCATGACCCATCATTCCCATGCCAGGCCCCATCATCATATTCATCATAGACATTGATTGAGAAGATAGTACTTTTCCATTTCCAGCATCCACTATTACTCTATGAATATTGTTGTTGGAATCCAGAACAATCACGTTATAAACTAAGAATCCGTTCTCTGGATGGATAAAAGCTGCAACAGCTGACGAATTTCCACCTACTGATTTTAGTGCGGTTGTGGTGGCATCATTCAGGTTAGTATGTACGCGAGACTTTAGTGCCTGCATCATGGTAGGCAATAATGGTACAGAACCGGTAATATTTGCTCCACGATTACCAGTCATCATCATCGATTGCGGACCGTTGGTTCCCATCGTGCTGCTGCCACTCGTCATGTTACTGCTGCTATTCGTCTGAGCATTTGCTTTATGGGTAAATGTAGTAAGAAGGGCTGATGTCGATCCGAAGACCAATACAATTGCTATCAATACAAATGTAGTGGTTCCAGTTGTTTTTGAATTTCTTGACCTCATAATATCATAAACTATCTGTTCCTATATATGAGTTGAGTACAGCATTACTGAATATTAACACTCAAATATGTGAGATTCGTTGTTTTAAAAAAATTGATACATAAAAATTAACATAGATTTAGCGATTTTCGATTAGTGAAAGTCGAGACATAGATTTCAAATTAGATTACCTGATATGCTTAACCTGATATGTAGTGATATGTAGCACTGTGAGCCAATGTATCACAAGATGATGCCCTTCTCGCCGTTTACTTCACTCAGTTAGAAGATGTAATAGTTTATTGATATTTAAATAAGATTCACAAATTTCGAATGGCAAATTTTTGGAACAAATATCGCATAGGGTTATCATAAACGTTATTCTTCATCGAGCCATTGAATGTCAGTCATTAGTCCAGAAAGATCTTTTCTAATACTTTAATTTCATTTTACAGATATGCTTAAGAAATAGTAAATGGCCTTTGACGGAACTATGAACGCACGCACATCATGTATGTTGCACACACGTGTGGCGAAAGGGCTAGTGTTATGTCAGTTGGTCTTCCAGCAAGCATCAAATAATGCTAACTAAAACAGAATTGAAATTCTTTTCAATACGGATGCAACCTGCAGGACGGAATGCTAAGTTAGTAGGGATACTATATTACCCGTACATTACTTCCTCCCTTGTCCGCGGTGAACCTTGTCCTTGTTGTTTTTCTTTGCCCTGCTCTTGCTCCATAAATGACTGGACTATCCCTTCCATTCTCTTTTTTAAACTTGCTCCCTGCTCCCTGAGCTGGTGAGTATTGATTTTCAAGTTTTCATTATCCATGACTTTAGTAAGTGATTCTATCAGAATGGCTGCTCCTTCCGGATCGGGAATCCCTCTGGCAGTAGATAGGATTAAGGCTTTAGAAGGAATACCATTTGACAAACAGGACGACAAAATTCCACCGGCTATTCCTCCTATAAAGGCAGTAGTGGAATAAACAGTACTGTCATCATGATCTTTTTCTTCTTTGTTCTTTATATCGGTTTTATCATCCTGAATAAGATTTGCGGCATCTGCTTTTCGACCGTCACTTGACAAAATCATAGGGGTTCTATTTGGATCAGGAAATCCCTCTATCGCGATGCCATCCAATACTATAACTTCTTTCACTTTATTATTCAGAGCCCATTTCATAACAGTGTCTAAAACTGAATACATGCCCTGGATGATTATGGGAGCCTCACACACAAGCACGCAAACATTACCTTCTTCATTTGAATACAATCTGAATGGGTGCCTTAGCTTTCCTTCAGCATAAATGACACCCGGTACTATAAACTCAGATTCAACACACGCTATTTGGTTCATATGAAGCTTGTTAATGATATAACTAGTACTTATCGATCCAACTAGTCCTGCCCCTGGAAAGCCCGCAATGAGGGTGGGAGAATTCAGTTTCTTCTTTGCTTGCACGATTTTGGCCAAGGGTTTAACCCTAGTCTTACCTTCTGTAATGCCGTTCTCTATGTCAGTGTGAACAACAACTGGTTTTTCTCTTATCATGTGCGACCCTTTCAATTTATCGTTCTTTCTCAAGATTGAAATCTATTGTTGTAAACACACATAAAGTTTGCCTAAAAGCTCCTTTCGGTAAAAGATCTTGAGGTATTAACTGGTGTGATTCAATTATTGATATCGATGATTCATAACCGAGTAATCCGTTTGAGTATCGACATGCAAACTCTTTGTCTTAATATGATTTTCTATATCTTCTGTTTTGTATTGTAGTAGGAGCAATACCACAAGCAAGTTGTTTGGATCACCCTGACATATTTCATATGCCATGACATCTTTGAATCATGCATTCCTTATTGACCTAAACTATTGTAAGAGCATTTGTAAGGTTAATAGACGTTTATGAGATGACATTAAAGGACTTTACAAACAGCAACGTTAACCAAAAATGACATGCTCCAGTTAGCAGCACCATGCTACGAAATCCAATAGGCGTAGGCAATCAGCTGTCAATCAATACGTTAGATGCAGTAAGAGACAGCCTGAATATTGTTTAATAGATATGGCAATAAGAGTGATATAGAGTGCGATAGATTGCATGAGTTATAAGATATGACACGATTGAGTATTTTGGCGGCCCACGAACAGGTAAATCCTGTTGACCTTTTAAGTGATGTTATTGAAATGGAACAAAATGGGATTGAAAGATGTTGGACGAGTGATCACTATATGCCTTGGTGGCATACCGGCGCCTCTGGAGGTGCCGCATGGCCATGGCTAGGTGCCGCATTGGCCAAGACTGATAAAATAATTATAGGCACCGGGATAACACCACCTATACTAAGGTACAATCCAGCAATTGTCGCACAGGTATTCGCAACATTAGGCTTTATGTTTCCAGGAAGGGTATTTCTAACCGTCGGGAGAGGAGAGGCCCTTAACGAAGTAACATCTGGCAACAACTGGCCATCTAACTTTGAGAGGTTTACAAGATTGAAGGAGGCAATACATTTGATCAAAAAGCTCTGGAAAGAGGATTGGGTTACATTCAAGGGAGAGTACTATTGGGTAAAAGATTCTAACCTTTATACCAAGCCTAAGGATCCAATTCCCATGTACATTGCTGGCTTAGGCCCACAATCAGCTAGATTAGCTGGTCAAGAAGGGGATGGTTTGGTTACAAATGAGATTGACGCTGACAAAATCAAAAATAAGCTATTTCCTGCTCTTAAAGAAGGTGCTAGATTAGCAGGAAAAGATTATGAATCATTAGAGAAAGTGTTATTCATTCCAGCGTCGTATGATGAGGACAAAGAAAAAGCCTTAGAGTCGATTGGTTTTTGGAAGGGATCTATGATAAAGGCATTCTATGAGGTAGACGTACATGATCCAAGAAAAATCGAAGAGAATGGCCAACTTGTTGGTAACGATGTAATTGAGAAGATGGCGCTTGTTATATCCAATGCAGAGGAAGGAATAAAGAAACTTAAAAAATATGTGGATTTAGGATTTACGGAAATCGTTCTGACAAACTCAAGTCCTAACCGAGAAAAGTTTGTAAAGTTACTAAGTGAAGAACTAGCTCCAGAATTTAAACAAAATGGCTTTAGCAAGATATGACACAGTATAATAAACGATTTATCAAATAGATGATGAATGATCTTTTTATTGAATTAGATGATTTCTGCTTTATTGCATAACTAAATAAATCGCAAAATATTGACTATTTCAATACAGCTTATCCCTAATTATACTTGATTTGTCACGCTGAAGGCATATATTTCTGCTGTTACTGACGGATAACAGAGTTATGCAACAAAGCATGATTTCAACAAAATCAAACAGTCTGCCTGTTTTAACAAGCGATCCAACATGACGAACTGTTATCAAAGTGATAATCCCTTTATGCAAATTATAGGACAAGCAGGAAGGTGCTTCCCAACCCAACCCATCAACCCGGAGGAACTCTATGCACATAGATGGAATTTTTGCCGTGATAGCAGCCGAAGGACAATTCCATGCTGCTAATCATGATCCTTGATGGGATCATGGTAAGATCAGATAAAAAACAATAGTACTGGACGCCAATCCAGATACTTCAGAGTATACCTAAATCGTAACTGTTGAGTTTTCAAAGGTAAACAGTGTTGCCACCGATGTAAGAGATGATACCCTGCTGTCATTACTGCAGCAACGACACACGGCCATGAGAGTATGAATTAATACAGTATTCAAATGTAAACAAGCAAGCGTGGTCTTCTAGTCATAGTTTGCTGTCATTAGCGACAATTTCACCTGCGTGGAATGAAGCTCGAGTCACATCGTCACTGGTAATCATGTAGACGCCTATCCCGTTGTGATTGTATTTTATTCATGATTTCTTGTTTATGATCGTTAAGAATGTGATCATCCGCACACCTGCTGTGTATTACACCTATTTCGCAAAACTCACATGACGTAACAAAATCAATATTTTCAAACCTCTTTTCACAAAATTTACAGATCTCTGATCCTATCTCGAAGTCAGATAGGGGCTTTAACCATTCTTCACGCCAGAAAACTACTACCAAGTTGTTAGTATAGTTTATTGTTTATCTTCCTCTATCTATTTGTAACTTGTATTCTTCGTCCCCATTTTTCTCTTATGTCAAGGCTGAAGGCCGATAGCTTGTGTGCAAGTGTCAGTCAGTTATCGAACTCCTCATAATGATACTTTCTAGCCGGGCTTACAAGACTAGCCATCGCGCCAACACTCATCTTTACTTCCGCAGTCAAGATGGATAGATAGGTTTCAGCCTTTTTAGCTTGTTACTACAATTCCATCGATGGCAATACTCTTGTCAGATCAAAGGGTAAATCCAGAACCATCTTGTACGTTGTGCTAGATTGCGACTCTGTTGTTGCACTTGAATTGATATGTTTTGTTCTTGCTGCTATTACAGTTACTATTGTTCCAAATATTATCGTGAATGCCTGATAACAAGTGGATTTAATGATGGTCAAAGGTTTGCATAAACCAGCATATTTCGTTAATATTCTAATATCTGAAGGGAATCATTACAAGGAGCGCTAGTCATTGTTCATCTACAATCATGTAAGTAAGATAAAATCTACCTTGTTCGCTATCCGAGAGGAGAACTGACCAACGTTACATAATTTAGTTACAAATACATTGCACTTATTCTAATCTCATATCTATGAAGATTTCAGAACTATGTAAAATGGTTGAAGACTCAATTCGTACTGGAAAATATCCATTTGAGGACCAACAACAGAAACATTTCGCAGAGTC
>Ga0207663_10001308_pt1 | contig 11551 bp, 18 predicted proteins | sample LARL53metaG_FD_184346 | JGI IMG/M metagenome (GOLD analysis project Ga0207663, IMG submission 184346) | Corn, switchgrass and miscanthus rhizosphere microbial communities from Kellogg Biological Station, Michigan, USA - LAR L5-3 metaG... | ecosystem: Host-associated > Plants > Roots >...
GCTGGGTTTGCCGCCTATGTGACACGGTCCTACGTGGACACCCAGGACGCACTCAACGCCACCCGCGGGTTCATCGATGCCGGCGACTCGACGCGGCTGCACCTGTCACAGGTCGGTACCGCCAGCGGCCCGGTCGCGCTGAACGCCAGTGGCAAGATCGGGGTCGCCAACCTCGCCAACATCGCCTCCACCCAGCGCTGGCCCGCCCCGTTCTTCTCCCCGGTCAGCTACAACCAGGCCACCGTCAGCAACGCCACCAGCACCGAAACCACCATCTACTCCGCCACCGTCGCCGACCCTGGCTTCGCCTACAAGTTGGCGGTGATCGGCACCGTCGATGTGACCACCACCATCGACGGCGAGTACCCGGTTGTGCGGGTGCGGATCGGCTCGACCACCGGAGCCATCGTCGCGGGCGGCTACGGCAGTTCCGAGCACTACGTCTTCAGTTCCAGCGGCGTCTACCTCACGCCCGGAGCGTTCAGCTACTCCATCACCACCTCGCCGTTCGATGTGGTGATCCTCGGTGCCGGGGCCGGTGGACAGGCGGGCGGCGAACTGACCAACGGGGAATCCGGCAACGCCGGGCACTGGGCCGGGATCACTCTGACAGTGGGTGGCAACCTACCCGCGGGCACCACCACGATCAACGGGACCGTCGGGGCGGCCGGCGCCGGTGGATCGACGGAGGGCGCGGCCGGCGCCGCTGGCGGCAACACCACCCTGACCCCCGACGTGTGGGCCGGGCTGACTGCCACCGGTGGCTCCGGCCACGGCGGCGCCCAGACTCCGGGCAACTTCACCTTCAACTCGAAGACCTACAACCCCGGCACGGCGGGGCAGGGCGGCGGCGGCGGCGGGTGGGGCCTGTTTGGCCTGTTCTGGGGTCGCGGTGGGCCCGGTCAGCCCGGTGGCGCCTGGTTCTCCAACACCGTGCCGACCGGCGACCCCAACAACCACTCCACCGCCACCATCCTGCCGGTCGCCTACGCGGCACAATCCGTCCTGACCGGGGCCACCACCCTGGTCGTCACACTCGTGCGCAGCGGCACCACCTCCACGGCGGCGGCCTCCACCCTGGAACCGGCGCTGCACATCGTCCCGATACCGGCGTGAGCGCATGAGTCTCCAGTACGAGGGCCAGTACCCGAACTCCGACGCCAGCATCCTGCCCAAGGCGTGGGCGGACGACGAGAGCGATTCCGTGCTCGTTGATGCCACCTACGTCAACGCCCAGATCGCCGACGCGATCACTGCCAACGCCTTGCAGACGCAGACCTACGTCAACGGCCAGGACGCGCTGCGTGCCCACAAAACCGACGTCACCGCCGCCGACGCGTTGTACGTGCCCACCAGCGCGCTCGGCGCCGCCAACGGGGTCGCCAGCTTGAGCTCGGGCAACCTGCCCACCGGGCAGGTGCCCTCCGGCGTGGTCACCGACCGAGTCACCAAGGCCTACGACGCCGCCACCAACGGCAACGTGTTCCTCACCTCGGGCAACACCCACCAGGTGACCACCCAGAGCCTGCGCGAATACCAGCTGGCGTCGTTGCCCATCCCCGACCCCGGCTGGCCGTGGCGGGCCATCCCGTTCGCGATCGTCGGCGGCTACTCCAATGGCGGCACCCCGCCCGGCGACCGCACCCTGGGCAGCGGCAACCTCGGCCTGCTGACCGTCATGCCGCCCTCGGGAATCGGCAATACCGTCTACGCCACCGCAGTGTGCACCGGGGCCTACCAGAAACTGGCGTTCTACCCCGTGCTGCCGTACGGCGCATCGGGGAACACACCGACAAGTGTCCCGCCCATCAATGGAGCACTGGAACTGGATTTATGGGGATGTAATTACGCGACCAGTGGATACGTGTTCTCCGGGACCGGCCTGGTGTTCAGCGTCCTCGTCATGCCCGCAATATGAGGTGGGAAATGAGTGCGGAAACCAGTTTGGTGATACGGGCAATGATTATCCAGCTCTTCATTTACGCAATGCAGACCATCAACGCCTGTAACGCCGTCATGGAAAGAGCCGCGACATGCCGCTGAATTACGTCGGCCCGTCGCCGCAGAACGACACCGACCTCGCCAACAGGCTGCAGGCCGAAACCGTGCTGACCTCCGGGCCGGTCAGCCAGATCAGCGCCGCCAGCGACGTCGATGACGCCGCCGCCACCAAGGCCTCGAAAACCTACATCGACACCCAGGACCAGACCTTCGAGCTGCCCGCCTACTACCAAAGTCAGGATGCACTGAACATCCCGCTGTCCACGGTGGGCCAACCCAACGGGGTCGCCTCACTGAACGCCAGCGGCAAGGTGCCGCTGACCCAGTTCCCGCCCCTGGGCGCCGGGTACCTCCTGGGTCCATTCGGGCCGACTTCGGTGACCGGTGGCAGTACGGGCACCACCCCGGTGCTGATCGCCAACTTCGCGATCGGCGTGCAGAACATCGCGTTCCAGCCGTGGGTGTTCGCCACCGTGCTGGCCACCCCCGCCAGCTACGGGCGCCCGGTCATCGAGGCCGCCATCTCCGACGGCTCCGCGTCCTATGCCGGGCAAACCATCGTGGCCCGTGGGGTGGGCCGGTCCAACTTCAACGACCTGCAGGCGGTCGCGGTGAGTCCGTGCCCCGCCGGCCCCGGCATGTCCCCAACCCCCTATGCGTCCACCACCAACATCGTCATTTCGCTGTGGTTGCGCGACCTCAACGGCCAGACCAGCACCGTGGCCTCCACCGGCATCACCTCCGCAGGCGTGTACCTCCTTCGTGTCGCCCAGTGAAAAGGAGTAGAAACCCCTCGCGGCAGGAGCCAGTGTGACCACAGTAGAAAAGCTGCCGATGCCTGCAGGCCCCTACCCCCTGGGCCGGCACGTCGAGCACGACCCACGGTCGCGGGCGTACGCGTTCACCGCCCCACCGCCACGGCGCGCCACCACCGTCATCTGGCCCGACGCCGCCCCCATCCTCAACCAGGGCAACCTGGGTGGCTGCGTCGGCTGGACCGGTGCCGACGTGCTCAACACCGGACCCTTCACGCAGCTGCGCAAGGCCAAACACGGCGGCGGCTTCTACGACGACGCCAGCGGTCGCTGGTTCTACGGGCTGGCCACCCAGAAGGACGAGTTCGACGGCACCTACCCTCCCGATGACACCGGATCGAGCGGTCTGGGCCTGGCCAAGGCACTCAAGTCGATCGGCCTGATCAGCCGCTACGACCACTGCTTCACCTGGGACCAGTACCTGGCCGCCATCGCCACCCAGCCGGTGTGCCTAGGTACCCTGTGGACCAACTCGATGTTCACCCCGGACGACAACGGCATCCTGCGGGTGGGTCCACTGAACGACTCCACCATCGCCGGCGGGCACGAGTACATGTGCCGGGGCCGCGACGCCGTCCATCGGATGAACCTGTGCCGCAACCACTGGGGGAACAGTTGGAACCCGCGCACCATCGGCGTCAAACAGCCCGGCGAATTCTGGTTGCTCGACGCCGACCTGCGAACGCTGCTGGCCAACCAGGGGGATGTCACAGTCCTACGTGCTGCGGCGGTGTAACCATGGGATTCGTCCTCGAACTCCCCGGCGTCGGCAGGGCGACACGCTGCGACCTCGCCAAAAGCCACACCCCGAGCCCCCTGCGATTCGTCTGGCACCACATCTACCCCCAGGAATGCGGGGGGAAAACGGTTCCCGAGAATCTCGTCCAATGCTGCGACAGCTGCCATTACGGAACGCACGTCCTGCTGTACCAGATGGCGAAGAACGGTGGGCAGCTAACCACCCTCAAGGGTTACGCGAGAACCACGCGCGCCCGCTACGCCCAGCAGGGCTACGCGGCGGCGGCAGCCGCCGACACCATCGCCAAGATCCCGAACGAGGGGGGAGGTGTGTTCGCGTGACCGAACCGGCGACCGACGCCGAACTACTCCGGTTCCTGACCCAGGAAACATTCCGGTCCCACAGCCAGCTGCGCGTCCTCGACGAGGGCTACGTGTACACACTGCCGCAGCTGGCCCTCAACGTCGATGCCAACCTGCACGTTCTCATGGTCTGCGAACTTGCCGTCAAGTACGGCGACCTGCCCTCGGTGGCGCTGCTGCAGCACGTGGCCTCCGCGCTGAAGGATCCCGGCCGCTGGCCCGACCGCCAGGCCGACGCCGTGCTGGCCACCAAGGTGCTGGCCAAAGTGCCGCTGAACGTGGCCATCGAGGCCAGAACCGTACCGAAGAGAACACCCCAGTCCGGCTCACCGTTCGCGCCGCTGACATGAAAACCACCCGACGCCGCTGCCGAGCCGGCGGGGGACATGCCCTCGACGGCCACTGGTGCGTCTGCGCCTATCCCGCAAAGACCGCGCACCACGTACACGTCTGCCAATGCGGAACGTCCTGGACCGGCAACCTGTCGGACAAGACCGAGACGAGGTCGTGATGAGGCGCATCCTGACGTCCTACGAACGGGTAGCGGTCTGGTACGAGGAGGCCGCCGTCCCGGTCGAGGATCTCATCGACACCCCGGCGCTGTACCACAACGCCCTGTCGCACTGGGACAACGCCACCGACGAGGAACGCGAAGGTGGCCGACAGTGGTACCCCGCGGCCCGGGAATGGCTGCACAACCTGTCCGGGGCCACCAACAGGGACTACTCGCGCAGCGCGGCCATCATGGCCGCGCTGTCGCCGCGCCAGGACTGGGACACCAACCTGTCCACCGGGGCACACTTCCTGCTCAACTACGATCCCGCCCAGAAACAGCAATGGCTGCGCGACGACCCCAAGAACCCCGGGCGGCAAACCGGCACCGGGATGAGCGGGCTGGGCGAGAACATCCTGCGCGCCATGCGCATCCACGACGCCCATCCCGACGGCGTGCTCACCGAGCTGGGCACCGGCCCCAAGGTCAACAACTTCTACCGCAACTTCATGGGCGACGACAACGCAGTCACCATCGACACCCACATGGCTCGCGCACTCAACAGCCCCCACGGCGGCGAATTCGCCAAGGCCGGTCCGTCCCTGGCCCCGCTGGGCTGGCAGCGCGGCGGCCAACCCGCCGGCTACGAGGCCTACGCCGACGTCGTACGCAAGGCCGCCGCCGAACGCGGCATCTCCCCGGCCCACATGCAGGCCACTATCTGGCTGAAGTTCAAGAACGACCTCGACAGAGCCAAGGAGCAGCAGAAACACGACACCTGGGATCGCCGCCACCCCGGCAAGCCCTACCAGGAACCGCGCCAAGCCGAACCCGGCCCGCTGAAGTTCCCGCTACCCGACTACTCCAAGGAATCCGACGACCCCCGGCTGCCCGCCCCGCACCCAGTGTCTGCGCCGGGCTACCACCGCCCGACCCGCACGTCGATGCTCGTGGATTACGCCGTCACCGGGCTGCGCGAAGCCGCGCACTGGTACGACCCAAGCGACTTCATCACCCCACCGTCCGGGCCGCAGCCGCAGGAATACGGCAGCCGGGACGAATGGCTGATGGCCCGCGACCTCTACCACTGGATCAACCAATCCCGGGAGATGACCCCCGGCGGGGGCGACCACCCGGTGCCCCCACTGGGCAAAGACCTGGTCCGCAACCGCGACAAACGCAAGCCGGAGTACGCGTGAGACGCATCCTGACCGCACACGAACGGGTCGCCGTCTGGTACGAGTGGATCCGGGAAGCCGAATGCGCCCCCGGCGACCCGACCTGCACCGACACCAAGGGCATCGATGCCGGTGCGGTCGGCACGAACGTCGGCATGCCCGGTGATCCCCCGTTCTCCCACGTCCCCGACACCCCGTTCCCCAGCGAAACCGACTACACCACCCTGACCGGTCCCGCCAAGGACCCGTGGGCCGGATCCGGCGGCCCGGACCAGTACGGCCGGGAAGCGTTCGGCGACACCTCAACCCCGCCGGGCACCACGATATTCGGTCCCGGGGCTGGTGGACCCCCAACCACGCCGGACACACTCATCGGTCCGGCGGGAGCGGGTGGGTAGGAAAAAGAGCCCCTGATGTGTGCTTTTTACCCCCGCCAACAGTTGGCCCTCCTCCAGCAGGAATTCGATCCGATCGCGACGCTGCGCGCCGCGGCCACCGCTGTTCGCCCCGCACCCTGGGACTCCATCAAGGACTTCGCGTGCCACCCCAGCTTCTGCGGGGTGGCACTGTACCCGCGCCAGATCACCCTGCTGCGGCTGATATTCCTCGAAACCGACCAGATGACCGCCTACGACATCGACGTCATCGAGGAATGGCGGCAGGGCTTCAAACGCCGACGCGACGTGTTCGGGGTGCAACCCGACATCTGGGAACGCATCGCCTACCTCAAGGCCCGCGGTGCGCGCCGATTCCCGCACATCCAGTTCGTCGGCGGTCGACGAGGCTCCAAGGGCCTCAACGGCGGCCTCCTGGGCTGTGAACAGGCGGCTTACTTCTACTCACTGGACGACTGGCAGGCCTACTACGGTGTCGACCCCGGCAAGGACGGCTATCTCAACGTCGGCGCCACCAGCCAAACCCAGGCCAAACAGCAACTGTTCGCCGATATCCGGTCCATGGTGGAGCGCTGCAAATACCTGCAGTCGGCCATCGCCGAATCCAAGGACCACATCCTGACGATCCGCACCCCGGCCGACATCCGACGCATCGGCGAACTGGAGGCGGCCGGGGTGTCGGTCGAACACTCCGTGGCCACCCTGGTCGTCCAGGCACTGTCGGCCTCGGCGCCGGCCTTCCGCGGCGCCACCGCCTTCGGGCTCTTCCTCGATGAATTCGCGCACATGGTATTCGGCACGGGAAGCGTGAAGAGCGGCGACGAAATCTACGAGGACGCCCACCCCAGTCTGGACCAGTTCGACCTCGATGCGCTGACCTACATCCCCACCTCCCCCTACCGCAAGGCGGGCAAGGCCTACAGCCTCTACCAAGAGGGCAGCGTGCTGATGTCGGCCTACCACGAGGACGGCGAGGGCATCGGTGAGCGGGCCCGCCACGAACTGGCCGCACTGTCGGTGGCAGACGGCGAGGCCGTGGAGATCGACGCCAACCCCACCATGCTGATCGTGCAGCTGCCCAGCTGGGGACTGTACCTGGACTGGGAACGCGGCGTGGAGCTGATCGGCATCCACAAGAAACGCCCCATCCAACCCGGCCCCGAACACGAGAGCCAGCAGCGCCGCAAACTACGCAACCCGGAAAAATTCGCCGTCGAGCGGGCCGCTCAATGGGCAGAGGTCGAAGGGGCCTACCTCGAGCCCGGCGTGGTCGACCGACTGTTCACCCCACCGGACTGGCTGGGTAGCCTCGAATCTCAGGGCCGCGGCTACCTGTACCGCAAGTACCGCATCCACGCCGACCCCGGTAAGACCGGCGCCAACTTCGCGCTGTGCGTCGGGCACCTGGAGAACGCCCCCTGCGATGTGTGCGGTTACATGGTGCCCTACGGCGAGGACACCACGCACGCCTGCAGCGACGCCGGCCCGCGCGGTGTGATCCGGCCGCACTGCGTGATCGACATGATGCGCGTGTGGAAGCCCCAGGACTTCCCGCCAGACCCCGAAACCGGGGTGCCCACCATCAACTACATGTGGGTGCAGCGAGACATCGAGGCCATCCTCACCGCATTCCCCTCCACGACGAAGATGAGCTTCGACCAGTGGAATTCGGTAGGAGCCATCCACGCGCTGCGGGAGAAGTTCTCCCCCTCGATCCGGGTCGCCGAGGCGACGTTCACCGAGCGGGAGAACTTCGTCCGGTTCGAGAGGGTGAAGTCCGCACTGAACCTGGGGTGGGTCAGCAGCTTCCGCGACACCTACTACGAGGACGGTGGCTCCCTGCTGGAGATGGAGTTGCGGTTCCTGCAGGACCGCAACGGGCGCATCGTCAAACAGGAGATCGGGCCGGTGACGACCAAGGATCTCGCGGACGCGTTCTGCGTGGTGGTGGCCGACCTGCTGCACGACGCACTGGAACGGTTCGGCAACACCGGGCGGGTAGCGCTGACCACCGGCTCGAGCAACGTGGCCGCCCTCAAGAGCGGCCGGGAGGCCGAGCGGCTACCGGGCGCGGAGGGCCGTCGTAAGCTGGCCGCGCTCTACGGAAACGGCCGCGACACCTACATGCCCTCACGGGCGTCCTCGATCAAGATACGGGAGACGTCCCAGGGTCGGCGCGGCATCGACCACATGATCAGGGGAGGACGCTGATGCGTGATTCGCGCAACCAGATCGCCGAAGTCGATGACTTCGTGCCGACCCCGTTGACGGATCTGCAGCGGGCCAGTGTGCGGCGCCTGGTCTGCGCCCACGCGGTCGGGGACACCCACGCCGAGAGGGTTGCCGACGCCCGGGATCTGATGGGCGCGCTGGGACTGCTGCCGTCCCAGGAGAACGAACTGGCCGAACTGTGGGCGTCCGTGGGCCGCGCAGACGGGTTCCGGTACTAGGTCCGGTTGGGCGAAACGCCCTCGGCCCCCACGAGGCCGTCGGTCGTGGTCGCTACAGTGGACCCACTACGTCCAGGAATATATAGTGGTGATATAGCGTTGGACGGGTGGAGACCATCAAGGCAGGAGTACGAGATGACCACACGCACATACGGAAGCCGCTACGGGGAACTGGGTGGCACGTACGTGTCGGCGGCCGACATCGCCAAGTTGATGCGCCGCGACATCAAGACTGCGGTCGGTGAGGGCAAGCTGCCCGGCCGCGTCGGCAACTACGGCGTGCGGGTGCAGAACTATGCCGGTGGCCGGTCCATCAACATCGAGGCCCGTGACCTGCAGGGCCTGTGGCAGGAGTGCGACGGCACCGTGCCCGGCACCGAAACCGTCTACTCCGACGGCAGCAGGACAGCGCAGGCGTGCCCCAACTACGTCCACACCGAGACGCACCCCGGCAATCACGACAACACCCACCGGGTGCTCACCACCGAGGGTCGGCGCATCGAGAAGGTACTGGCAGAGATCCACGCCGCCTACAACCACGACGGCAGCGACTCGATGACCGACTACTACGACGTGAACTACTACGGTCACGTACAGATCGAGAGCGAGAGCGAGGCGGCGTTCCGGGCCAGGGAAAGGGACCGCAAGCTGGCGCGGCTGGCGGCACTCGACCGCACACGCAAGGCGGCACCGGCAGGCGTCGAAATAGACCGGGATCTGTGATGACCATCATCAACGCCGAGGCACCCGTCGCGCTGCACCTCGAGACCTACCCCAATGGCGAGACCGTCGTCAATCCACTCACCACGTGCTGTGCCGCCTCGGCCAAGGGGTGCGCCGATTGCATCGCTTGCCGTGCCTGCTATCAGGAGATCGACCCGCGGTTCGGTGACTGCTGGCTGGCCGATGGCGGTGATCCACTGGCACACCTGGGTTTCGGTGGTCATTGCGATGGGTGGGACACCTATCGCGACCTGGTCACCGAGGAGCTGCAGCTGCGCCGGTTGCAGGAAACCGGACACATGGGCGGCGACACCTACGCCGAGGACCAGCGCAAAGCCGAGACCGTGGTGGCCGAGGCCAAACGCCAGGTCGCGGCACTCACGGAAGAAGGCCATCGTGACCACCGATGAGGGAGCGCAGCGCACGATGAAGCGCCTGCGGTGGCGTCAGGTCGGCAGAACCAGTCACAGCGCCGCCGCCCCCGGCGGCGGGCGCTACACCGTCGATCGCTGGGAGGGCACCTGGTCGATGCACTTCGTCGCGAGGGGTTGGCCCCAGATCGGGTCGACACCACCGAGGCGCATTGAGTGGCGCGATGGCGTCCGACACACCCTGGTGATGGCCAAGAACAGCTGCCAGATCGACTGCGACGAGGTGCACTCATGACGATCGAACAGGCACGAAACAATCTGGACAAGCCGGTTGTCTACCGGCCGGCGGGCGGCAGCGCCGAAACCGGGGTGATCACCGCGGTACGCGGCCCCTGGGTGTTCGTGCTCTATGCCGGTGGCCACCACGCCAAGGCCACCGATCCCGGCATGCTGACACTGACCGAGGAACAACCATGAGTCGAGATGCCCTCCTACCCTGCTTCGTGTGCGGCACGACGCTGAGCAATGTGTTCTCCGCTGTGGAGAACCAGCCCGCCGATGGCACCGAATTTCGCACCTATGGGGCGTATGGGTCGACGTTCTGGGACAGTCTCGATGGTGAGGAACTGGTCCTCAACGTGTGCGACGAATGCCTGACCGCCCACAAGGACCGGTTGGCACAGCACAAACGGTATCGACCGGTGACCTGCGATCGGATGGTGGTCGGCAGGCAGTGGGTCGACCGGCCCATGGTGTCCTACACCGGTCATCGCGACGATGGTGACGTGAAGATCGAACCCGAGGAAATCGGGAGCGACCTGCCGAACGTCGAGTGGGCGGAGAACGTAGCCGATCTCAAGCGGTACGCAATGGAGCAAGCGGAAGGTGAGTCATGACCACCACCATGATGAAGACCGTCCCCCTCGAAAAGGTCACCACCCTGATCAGTGGATTGCGCATGGTGTACATCGACTACTGGTGGCCGATCAGTGACGACGAGTGCGTCTACGTGTTCGGGCCCACCGACAGCCCGCAGTGCAACGCATCGAAGCCAGTCGTGGAACGGATCGTCGGCGATGGCGCGAACTACCCGGGATTCCAGGAGATCCGCCAGCTGCCGTACGTGTCATTCCGCATCAACCCGAGGGATTACGTCTGATGGCACAACTACCGCCCGATGGCACGTGGCTCATGCAGCAGATCGGTGACGAGGTCCTCCTGTTCCACCGGTACACCGAAGAAGAGTTGCTGAGATTCAATCCCTCCGATATGGACGCCGTGAAACGGGCACAGGGGGACATCGATGCCTTGACGCAATTGGATGCGGAGCAGAAAGGTATTGCCCACTTTTGGTCGGGGTATTTCTATGCGTACGCGTCGGGGGCGTGACACCGCTGAAAGGGTGTGACGCGCCGCATCGAGACGCAGGCCGAACAGTGGCCACAACGCACGGGTCGAGTGCCGGAGAACGCCCTGGACGAGGGCGAGTACTTCCTCAACCGCGATCCGGAATTCGCCGAGCAGTACGGGCCACGCGGCAACACCAGAACGGTTCCCGGCCTAGTTGGTGGCGATCCGTCGGGAGCCGTGTCGATCCGGCCCCGAGCCGAGGCGGGACCGTACGATGCGTTCGTGATGCCCGATGAAGAGTCGGGATTGGGATACGACGCACTCGTGCGCCGGTCTCCGGATGGCAGGGGGTACGACGTGCTGAAGGAACTCAAGGGGTGAGACCCGCGCCCATCGTGGACGATATGGTTCGCTCTGCGGTGATCAGCGAATGTGGACGGTACCGGTACGAGCTGATCCGCACTTGGGATGCGCAGCTACCCGTCCTGGAAGTGCAGATGCTCAATCCCTCCAAAGCGGACGGATCAGTCGATGACCCGACAATCGGCCGCCTCGTCGGCACCGGAAAGCGGCCCGGATTCGCCCGGCGATGGGGGTATGGATCCATCCGGGTCACGAACCGATTCGCGCTGCGCGCAACGAATCCTGCGGCACTGCTGGCCGATCCCGATCCA
>Ga0207663_10001311_pt1 | contig 11543 bp, 8 predicted proteins | sample LARL53metaG_FD_184346 | JGI IMG/M metagenome (GOLD analysis project Ga0207663, IMG submission 184346) | Corn, switchgrass and miscanthus rhizosphere microbial communities from Kellogg Biological Station, Michigan, USA - LAR L5-3 metaG... | ecosystem: Host-associated > Plants > Roots >...
CTGTATACACTCTCCAACTTACTTTTGGTTAAAGGAACTGTCATACATACAGCATTACAATCATGTTAAATTAATGTCAGCGCATTTATGCGAATTGGTATAATAGTAAGATGGATATGTGCAATATAACGAAAACTGCAATCCCTTATTTTTTTTCTATGACTTTAGAGTATCTTCCGTTTTATAATTAAACGCTTAATATTAAAGCACACTTGATACCCCCCCAGTCCAATTAGATAGCGGGTTCATATACTAGCATGGATATTATAGAAAATAGTAAGTACAGCAGCACAAGGAGAAAATCAAAGAACATCCAGTAAGCCTCCTGTAATAACACCAAATGTCCAGACATTACCTAGAACATTCATACTAGACTCTTCATTATTAGCTAATGCAGATCAAGCGGTTAGAAATAATAGTACTATTCTACAAACCTCGCTGAAGCAGTTAATTATACAAGCTGACTTGTTTCTGACAAAAAAGGCAACTTCAGTTGTTGAAAAACTAGGATACCGACAAATGGTAATAAGCATGATTATTTTTCATTATCAGCATATTATTGGCCGGACCCGACAAAACCAAATGGCTTGCCTTACATCATCCATGATGGCATAGTTAACCCACAAGTCTATTCAGTTCCAGACAAACAGAACCTAGAGGACATGCTTCAGATGGTAAGGATACTATCAATAGCCTATTATTTTACGGATAATCTTCAGTATGCCTCTAAAGCTATAGAGTTGTTACGAGTTTGGTTTCTGGATAACGGCACGAGTATGAATCCCGATTTACGATATACTAAAATGGCACCTGGTAAGAATAATGGAAGTTCCACGGGAGTAATGGATGCGCATAACATACCAGACATAATCGATGCGATTGGATTGATTCAACACTCACCTTTATGGACCAAACAAGATCAACTCGGTGTGAAATTGTGGTCTACCAAGTATCTTGATTGGCTTTTGAACTCTGATTAGACTTCGGGTAAGAGATAACTTCTCCTCTTACCTTGACAATAAAAAAAGAAACGGGATGCATATCCTAGAGGTAAGTGCTCTACTAACCCAACAAAGGCAACCGTATAAGAAATTATTTATTTTTGTTGTTAAAATATTTTTGTTGTTGTTAAAATATTACAAGGAACGAGGATTTGTAATTTTTATTATATTTATACCTTTAATATCTGAGGGTAAAGCCCCTGTAGGATTGTTATTGAATTAAACATAAGTTAGCCAATCACACGCTACCCTATTAACTGTAATACAACATGATAAAACCCAAAGGATTTCAATTCTGGGACTTTACTTTCGGTTAGCTAATTGGGATAGGAGAGATAGACCGAGAGATAACTTCTTTGCTCCTCTCCCTCCCGTTATAGTATATCACATATTATTAGTGAATTTTGTATAGATGTTCTTACTATATGTCAACAACAGCAACAATTCAAGCGGAAGCATCCAAACCGCACACAAGAAAGATGCAAGAATGTAATAGGTGTAAAGCAGCAGGATTTCCTAACCAGCTGATAGGCTTTGAAAACGCGGGAGAAGATCCTATCTCAGGAAAGATAACCTGGAAATTAGTCAATGAGAATGGTGAGTACCATAAACACAAAAGCAATCAAAATGACAATGAAAAGCCTGTTTTCAAACATAGGCGAGTCGTGGATATATCAGCTGTGACTGACGTGGAGGAAGCAAAGAAGCTGCTTGCATTAGGATGGGAATATAAGACCTCATACCCTGCGACAATTGCAAACATACCGCACTACATACTAGTAAAGAGAGAATAATAGTTAGAACGGCATCAGCCCTTTTATTTTATTTTCTCTCAAAGTATTTGGTGGAGCAGTAACAGCTCCATAATAGCCTAGTATACTGTTCTTTTCAATAGGTTAGCCTTGCATTGATATGAGCACCTACGATACTACTATCATAAATTCACCAACGATAATAATGGTCTTAAAGATCCTTAAAATGAAAGTTTGAATTACATCATTAAGTAAATCGCTCTTCAGTTCTTTTGCTTCTAGTACTGCTAGTAACTAATAGATACTGCATACTCTGTTCTGAGAATGCTCCTGCTTATCTTTATCTCACGTAACGGGTTGTCGTTATTCGATGTTTCTCTTCCTGTTATATTAATTGAAACAATAGCCGCAAGATTGGTTAACTAGAATCTAGTATGTTTCATCATAAATTACTTGAGAATATCATTTTCCTATATTATCTTAGAAGGTAACTATGAGTCTATTCTAAAAATAGACAAACATAGAGCTTGAGAAATCCGTTCCACAGCTATGCCTTATATGAAACTAAAATATCTTCCCATTATAGAAAGATTCCCAATAATTTATGGAATGAGATCAAGCTGGTAGATCAAGCTGATGCTTCCGCCAAAAAAACCAAAGATACTATAAGACGTCCTGCTATTCCATTTAGAAGAGTTCTGGATGGTATGGTATTTTATACATTTTAAGAACTGGTTGTCAATGGAAGATGATGCCAAAAGATTATGGTTCTGGATCTACATGCCATAGAAGATTCCAGTAGTGGACAGTGTCTAAAATATTTCAAAGATTATGGATCAGGATATTAGAGGTTTATGATAACCTTGGATGCATTGGATGGGAATGGCAATCGCTTGACAGCGTATCTGTAAAAGCGCCTTTAGAGGGGACATGATAGGTTGGTCCACACCCTGCAGGCAGAGGTAAGATAGGAACGAAGTGTGACGTACTGACAGACAGACCAACATGGTATTCCACTGTCTGCTGTTGTCATTACACTTGCAAATACGCATGATATGAAAGCTGTAAAAGATATGCTGGATAGTGTAATAGTTCAGAGACCGTCATGTAAACAGAATCTGTGGGTGTCTTGAAAGCGTACGACGTTCTAGAAGTTCAAAGAGAATCTGTCAAAAGGAGATATATCTCACATATAACTCAGAGAGGAGAAGAAAAAGAATCGATAAAAGATAGGATATCCAAAAGCGATGGGTTGTAGAAAGAACAAATTCTTGGCATAACAGATTCAGAAAGTTATTATTAATAAGATATGAAAAGAAATCAGAAAACTATCCTGCACTTGTCTGTTTAGCTTGCCGTGTTATTGTCTACAGCAGGATAATTTTGGGATATGCCCCTAATTGAGTAAGGCGTTAGACTCCTAAATATAAGAACAGTCTGTCAGTATTTTCTCTATCCTCCATGTGGCATGGCATTCATGGAGACGCGATTTGGAATTGAATAAAGAAATCATTTCTTAAGAATTCATTTCTTCAATCTGGCAACCGACCTCCTTGTGGTTTGTCTCTTCGAAATCTTCGTTAAAGCATGTTTACTTTAGCGTATTTGCAATCGTTGCTTCCAGATCTACAATCTAGGTGCAGAGTCAATGACTGTCACTTATGTTTTTCAGATATCGCTGACATCTTTTTATCCAGTTCAAGCATATTCTCATTTAGTAAAACTATTTTATTCAAAAGCTCTTCATGATGTTTCGCAAATTTCTCTAGATGCATTAAAATGTGTGTATTCTTTTGCTCAAGTTCGTTTAATCGTTCTAAAACATGATCTTGCTTAAGAGATGTCTTATTTTGTCGATTATATACCCACCAAGTTATTACAGCTCCAATTGCGGCACCCACCACTATGCCTAAATATGTACTTGAAGAATTTGTCATATCAACACAACCTTTACCAAGTTCTGGTATACATCCCCATATTACAAAAATCGGCACCCACATAACATGAGAACATATTCCCCAATCATTATAATATCTTATTATATTTATTATGACAATCACAGTCATTATACAAACCTGCTGTTTTTGCTGTTAGACGACTGCATTATTATGTTCTTTTTTCATGAATCTTCGAGCTTGTATTTTGATCTTCCTTATGCACTATTTTTGCTTGTTAGAAAGCAGCATCGTACCATACTCGAATAATTGTCGATCGTCCTTGTGCTGATAGTATAAACCGCCTCCCTAAATCAGACTTTAATTGGTCGTTCAAGAAATTTCCTAAATCCAGCTTTCTGCAAATTTACAGCGGATGGACTAAAAAAATAGACTATGAAAAATGTATGAAGATATTTTCAAGATAGATCTAAGGATAGACCGGCTACTATACGTGATTCGAAGGGCAGAATTACCTACTCCGAGCATCATGAAGGTGTAAAGAATGCTAGCACCAAAGGAAAGTAAGGAATCACATGAGGTATCTTTAAGCTCATGGAATAGACGTATCAACCTTGCACCAAAAATAGGAAGGGGAAAGTATGTATTGGCAGAATAGGAGAAGATTGGACGTATTATGATGCCATTTGGTGCTTATGATAATCATCTACTCTATATGACTGCAGACATTCATAGGATCTGTGAAATAACCGTACGAAAATTATTGCTTTAGCAATGCTTCAGAATAGCCATTGGTCGGAACTAATGTATATTTGTACTTCCCCTTTACATCGGCCTTTTTTTATGACTTTTCAGTTGAAGTTCTTGGACTCGGTCGCAACCTACACTTCTAATATTATGTGTATTTATGAATATTTGCAGGTATAAATAAAAACACAAATAAGTAAAAACAAGATAATAAAGAAGCTAAATGCTGCCTTTGTTTAAATTACATCTCTGAAATTTGTTAAATTTCAAGATGAAATAGTCATATGTAAATCTATAGAGATATTATAGTTTCTTGTACAGATTCAGTTAAATCCAAGTATTAGCTTTACCTATCGATGGCCACGGCAAACACAAAGTGGAAGCTTGAAGGAGATTACTTCGAAGGATGTAATTGTGATTCAATATGTCCGTGTATATTTAAGGGAGATCCAGATGAAGGCTATTGCAATGTAACTACTGCATGGCATATTCAAAAAGGCAGCTATGGTGATAGTGATAATAACATTAATCTTGATGGACTTAATGTAGTAGCACTATTTCATACACCCGGTAATATGCTAACAGGTCCAAAATGGAATGCAGCATTGTATATTGATGATAGAGCAAGTAAAGAGCAAACTGATTCACTGACAACTATATACTCTGGTCAAGCAGGAGGCTTTTTTGCTGCTGCTAATAATCTGATTGGAAGGGCATTAGGTGTAAAGTCAGTTCCAATCGAATTTGATATTGATGGAAAACGTCGTAGGCTGCGTATCAAAGATTTATTGCAGCTTGAAATAGCCGGAGTTGTGGGTGCTGACCCTAATCTAGAATCACTTGTAGTTAATCCAGCATTCTCTCCAGTACCTGGTTCTAACCTTGTAGTAGCACAATCAAGTAAGTATGCTTACAATGATCATGGAATGCAATGGGATAATTCAGGTAAGAATGGTTTCTACTGCAGGTTTAGTTATTCACCTTAACTTGTTTGCATTTATCGTGACCAGCTCTAATACCAATTTTGTTGCTTGTTTGATTCGGCCTCTACCATCCGTCAACATATATAGTACCTGCTGACGAATACTCACAATTCCTCTTGGCGGTTATTTATTGCCAACATTTTTTGATTGAATGCTGCATTATGACTCATGATGAGACTAAACTTTATTATGTCCTGCATTCTCTCCAAACCATACTCTTCTCACAAGAGAGCCATTACGAGAGAGAAGTAACAAGCTGTAAATAGCTACAACCATATTGATTATATAACAAATCTGTCAAATTATGTCAGCACACTTAAGTGACTTAATATATCATAGGCTGGGACAAACTGTAAGCATAGCACAAATTACAGTATCATCTCTAACAGGAATGATAACTACAGCTGGTAGTAGCAATAGTTCAACTCTTCTACCAATAGCAAGTTTGGGATTACCATTAACCGGTAGCGCTGCTGGATTTGCAATTGGATTTATGAAAGGTCGAATGGAGAAGAACAAAGAATGAAGATATCAAGGTTATTTTCTAATATTCTGACAGCATCAGAGTCAAGCATCCTTTAGGAGACTCCAGAATCGATAGAGCAGAATATTCCACTTAAACTCTTCAATGTGCGGGCATTGGATATATTTCGGACTTACTACCTGCCTTGACACCGGAACATTTGTACCAAGAGCACTTGCGTCTGATTCGTTTGCTACATCAAAAAAACCTACACCCACGGGCATGGTGGATAAAGGATAAATCCAAAATCTGGCCAATTCTTTAGCTAATGATCTATCATCTTCGTCATAATGGTGATTTAGTTAGTCTACCCATAAATCAGTAAACTGAAACTTATCAACATCTACTAAACCCTTGTCTGTCAACTTCAAAGAAGGTATAACAGGCAAACAAAGAAAAGAAAGCAACATAAACGGATCTTTTATGACGTTATCTCCTAGCTTTCTGCAAGCTTCGTTGACTGCCATGAGGCTCGAAATTACTGATTTTATACTCTGATCAGACATTAGCCCTGCAATAGGAAGTGGCAGGCTTGCCGTAACCTGTTTATTATTTACTACAGCTAGACCTCCGGCAATTGATGATATGTGTTTGGCAGCTGCTAACATATCCATATCATTCATTCCAGCTACTACAAGATTATGTGAATCATGTGCTACGCTACTTGCTATCGCTCCCCTTTTTAGACCCAATCCCTGAACAAATCCTAATGCTATGTTTCCTGTTCTATGATGACGTTCAATAACTGCAAGCTTTGCTATATCTCTCTCAGAATCAGCTACTGGTCGATAAAGTTCATCTAATCTAGATTCAATAATCCTTTTTCGTCAACTCTATTAGGTTGTTTAACCTCTTGCTAAAGCTCATCGAAATTATACGAAATTATGTTAGTTGGTATAGATTCAATAATCCTTTTTTGGGTGATGATCTGTCCTGGAAAAACTCCTATTACTAGTATTAATGATGATGACGATGATGAGGAGGATGTAATTGACTTTGCAGGAATCGTAAACATCTTCGGATCATCCAGTGTTTTAATATGCATTGTATTTTGTTTAACAGATAGTGAAGACGAAGGATTGTTATTAACTAGAATATCCGAATTCCCTTTTTCAATTGTGTCTCCTACAGCGCTGCTACTACTACTCGTGTTTATTCTCTTTCCATCAAGGAAAACTTGTGAGATTCTAAAAGATTCCAAATTGTCTAATAGCATAAAATCTGCTCTGAATCCAGGAGCAATTGCACCTGAGTTCTTTAATCCAAAATATTTAGCAGTATTAATAGATGCCATCTGAATCGCTCTTATTGGAGGCAAACCAAAAGAAATAGCCGTACGAACCAAATAATCCATATGGCCATTTTCTTTCAAGTCAATTACGTCGCGGTCATCTGAAACGAGGCTTACATGAGAGCTGTTGAAATCGTTAATAAGAGGAATCAAATCCTGTAGATTTTTTTCATGAGTGCCTTGTCGTATCATTATGTGCATGCCCTTCCGTAGCTTTTCCAATGCTTCATTGAGACTTGTACATTCATGATCACTACCTATGCCGGCAATAACATATGCATCCAATGATCTTCCTGAAAGAAGTGGAGCATGTCCATCTTTGGGTCTTGAGCCTGCTGCTATTAATTTGGACAATGTCTGACTGTCTTTAGATATGATTCCTGGATAATTCATCATTTCTGCTAATCCTATAACAAGATTAGGGTTGCAATCGATGTATTCATGTATGTCTTTATCTAGAATTACTGCACCGGATGTTTCCATGTGCGTAGCGGGTACACATGATGGCATCATAACATAAACCTTGACAGGCAATCCTATGCTTGAGCGAAGAAAATAATCAATACCTGGTAGTCCAATGACATTGGCTATTTCATGAGGATCGCATATTACAGCTGAAGTCCCATGCATTGCAACTATACTACAAAATTCTTTTGGAGCTAGAAACGTAGACTCCAGATGAATATGCCCATCTATAAGCCCAGGACACATAAACATTCCTTGAGCATCGATAACATTTTGGGCATCATATTTTCCATATTCTTCAGTCTGCCCAAAGCCTACAAATATTCCATCAGCGATAGCAACATCACTATCGTGGATCTCGCCTGAAAAAACATTGACTATGCTTGCATTCTTCACTACTAAATCAACCTTTTTCTGGCCTGTTGCCAAATCAATCCTTCTTCTCAAATCTGCTATCGAAAAACTACGATTATCCAATGAGCTAACTGTTGTATTGGTATTAGTTTTTTGTTCGAAGCTTGAAGCATGTTCCATGGGGTAAAGGCAATATCAAAGTCCCAAATCCAAGATAATAAACATTCTTAGTTATTGCCGGAAGAACGGCATCTTACCAATTGGTTCAAAATGTTTAATCTGCGTTTACATATGAAAATAGACAGAATCAAGCTCATGAAAGTCCTAAAGGAGAACAGTTAAGTTAAGAGCCTGTTGCGGTTAGGAATAATGAGAAAGAATTATTATATGATCTATCTACTATCCACTATCCAAATACAGTACATACCATACGCTATGGTTAGTAACGTTTCCTTTCCCATGGAAATACTATCCATTTCTCGTGATTTAATAGCTTTCCAACTAACGGGGTATTACTATCTTTGTACCTGGCCATAAGAAATGCAAAATCACATTCAAATCCTTTTACTATATCAAACACTTTGGTAAACGTATCACCAGTATCGTATATATCATCAACTATAAGGTATTTCTTGCCTTTAAGTAATGGAAGCATCTCTTCTACATGTAATTTTTTGTTTCTTATCGGTATGAATTGTATATGACTAATGTCTAATTCTCGGGCTATCAATCTAGCTGGAATAATGCCTCCGTTTGTAATTGCCAAGATCACATCATATTTCTCAGCCGATCTTTGCATTGAATGTACAATCTTTTCTACTAGTACTTCTACTTCCTGCCACATACAATATTCCTTTGGTGAGCTCTCTTCACTAATTTGTGCCTTATAGTTCAAATTCTAGTGCTCCACTAATCATTTGTTTGATAAGCAGTTTATTAATGATCCTAATAATTGGGGTACGGTAATAGATTCTATAATCTCGAATAAAGTTCTGCCTCTTGTTATCAGAAAGGTCCTTGAGTTTTGAAACTAATTTGATTCAGATTTGGCATAATTACTTCTTTTGATTCCAAATGAATCAAGTCCATTCAGCCACCAGCTTCTTTTCTGCCCTTTTCTAATTGTCTATCATTATTTTCGTTATCATCATTGATATTTTATGATGGCTAGCGTTTTAACTTCAAGTCGTAAAATTCTTTTCAGAATGAATGGTTTTAAATTAGTCGAATAAGGAGTAAATCTAGCTATGACAAGGTAGATAGTTATCTCTGATGAAACACTGGCTGAGGTCCTCTTTGAACCATCAGGTGAGCTAGTGTTTCAGATACGAATAGAAAAGAGCGGGTTTGTTGCAACAGAAAGAAAAATAAGGAGATCATGGGATCATTCTTCCCGCAGAGTTCAGTTCAGATGTTATCCAGAGGGCTGAATGTCTTCTCGGAGGCACAAACAAAGAGCAACTTTTAAAGATGAACCGAAGAAAGAAGCGTTTATAGTAGGAAACCTGCGCTGAGCATGAAATGCAGCACAAGATCGGCTAAAAAGGATGGAAATGGTTCAAAGCTAAAATTAGACAGTTGCGCAAGCTGCCAACGATAAACTGCATGAATTAGCAGAGAAGATTAAAGAAGCAGCAAATAAACTCAAAGTTGCAGTATCGGAGTTTTTGGCTCTGGGATTCTGTTTTGTAGCTTTTTACCATAATCAGGCCATTGATATACACTCATCGTTTGGGGCTTCGGACATAGTAATACAGAGGGGATGGAAACGTCAACTACAATAATTTTCAAATAGAAATGCGGCTGCAAATTATTTTATAGTATCGAGAAATAAAGAATGTTGATTATAATGAATTTATTTTTGAATTCAAAAATCGGATGCATATGGAGTAGTAAATTTCTTCAACTCCACTACTGTAAAGTCTTTTAATTCGATAAGAAATCGTTTGCGGTCCTTTTGTACAACCACGTAATTAGATCCGGACCCTACTATGTTGCCGCCCAAAAATTCCTTTAATTGTACCACGTCAAAGTGAGCTCCATAACCTATATATCAATTATGACTAAGCTGTTAGATGAGTATATGATGAAAGAATCTTGGGATTGTATTTAGTATTTGATTTTCATTCGGATAATGAAGACAACACTGGAAAAGGCTAGATTACTAACAGCTTGCTCCATTGATCATGCGTTAGCTCTTCAAATCTCACTGGCACTCACTAGCATGATCTAGACATGATCCAAGCTATAGGTAAGCGAGTTAGAGAATCTGGAGTAATATATCCCAATTACTTTCCACACGAGTTCAAGGTAAGCAAGAGTTTTATATGAGACAGCCGTACTTTAATTTGGGAGCAAAGGACCAAAAATCCAAGAATGAATATGAAAATGATGACCAAAAGAAATACAATCATACTGATGGTTACCGCAATCTTAGCTGTGCCCATATTGTTACTGTCAGGGATTGCTAATGTCTCTACATATCTATCAGATGCCTTAGTTATTAATAACAGTCAAGGTCCAAGTACCTCATCACCATCATCTTTACCTACAAATACTGCTTTATCTTCTCCAAATTGGGTTGGTTCCATACAAGTATCCAATGCTTTATCGCAGATGATACAATCTAAAGTACATACTACTTTAGGTAATGCTGCCGCAGGTGCTGAAAAAGCAGTAGGTATCAATTCTCATGCTACTTCGGCTAATCTTGGAGAAGAAAGAGGATATTTGGTATACACGGTACGGGTTATGGATGGTAATAGTAATTCTCACAAAGTCATAGTGGATCCTGGAAATGGCAGAGTCCTATTTGATCAAAGTATCTTTAATGATCAGGAAGAGCATAGTAATAATAATGTCGTTTATCAATATGATGACCATCACCATGATAATGATGAGTAGCCTTGCTTGCGAAAGGTAAGGCCGGCATTTTGGGCATAAATTCTGTATTTTTCTAGCACAATAAGCTTGATTTGATCATAAAGGAGGATCTCTTGCTAACAAACTTATTAGCAAGTTTGTTGCTAGCATTCGTTTGAACAGAAAATGCAATAAGCTTTAATATGTGTCCATGCTTTGTCGGATACCATGGATACTATGCTCCTGCATTTTTCTTTTGGCGTAGCCATTATGATATCGATAAAGGAGTATCGTTATTTGATATGGATTTTATTTATCGAGCATATAGAATATGATACACAATTCTCATCACCTTATGTGGTACATTCTGAAATCAGCTGACGTTAGTTACATCAAGTATAGCCAAAAATTTTTCTAACTTGTTGCTGTTCTTCGAAGAACAAGAATCAACAACTGGCTCTTTAACTGCCTATCTTATTAGTTTGATTGCTCTAGATCCACTTTCGTGTATTTAACTTCGTTAACGTTTGCGATTAGTTCGGGTATATTTAATTTCTTTTGAGATGTGTTCATAAAACAGACATACAAATAACTTTAATACATCCAAGTGCAATAGAATATCACGTGGCCAATCCTCCAGAAACTACGGCAGGAGATTTTACTTCCAAAC
>Ga0207663_10001312_pt1 | contig 11535 bp, 11 predicted proteins | sample LARL53metaG_FD_184346 | JGI IMG/M metagenome (GOLD analysis project Ga0207663, IMG submission 184346) | Corn, switchgrass and miscanthus rhizosphere microbial communities from Kellogg Biological Station, Michigan, USA - LAR L5-3 metaG... | ecosystem: Host-associated > Plants > Roots >...
CGACGTCGCGAATAGCCTCACCAGACGTCACCTAGCGGGGGTGGCCGGTGGGCGTGATAGCTTTACCTCTCGGCGCGGGCGCTACCTGCTTACGCCCTACCGCGCCCGGTTCTTCGACACCGTCGCCTGCAGCTCGCTGGGGGGCAGCTTCGGGGTCTGGGAGCGATATGTGTCCGAGGCTCGACGGCAGGTGCAGACCACAGGAAGCCGCGCGATCGAGCTTCGCTTCGAGGATCTGCTGGCAGATCCTCTTAGCACTCTGGAAACTCTAGTGGAATTTTGCGGAATCGACGCTCCATCCGGGACGCTGCACACGGCGGCAAGCCATGCGCGGAGCGACCGTGCGTACGCCTTTCGGGGCCATCCGCACCTCCAGGAGTTCGCCGCCAGCGTCGCCGATCGTCTTGCTATTTATCAATACGACGCCACTCACGACAACTGAGCTCGCCTGCGCCGCCGCCCACAGCCGCCGTCGATGCTCGTCCAGCTCACACGCCAGCGCCCTATATGGCTCGCCGATCGGGTTCTGCTCGCCAGCCATACGATCCTCTTCGCAGGTCGCGCTATCTCCGTGCGATTGTTAGTTGACGCGCCCTAAGCAGGGTGTCCCACATCGTTGGCGGCATCATCGTCTACGCTGTGAAACCATCAGCGCGTGAGCAGCGTGGACGTGGTCATTCCGACCTTCAATGCCAAGGAAATGATGCTGTGCTGCCTGCAACGCCTCGACGATCCGGCCATTGCGCAGACCGTGGTGGTCGACGACGCGTCTACTGACGGCACCTCGCATGTGCTCTCCGAGCGCTTCCCCGATGTCTATATCGTGGTGCTCGACCGTCATCGCGGGCTCGCGCACGCGCTCAATCGCGGAGCTGAGGTGGGAACGGCCGAGTTTGTGCTGTTCCTCAACAACGACGTCTTTCCCATAGATGGAGCCATCAGCCATCTGTGTGAAGCGCTCAGGGACAATCCGCTCGCGGCGAGCGCCGGCGGGCGGCTTGTGGACCCGGGGGGCGAGCGCACGCAGGACGCATATCAGCCGCGCGCGTTGCCGGGGCTCCTGGGACTTGCCGCGCGGCTGACCGGCATCGAGCGGGCGTGGCCGAGAAACCCCTGGACGGGGGAGCACCTGCGCCACCCGCTCGATGCGCTCACCACCACCCAAACCGATCGTCAACCCGCTGGCGCGTGCCTGCTCGTGCGTCGCGAGGCGTTGGAGCAGGTGCAGGGATGGGATGAGGGTTACTGGTTTTGGTACGAGGACGTGGATCTCTCAAGACGCCTGGCCCAGATTGGCAGCGCCCTCTATGTGCCCACCGCTATATTCGAGCACGTGGGCCGGGCGAGCACGAGCGGCTGGGCTCGCCATGAGCAGCACAAGCGCCTTTACCACGGCACCCTGCGCTACGCCGAGCAGCACCTGCCGCGCTGGCAACAAGTCCTGCTGGGCGCCCTGATGGTCATCGTGACGATTCCCCGGATCGCTTGGCTTGGGCGGCGATCGCAGTCTGAGGCCCTCAGTTCGTACCGCCATCTCCTAGGTGAGGGCTGGGCGCTGGCTGCCGGCCGCGTACCCGTAGCTGCTCCAGGCGGACTCCCGGTCGGTTATCGTCGGCCGGAACGGCAAGCGGTCCGACGAGCGCGGCGACGGTATCGGCGATGAGATTGTGATGAGGTGGTGATGAACGCGAGAGCTGGCGTGATCAAGGTCGTGACTCTCGTAATGGCCGTGGCGCTTCTACTGCTCTCGCTGGCCACATCGTCGCCCGCCCGGGCATCCGCGCTGAAGGCGATGTGGGGGCCGGCGCTCCGCGAAGGTGCCTCCCTGTTCCCCACCTACCGCGAACTCGGCGTCAAGGTCTACGAGGATCGCCTGCCATGGAGCTCGGTCGCCACACACCGTCCCCGCGACGCGCGCAACCCCACCGACCCGGCCTACGTCTGGCCTCCGGAGGTCACCTGGGCGGTCGCGCAAGCCAAGCGCTACCACATCCAGGTAGCCCTGCAGATCATCGGCTCCCCAGGTTGGGCCAACGGCGGCAAGCCGTGGAACTGGGCGCCGCTGCATCCGCAGGACTACGCGGACTTCGCGATCGCCGCCGCCAGGCGCTACCCGTCGGTGCGCCTGTGGATGATCTGGGGTGAGCCGACCCGTGGGCTCGACTTCGAGCCGTTGGCGCCCGCCAAGCGGCGCTCCGGACCGCTGGGTGTGCACGAACGCGGGGCGCCGCACCGCTACGCGCGCATCCTCGACGCCGCCTACGACGCGCTGAAGAGCGTCAGCCGCGCCAACCTGGTGATCGGCGGGATGACCTATACGACCGGCGAAATCTCGCCACAGCAGTGGATCGAAAACCTGCGCCTGCCCGACGGCAGGCCGCCGAGGCTGGACATGTACGGGCACAACCCCTTCAGCTACCGAGCCCCCAACCTCTCCAACCCGCCTGCCGGCGAACAGAACATCGACTTCTCGGACCTCGGTCGGCTGGCCAAGCTGGTCGACCGCTACCTGGGCCGACCCGGCAACCCCCACCCCAAGCTGTTCATCTCCGAGTGGACGGTCCCGACCGCGATCGACCAAGAGTTCAATTTCTACGTCGATCCGCTGATCCAGGCCAAGTGGATAACCGACGGCCTGCGCATCGCCAGCCAGTTGCCGAGCATCTACGCGGTCGGCTGGATCCACCTCTACGACGAACCGCCCATCACCTACGGGGGCCTGATCCAGACCGACGGTGTCAAGAAGCCCGGCTACTTCGCCTGGAAGTCCGGCTGAAGATACCCTCTGGCGCCCATGCGCGCCCTCCCCTGCCACCTCGACGGCCTGACCGTTATCGAGCCCGCCGTCTATGGCGACGAGCGCGGTTTTTTCGCTGAGACCTATCGGCGCGCCTGGCACGAGTCCGCCGGCATCCCCGCGGCGGAGGAGTTCATCCAGGACAACCACTCGCGCTCGGCTCGCGGGGTCGTGCGGGGCATGCACTTCCACATCGGCCCCGGCGTCGCCAAGCTCGTGCGCTGCGCGCATGGTCGCATCCTCGATGTCGCCGTCGACCTGCGCCGCGGCTCGCCCACATATGGGCAGTGGGAGGGGGTCGAGCTCGACTCTGAGACGCTGCGCGAGCTGTATGTCCCCGTCGGCTTCGCCCACGGCTTCTGCGTGCTCAGCGCAGTCGCCGACGTGCTCTACAAGCAGACCGCCTACTACGATCCCGCCGTCGAGCGTGGCATCGCCTGGGACGATCCCGACATCGCCATACGCTGGCCGCTCCCCGCCGCGGAGCTGACCATCTCCGAGCGCGACTCCTCCGCTCCGCGCCTGCGCGAGGTTGCCGCCGAGCTGCCGTTCATATACGTCGCCGGTGGCGATTGACCCGGGTCTCGACTGCACGCTTGCCCACGACGACATGCCCACAGCCATAATCACAGGATCGGGCGGCCTGATCGGCTCGGAGTCGGTCGCGCGCTGTGTGCAGCTCGGCTATGACGTGATCGGCATCGAGAACGACATGCGCGCGCAGTTCTTCGGCCCGGGGGCGTCCACATCGCACACGACTGCGTCGCTGCTCGCGCGCCATCCCGACGAGCTCACCTCGCTCGAGCTCGACATCCGCGATCGTCCCGCGCTCGAGCGCGTGTTCGCGCAGCACGCCCGCGAGATCGAGCTCGTGATCCATACCGCGGCCCAGCCCTCCCACGACTGGGCGGCGTCCGACCCGCACACCGATTTCGAGGTGAACGCGCTCGGCACGCTCAACCTGCTGGAGGCCGCCCGCGCACACGCCCCCGAGGCGACATTCGTGTTCTGCTCGACCAACAAGGTCTACGGGGATTTGCCCAACTCGCTGCCGCTCGTCGAGCTCCCGCAACGCCTGGAGCTGCCCCAGGATCACCCCTACTACGAGGGCATCGACACGTCGATGTCGATCGACCGCAGCACCCACTCGCTGTTCGGCGTCTCCAAGGCCGCCGCCGACCTGCTCGTGCAGGAGTATGGCCGCTACTTCGACATGCCCACCGTCTGCTTCCGCGGCGGCTGCCTGACCGGCCCCAATCACGCCGGCGCGCGGCTGCACGGGTTTCTGTCCTACCTGATGCGCTGCACCGTCGTCGGCGAGCCCTACACCGTGCTCGGCTACGGCGGCAGGCAGGTGCGCGACAACATCCACTCCGCCGACCTGGTCGCCGCGTTCGAGGCCTTCCACCGCGCTCCCCATGCCGGCGGAGCGGTCTACAACATCGGCGGCGGCCGCGCGTCGAACTGCTCGATGTTGGAGGCGATCGACCTGTGCCAGCGAATCGCCGGACGCGAGCTCGACTGGACCCTTGGCGATGACCCGCGGATCGGCGATCACCGCTGGTGGATCAGCGATCTGCGGCCGTTCACGCGCGACTACCCCGGCTGGAGCGTCACGCGCGGCGTCGAGGACATCCTGCGCGAGCTCCACGACGCTAACGCCGAGCGCTGGCTCGCCGGGGGGTAGTCGCGGAGGGACCTGCTGGCTTGAGCCCGCACTGGACTACGGGAGCGACCGCGCTCAGTCGAACAACGCTTCGACTGCCGCCAAAAAACTGCGCGCCAGCTCGATCGCTCGCCGCGCCTCCTCGGCCGGTGCAAACCACGCGTCGTAGTCGGCCTGCTCACGCTCGGGTTGGAGCTTCTGCACCTCGGCCGCGAGCGCCGCGTCTATCTCGCCATTCTCTACGAACGCGCTGCGAAACTCGTGCCACGTTCCCTTATGTGTCTTGGCCGAAGCGTCTCGCTCGCTGAGCGCCGCCCTGGCTCCATACAGCATTGCGTAGTAGGCGGCACTCAGTGCGGTGGAAGGGTCCTCCTCGACCGCCACCTCGGCCGCGGCAAGCCGTCGCCGAGCCGCCTCCAGGAACTCCCTTGATCGCGGGCTCACAGCGTCCCGCAGAGCGTGATCTTGTCGCGGTCCACCTCTGCGACGAAGAACGATCGAATCTCGCGACGCTGAGTCAACCAATCCGGCGTGTGAACATGGACCGAGAACGACCAGACGAGAGCGTCCATATCCAGTGTGCGGGCGGCATCATCGAGCATCCCCCGCACCCGCATTCTGCCGTCCCAGGAGGCATCGTCGACGAACACGAGCACGTCCACGTCCGAGTCTTCAAGCGGCTCTTCCCCCCGCGCGCGAGAGCCGAACAGCCACACTCCCCGCAACTTGTCCCCCAGATGTAGATGAAGCTCCTCGACGAACCGCTCGAGCAGAGCCCGCTCATCGGCTCGTAGCGACGCGTTGGCTAGAGCGGTCATGGCGTCAATGTAGGCGCTGAGCCCCAGCGGCGCAACTTGTCCTTATCCCATGCGACCGCGACGGCCGCGGCCACTCGCGGGCCGAGGTCGAGTTCGGCCGTCCACAGCCCGGCGCTCGGATCGGCGACCGCGACCGGCGGCGCGGCCAGCCCAGTGCCGAGGCACTTGACCGCGGCCTCGTGCCTGGTCCAGGCGCGCAGGAACTCGGCCGTGTAGCGCCCGCGTGCGTACTCGACGTCCACGCCGACCTCCGGTCCGGCGGTCACGGCCACGAGCACGATCTCGCCCGAGTGGGACAGGTTGAAGCGCAACCCGCCGACCGGCCTTGCTGTGCCGCGCTCTGCCGCCCAGCGGCCCCTCGGCTTGACTTCCGCGCGTTCCATCGCCTTGCGCCCTCCCAGTCCGGTCCCGCCACACAGCGCGGGCTTGCCATGCGGTCCCAGCTCGAAGCGAAGCTCGCGCGGATCGCGGTCCAGGTAGTTGCCGAGCAACGCGCGCAGCACCCCCCGCGAGCGAGCCCACAGGATCCGCACGCGCTCATGCACGATCCGCTCAGCGCGCGCGCGCTCCTCCGGGGAGAGCAGATCCTCCAGCCCGTCCTCGATCGCGGCCAGGTCCGCGCGCCAGACATCGACCGCGCTCGGGGTTGTCGGCGCGGTGGGCAGGCCTGGCGCCCACGGTTTGACGGGAGGGATAGGGGCAGCGGTGTCCATGATCACATTATCCGCACGCAGAACGCTATTTGGTGTGATTGATCCAATTATCTGATCATCCGGCACTACTACCAGGTCTGCTCCTCCACCGCGCGCGAGTTGGCAGACTTACGCTCCATGGGCACCCGCATGAAGGCACCCGCATGAACCGTCTGCGCGAGCGCACGCACGGCTGGACCGTCACCCCGGCGCAGTACGCGTGGGTAGCGTACGTCGCGCTGGGCGCGCTCACGCTGATCGTGCTGACCGGCGCCGCGGTGCGGCTGACCGGCTCGGGCTTGGGCTGCCCGGACTGGCCACGCTGCTATGGCAACGCCTATCCGCCGCTGAACGCGCACGCGGTGATCGAGTTCTCCAACCGGCTGATCACCGTGCCGGTGTCGATCGCGGCGGGCGCCGCCTGGCTGCTGGCGCTCCGCCGCCGGCCCTACCGGCGCGACCTGATGTGGCTGGCGGCGCTGCTGCCGCTCGGCGTGATCGGCCAGGCCGTCCTCGGCGGCTTCACCGTGCGCGGCGCCTTGGACTACGGCTGGGTGATGGGCCACTTCGCCCTGTCGATGCTGATCATCGCCGCCGCCGCCGGACTGGCGTGGCGCGCGGCGTACGTGCCGGACGAGGAGCCTGGAGGGAGCGCGCCGGGCGCCGACGTGGCGCCAGGCGCTGTGGGCGAGTCCGCCGGGGATGCCGGGCTGGGCGCGGCCTTTCGCCCGGGCGCCGCCCCGGAGCCGGTCGACAGGACGCTCGTGTGGTCGGTGCGCGCGCTGGTAGCGCTCGGCGCGCTGACGATCTTCGCGGGGACCGCCGCCACCGCCGCCGGTCCGCACGCGGGGGGCTCCCCCGGTCAGAGGATCAACCGCTTGAGCTTCGACGGGCGCGGCACGATGGACTTCGTCATCCACCGCCACGGCGAGATCGCGCTCGCGTTCGGGCTGGCGTCACTCGCCGTCTGGTGGTTGGCGCGCAGTAGCAGGCGCGCGGCCGGCCCGGTGTTGCGGCGTTCGCTGACGGCGCTGATCGCGCTGCTCGCGCTGCAGGGCGCCGTCGGGCTGGACCAGTACAAGACGCACCTGCCGACCGAGCTGGTGTGGGTACATGTGGGGCTGGCCTGCCTGGCGTGGCTGGCGACCCTATGGGCGGCTTACGCGGCTGGTTGTCCCGCTCCGCGCGCCGAGTCTGTGCCCGAGCGCCGAGCGGCCCCGGCGGCGCGGATCTCGGCCTGAAAACGGGTCTCGCACGCGACGCCGAGCCGTGAGCCTGCGACGCCTACACACATGCGCCATATGGCCCGCAGACTCGGGATTTAGGTCCAAAAAAGGCCCAAAACCGCCCGCGCGGCGTGCGGTTTCCGGAAATTAGGGCTTCTATTTGGCCCAAATCCAGCAATTGCGCGTTGTCGTCGTCCTCACCAGCGGTTAGCCTGCGATCAGCAACGACACCCGAGAAGGGAGTGCCATGACCAAGAACGAGCTAGCCGACAAGGTTGCGGGGAAGACAGGAATGGCCGCGAGCCATGCCCGTGAAGCCCTGGAGGTCGCGATCGAGGCGGTAACCGACGAGCTGGCCGCCGGGGGTGAGGTCGCGCTCGCCGGCTTCGGCAAGTTCAGCGTCAGCCACCGCGCGGCTCGCCAGGGGCGCAACCCGGCCACCGGCGAGACGATCAACATCGCGGCCAGCAAGGCAGCGAAGTTCTCCGCGGCGAGCGCACTGAAGAAGCGTTTGAATCCGTAGGGACACATAGTGGAGGACGGCGACCGATTGGAGACTGCGGAGTCTCCAATCGGCCAGCGCCAGGCGCGTCGCGAGGCTCGCCGCCGCCGTCGTACGCTCGCCTGTCTGAGCCTGCTGCTCGTGGCCGGGGCCGTGGCGGCGGCGGTGCTCCTGGCAAGCGGGGGAGGTTCCACGCCGTCCGCCCATAGGGCTCAAGCGCGCGGCCCGACCCGCCGTTCGCCCGCGCGGGGCGCCCGGCAGAGCTCGACGACGGGCAAGCCCGGGACCGAGCGGGTGCCGATCCTGATGTATCACGTGATCAACCCGCCGCCGGCGGGGGCGCCGTTTCCCGGCTTGTACGTGCCCGCGGGCGAGCTCGCCGCGCAGATGCAGGCGCTGGCGAGGGCGGGCTACCACGCGATCACGATGGATCAGATGTGGGCGTACTGGAAGCACGGCACCACGGCGCTGCCGGCGGGGAAGAGGCCGATCGTGGTGAGCTTCGACAACGGCTACCAGTCGCAGTACACGAACGCCCTGCCCGTGCTGCGCCGCCTGGGCTGGGTCGGCGAGGAGAACCTGCAGCTGACGGGTCTGCCTCCCTCGCAGGGCGGACTGTCCGAAGCCCAGGTCAAGGGCCTCGTCGCGGCCGGCTGGGAGCTCGACACGCAGGGCTTCAGCCATGCCGATCTGATCGCCATCGACGCGACCCAGCTCGCCTACCAGGTCGCCACCGCGCGGTCGGTCGTCCGGCGCCGCTACGGCGTGCCCGCGAACTGGTTCTGCTACCCGTCCGGCCACTATGACGCGACGGTCGTCGCGGCCGTCAAATCCGCGGGCTACACCGGCTCGACCACGGTCGTCCCCGGCTGGGCCTCACCGACCGAGGACCCCTACCATCTCCCGCGCCTGCGCGTCCTCGGCGGCACCAGCCCCGCAGCCCTGCTCAGCGAGCTTCAGGCGATCCGCGCCGATCCGCCCCCGCCGGCCTCCTACAGTGGCTGATCAGCCACACCCAGTGTTGTTACCACAGCTGCTGCACGTGTAGCAGGAGCCGGTGCGCTGCATCATGCCCCCGCACTGGCTGCACGCCGGTCCGAGGTCGAGTCCCTGCATGCGGGCGGGCACGACCGGCGGGGAATCGGTGAGCGCCGAGGCGGCGGGGACGCTAGTGCCGCCGTTGCCGGCGGACGCCGTGGGAGTGTCCGCGGCGGTCTCCACGTCGGTGTCGCCCGCGCTCGGGCCGGCGGTGTCGGAGGCGATCACCGATTGCGCAGCCTCCTGGGCGGCCTTGCGGGCGCGAACCTCGGGGGTGAGGATGCCGAGATCCTCCTGGGCGTCGACGTCGAGGAAGCGCGAGGCCAGCCAGCGCATGATGTAGTCGGGCATCGACTTGGCGAACGGGATCTCGGGGTTGCCGGTTATGCCCTCGGGCTCGAAGCGCATGTAGCTGAACTTGCGCACGAGCGTCTCCAGCGGCACGCCGTACTGGAGGGCGATCGAGATGGCGGTGGCGAACGAGTTCATCATGCCCCGTAGCGTCGAGCCCTCCTTGCCGATGTCGGTGAGGAAGATCTCCCCGACCGAGCCGTCCTCGTACATGCCGGCGGTGATGTAGCCCTCGTGGCCGCCGATCGAGAACTTGTGGGTGATCGACTGGCGCTCGCGCGGCATCCGCTTGCGCCGCGGGCCGACCTCGGCGAGCGCCTTGCTGACCGCCTGCTCGACGAGCGCGTCGACGTCGGCGGGCGCCGCGGCTCCCTTCTGCGCGTCGGTGCGCAACGCCTGCGCGGTCTTGGAGCCGTCGCGGTAGATCGCCAGCGCCTTGATCCCGAGGTGCCAAGCCTGGGTGTAGGCGTCGGCGATGTCCTCGACGGTCGCATCCTGGGGGAGGTTCACGGTCTTGGAGATCGCGCCCGAGATGAACGGCTGCACGGCGCCCATCATCCGCAGGTGGCCCATGTGCGAGATCGCGCGCTCGCCCACGGCCACGTCGAACACGGGCAGGTGCTCCGCGGACAGGCCGGGCGCCCCCACGATCGTGCCGTGCTCGGCCAGGTGCGCCTCGATCTGCTCCACCTGCTGCTCTGAGTAGCCGAGCGTCTGCAGGGCGAGCGGGACGGTACGGTTGACGATCGTCATCTGCCCGCCGCCGACGAGCTCCTTGAACTTGACGAGCGAGAAGTCGGGCTCGACGCCGGTCGTGTCGCAGTCCATCAGGAACGAGATCGTCCCGGTCGGCGCGAGCACGGTGGCCTGCGCGTTGCGGTAGCCCGAGCGCTCGCCCAGCTCCACCGCCTCGTCCCACGAGCGCCGCGCCGCCGCGAGCAGCTCCGTGTCCGCGCAGAGCTCGTCGTCGATGGCGTGGGCGGCGTCGCGGTGCATCGCCATCACGTGGTTGTGCTCGGCCTGGTTCTCGGCGTAGCGCTCGTACGGCCCGAGCGCGCTGGCGATGCGCGCGGACTCACGGTAGGCGCGGCCGGTCATCAGCGCGGTGATCGCCGCCGCCGTGCCGCGGCCGGAGTCGGAGTCATACGGCATGCCGTTGCTCATCAGGTACGCGCCGAGGTTGGCGTAGCCGAGGCCGAGCTGGCGGAACGCGCGCGCGTTTGCGGCGATCTCCTCGGTTGGGTAGCTGGACGGTGAGACGACGATCTCCTGGGCGAGCAGCATGATGTCGACGGCGTGCTCGAAGGCCTCGACGTCCAGCGTGCCGTCGGCGCGGCGGAACTTCATCAAGTTCAGCGACGCGAGGTTGCAGGCGGAGTCGTCGACGTGCATGTACTCGCTGCACGGGTTGGACGCGTTGATGCGGCCCGAGACCGGGCAGGTGTGCCAGCGGTTGATCGTCGTGTCGTACTGCACGCCCGGGTCGGCGCAGCGCCATGCGGCCTCGGCGATCTCGCGCATCAGCTCGCGCGCGGACACGGCCTCGCCGATCGGCTCGCCGGTGAGCCGGGAGGTCAGATGCCAGTCGCGGTCCTCCGCGACGGCCTGCATGAACTCGTCGGTGACGCGCACCGAGTTGTTCGCGTTCTGGTACTGGATCGAGAAGAAGCCGTCGCCGTCGATCGACATGTCAAAGCCCGCGTCGCGCAGCGCGGCCGCCTTGTCCTCCTCGCGGGCCTTGCACCAGATGAACTCGCGGATGTCGGGGTGGTCGACGTCGAGCACGACCATCTTCGCGGCGCGGCGGGTCTTGCCGCCGGACTTGATCGTGCCCGCCCACGAGTCGGCGCCGCGCATGAACGACACCGGCCCGGACGCGGTGCCGCCCTTGGCGAGGTGCTCCATCGAGCCGCGGATGTTCGACAGGTTGATGCCCGACCCGGAGCCGCCGCGGAAGATCATCCCCTCGTGGGTGTTCCACTCGAGGATCGACTCCATTGTGTCCTTGACCGAGAGGATGAAGCAGGCCGAGCACTGCGGGGACTCCTCGAAGCCGACGTTGAACCACACGGGCGAGTTGAAGGCGGCCATCTGGTGCAGCAGGATGTGGGTGAGCTCGGCCTCGAAGGCGTCGCCGTCGGCGGCCGTGGCGAAGTAGCCGAGCTCGCGCCCCCAGCTGGCGATCGTGCCGGCGACGCGGGCGATCATCTGCTTGACGGAGCGCTCCCGCGCGGGGTGGCCGAGCTTGCCGCGGAAGTACTTCTGGGCGACGATGTTGGTCGCGTTCTGCGACCAGCCGGCGGGGAACTCGACGTCGGCCTGCTCGAACGCGACGCGGTCGCCGTGGCCGATGCGCGCGTCGCGCAGCTCCCACTCGATGGCCTCGAATGGGTGCGTGTCCGGCGAGGTGAAGCGGCGCTCGATCGACAGCGCGGCGCCGGGTGC
>Ga0207663_10001313_pt1 | contig 11513 bp, 13 predicted proteins | sample LARL53metaG_FD_184346 | JGI IMG/M metagenome (GOLD analysis project Ga0207663, IMG submission 184346) | Corn, switchgrass and miscanthus rhizosphere microbial communities from Kellogg Biological Station, Michigan, USA - LAR L5-3 metaG... | ecosystem: Host-associated > Plants > Roots >...
GCCGTACCCATGCAGCCGATCTGCATCTGCAGGCAGACGACGGGCCGTTTGCCACGGGCACCGGTCCCCTGGTCACCGGATCGACCCTCGCGCTCGTGATGAGCATGGCTGGCCGCGTATCGTACCTGGCCGAGCTTGACGGTCCAGGCGTGCCGACCCTGCGATCACGTCTCCAAGCCACCGCAGCCTGAACCGCCGGTGCCCGCGGGACTCTCAGTGGACGATGGACGAGCGAGATACTGGGGTCTACGCGCCGGGGCCGGATGGGCCTGACTGATCAGCGATGGCCTCGGGCGGTGGGTCAGCGCGCGCCGGCCGGGCACCCCAAGGCCAGAGGCCGACGCCAGCGCCGGCCCGCGGCGCCGCAGGCGCCGCTCTTGACAGATAACTATGGCATCTGGTGGGACTAGAAATAGCCGCTTCTTGGTTGTACTCCGACAACAGATGCGCGACAGATCTCCGTCGGTTGAAGTGCGACACCTGCCAGGTGCCCAAGCAGGCTGCCGGAGGCTGGGAGCCCGGAGCGTCAAACTCCCCACGGGCTACCCTGCGTAGGGGCAGGCGCGCCTTAGCCGCGGCAGGGGAGCAGGTCGCCAGAATAAGGCGCCCGCCCGATGCGGGTGGGGTGCCTTAGCGCGAGGCTCGATGGTGTCCACATCCGAACGAATCAGCAAGTGGTGAACTCGATGACAGTCAGCCGGTCCACACCCCACCCCCGGGACCTGCAGGCAGTGCGGCGCGTCGTCCGCACGCTCAAGCAGATCCCTATCAGCTCTGACGCGGACCGCAAGCGGCGCTCTGAGCTAGAGCGCGAGGTAACCGTGCACTCAACCTCGGCCCTGCTGGGCTCGTGGGTATATAGCGCATTCACCGCGCCAGACCAGATTAAGAGGCGTGCCCAAGGCTGGTGAGGGCTGTCTGGACCCGTCGGACCGCCGTACTCGTGCGTCACGTGTTTCACCGCGGGCTTGATGCCCAGCTGCCGGTCGCCTGATCGCTCGTTGGTGCCCAAGGTGTAACAAGCTGGGTCAGCTGCTGGTAGTAGCCACACCATGGAAACGTAAAGGAGTCACCCTGGCGCCACGGCTCCCGATCTCCTAGCGTGGGCCGAGCGGCCTGATCAGTGGGCCGCACGTGGCAAGGGGGGAGCCATGCGGAACATGTGCGGCCTGTCGCTGGGAGTGGTGTGTTTGCTCGTTGCGCTGGTGGGTTGCGGGGGGTCTGGCAATGCTGACGGTCACCCTTCGGCGGCCGCGGCTTCTTCACCATCGGCACAAGCGGTCCGCATCGTCGCCTTGGGCGACTCGGATGCAACTGGCACGGGTGACCCGACCGGGCAGGGCTGGGTCGGGCGTTACGCCGCACTCGTGCACAAGGTGACTGGCTCGCCAGTGCACGTCACCAACCTGGCGAGGGACGGCAAGACCAGCGACGTGCTGCTGACTGAGGTGCGGTCGGACTCGGCCACGCGGCAAGCCTTGCGGGGCGCCCAGGTTGTCCTGCTCGGGATCGGCGGCGCGGACCTTAACCCGGGCGACGACGACCTGCAGGCGGGCAAGTGCAAGGGCCGCGACTGCTACACGCCGCTGCTGCGCCAGTTCGGCCGCAATTTCGACGCGACAGTCGCAACCGTTCGCCAGCTGGCTGGCCGCTCCGCGCTAATCCGGGCGATCAGCCTCCCCAACGGATACCCCGGCGCCGGAAACGCGATTCCGCCGTTCGTCACCCCCGGCATTGCTCTCTACCAGGCAGTCACCGAAAGAACCATCGTCTGCCATTCGGTGCGGAAGTACGGAGGAGACTGCATCAACGTAGTGCGCGCCTTCAACGGCTCTTCCGGAACCGGCGACGCCTACCAGGCCGGGCTGATGACCAAGGACCCGTGCTGTTACCCAAGCGCGAAAGGCCAGCAGCTCATGGCCCAGCTGCTCTACCGTCTCGGTCTCGGACCTCTCCACAGCTGAGAGCGCACCCAGCGTTTCATCATCTGCGCCATGTCCTGACAAGGTTGTGGGCACGGCAGCATCTGGCCCTGTCCGTCGTCCTCATAGGCGCCGAAACGTGGCCCACGGTCGGCCCTGCGGGGCCTGGCTCGGTAGTCTCGTAGGGTGCGATGTTGACCTGACCCTCGATACCGTGCTCGTGGACCTCCGGGCGGCCTGATCAGCGATGCAGACAGGAACCGTGATGGGAGGATAGATGGCGCACCTTGTCCGCCTTGCCGACCTTGATGATGCTGGCGCGGTGGGGCGGTTGCTTTACGACTTCAACCGGGAGTTCGATGAGCCGACGCCGGCGCCAACTGAATTGGCAGACCGGATGCGGCAACTTCTCAAGAACGGTGACACGCTGGTCCTGCTTGCCGGGGACGGGCCAGACGGGCTGGCCGTGCTCCGCTTCCGTGCCGCCATCTGGAGCACTGGCCTGGAGTGTTACCTGGCCGAACTGTATGTCACTCCTGACAGGCGGGGGCAGGGCCTGGGGCGAGCGCTTATGGAGGCGGCTCTCCGCGAGGCTCGCAAGCGGGGCGCGGACACTATGGACATTGGCGTCGACGAACCAGACCTTGCGGCCCGTCACCTTTACGAGAGCTTCGGCTTCACCAACCGGGCAGGCGGAGCGGGCAGTCCCGTGATGTTCGTCTACGAACGCGAGCTGTGAAGCCACTGCAAAAGAACCGAACACCAGCGCAGGACGCCTGGTTCGAAGCATGTGCCGGAAGTGAGCAAACGTTGGCTGAGGCGGCACAAGCTTCAGTTTGTGCTGGCAGATCCACATCGGTATGTCGGTAGGTTCGAGCGCTTCGTGCACAATCCCGGCTAGCTTGCTCACTCGCCTGATGAGCGGCGGCGCATTGTTTCGGCAAGTTCTGCTGCCGAGACCGGCTCGCCGCTGCCCAGCTCCGCATCGGACTCCGCGAGCCGGTCCATGGTGCCAGCGTCCCGCAAGATGGCGAGCGTTTCCTCGAGCCGTTCCAGGTCTTCGACCGCGACGAGCACGGCCGACGGCCGCCCATGCACCGTCACGGTCACCCGCTCGTGATGGTCGTGCACCCGGCCAACGAGCTCCGAAAGGTGCCTCTTGACCTCCCCCAGCGGCAGCGTCGTCATAGTCAAGAGTATGACCAAACTCAGGCCTCAGTCAGACAGACAGCGGCCCCCGGGGAGGCGCTCCTTCCCGCCACGGGAGGCCGGCGCGAAGCATTTGGGAAGCGGAATGGCACGTCTGATGGCACGCGGGCATGATCGGTGATCTTGAGGAGGGTGTCTTCCCAGGTGGAGCTAGGGGGACTCGAACCCCCGACCCCCTGCTTGCAAAGCGACGTATTCGTATGTTGTGGCCATGCTGACCTGGTCAAGCAGTTGTCCGTGAGTGCCCGTGAGGTACCGCTGGTGACCATGCTTAATGGCACGTTAATGGCACGGTGATCTTGGTGCGTGCCTTAGGGATCATCCTTGCTGGCCGCCGGGTTGGCCTTCGCGGCCTGGTCGCCTTCCTCCGGGCGCGTGCTTGCGCTGGCTGGCTGGTGGATCACCGCGGCCACGGTCGAGGCCAGGCTGAAGTCCCGTGCACCGACAAGCTGCCAGGATCTGGCGATGCCAAACAGGAAGAACGCAATCAAGAGCACTCCCTGGCGGCTGACCCCGCTGACGCTGCGGGGAGACCCGTCCAGCTGCACGGCGCTGGCCAGCTGCAGGCCGTACAGGCCGAAAAGGATCACGAGCATGCTGACATCGCCGAGGCTTATCTTCTGCTGATGCTCTCGGTACAGCACAACAACCAGGCCGGAGGTGGTAGCCAGACCGGCAGCTGCCACGATGATGCCCGCCTGCCCGAGGCTGGCCCCGGGCAGCAAGGCCACCAGCGCGATCACCAGAGTGTTGACGAGCGCGGAGAACGCCGCCCCTGCCCTGACCTGGTGCTCAGCGCGGGCGTCGTCACCGGTCAGCTTCTCCGGGGAAACCGAGAGGGCCACAAACAGCAGCCCGATGAGCGCACCCGCAACGGTGGCGCAGCCGCTGAAGAAGTCATGGAAGCTGACCGGGACCACTGGCTAAAGGTACCTGGCGACACCGGCCCTTCCATCAGGGCGCAGACCGCGATCGGCTCCTGGTGCACTCACCACCTGGGCGGCCGACGACGCTCTCCCAGAGAGCTGCCGCTCCAGCTGGCAATCAGTCCGCATCGAGGATGGGGAACTGTTCGAACGTGCCTGGTGCGAAGTAGCCCACATCGTGAACATGGTGGCGCTGAAGCAGTCCCGCTACGCGGCGGCGCTCGGCTGGCGGGGCCGGAACGTGCAGCAGCAGGTCACCTTTCCTCAGCGCCTCGTCGTAGATCTCCAAGGTTGTCTCGTCGTAGCCGAGCCGCTGGAACGCTCGCACGATGCGGGCTCGCAGTCCGTGGTAGCGGCCATGCTCATCCAAGATGCGCGCTCCCTGCTCACCGCACAAGATCTCCACGGCGGCGACATCTACCCCGGCCGATGCGAGGTCTCTGGAGATGGCAGAGATCTCCGACTTCTCACCCAGCAGACCCACCACATGGTAGATGGGCCGGTGATAGAAGTGATCGACGTTGATCTGGGGCTCGTTCACACTACTGCTCCGAGTCGAGGCGTCCCAGGGACGATGGGTCAACACTACCCGTATGCCGTGCTGCTACCCGGCGCGAGTCCGCCGAACCGGCACCGCTTGACCAGCCTGCCCGCACCGGCTGCCGGATGCAGCCGCCCGTGGACGGAACGAGGCACGGCATAATGATCGCCAATAGGCCGCAAATCGATCGACCGAGTTCCTCGCCGCAGGTAACGGCGTCACTGTCGACTCGAATGCATTCAACAACGCGTGACCGCGCTCAACGCAGCCGGCGGTGGAACGCTCATCCAGGCTGGCCTGATCACGACCGCCGAGCGGGACACCTTCCGTCGCCTGCTGGATGATCCCTCCTTCGTCGGCAACTACCCCCTTCTCATCACCACCTGGGGAACAAGCCCAATCCACCAGGCTGAACGTTCTCATCCCCCGCCCCAATCTTCTGCGACTAGTCCTGTCCCCGGCTTGGCGCAGTCTGGCGCTGTGACGCCGACTGAGGTGCACGTCTGCCCCAGCCCGGCCGGCTAGCTTCGGTCCGGCATGAGCCCGTCAAGCAGCGAAGCAAGTTAACAGGGCTCTACTTGGAATCTCGGGAATCCAACGCTTGTGCTCACTCTGAGCACCTCGATGCGAACCCACCTCCGACGGTCGATGGTGGTCGCGGGGCCGGTCGGCGGATGTATCAGCATCGCCGTGCTCGCCTCCGCCTACGTGTGCGGCAGCCGCCGCTACCACCGAACGACGCTTCAGGGGACGGGTGCGAGTCAGATGAACGCAACCGATGTAATGCTGGCCGAACCGGGCACTGCCCAGAGCGAGAGCATGGCCGATGAAAACGTGCCCGCTGCTCCTCCGGTGCCTAGCTTCGACTATGCACGGGTCGTTGAGGCTCTCGCTGGCACGCCCTACATGCTGACGATCGCGGCCCAGCTCGCAGCGATGCTGCGGGCGCGGATTGGGTCTGGGGGGCTTGCACCCAACCAGCCGATCCCCGGCGAGTCCACGCTGATGCGGCAGTACGGGGTGGCGCGGGAAACCGCCCGCAAGGCCGTGCGCGTCCTGGTCGCCGAAGGGCTTGTGTACGTGGTGCAGGGCCGCGGCGCCTATGTCGCGGCGCGCGGTTGAGCGCATCTGCGCAGCGCGGCGCCAACGCGGAGCAGCGTGCGCCCGATGTGCCGACGACCTGACCGGTGAACCGGGTCTTGACCCAGGCCTTTCTCTTGATCTTGACTGACCGAGATCAGTTGCACGGCAACGCTCGGCTGCCCTGGACTTTGACCTTGGCAGCTTCTGCGCGCCCCTGCTGGTTGCAAGCTCATCAGTGGCCAGGAGTGATGACTTGACGTGGAGAAACGTAGGTGAGAGGCCGTGGCGGCGGTTGGTGGTCAAGTCAGATCCGAGCCTGGTGGCCAATGACGAAGGTCCCTCAGTCCAAGATCACCTGTAGTGAGGTGGCCGTAGCAGAGGTTGACGGCCGCAGGGCGTGGTCTGGCAGTCATTGGTGCGGCGTGGTAAGAGCGGGTGTGGGTCAGCGCTCCGGCTCGTGCCGCGGCTGATACCAGGCCGACCGGCAGCCCTTCACCGCCTTACAGTAACGGCACCCCGCAACGTCTCGTCCAGGCTGAGCACCGCGTACACCAGGGCCTGCTCATAGTCCGGATGCGGCGGCCCCAGCGCCTGCAGACAACGCTGATGCGCCTCGCCAGGCTGGAGGGATGACGCTTCCCCGCCGGATAAGGACCTCATGCCCGGACCGTACCGCGCGGGCTTGGGGAGAGTAGCAGCCTGCGGCCACCGGCTCTACCGTCGCAGGTATAGGCACTGACTCCTCGGCCGGCGCGGACTTAGTGGCTATGGATCCATAGATCGGCAAGGCCCCAGACGAGTATCGCGACTCCAGCGATCCACAGCCGGGCCCTCCATGCGTTGCGGCCGGCGCCGTCAGCGCCAGCGCGCGCGACCCGCAGGGTGTTCTCGGAGCCCCGCCAGCGGCGCATCAACCAGCCGGCCGCGAATGCGACCACGATGGCGACGAAAGCCGCGCCTACGGTCACGCTTTGAGTATGGGCTATCACGCTCCGCAAGGCCAGCCCTCAATGGGCTCTCGGCATCCGCCGCCTGTGCCCCGTAGGTGCGCGATGATGCCCGCTGCCCGATGCAGGCACGGGCCGCCCGGGACTGGCGGTACCAGCCATTACCGTGGCCGCCATGACCGAGCCGCCGCGGTGCCTCGCTACAGTTCCCGGCCCCGAAAGCCCGCAGCCCTGCCACGCCAAGGTGTGGCGCGACGGAGTGTGCTGGCGTCACCGTGGCCAGGCCCCGCCCCTCCGCGTGATCGAACCCCGGTCGCTGATCACCCGGCGCTACTCCCAGGTCAAGGGACTACGCGCCCGGGGGATCCTGAGTCCGGCCACTCCCCCGTGCGAGATCGACGGATGCCATAACCGCACGCCTCTCCCCGACCACCGGGGCCGCGGCACAGGCTACGTGTACGAGCACTGCCACCAGCACGACTACATACGTGGGGTGGCCTGCGGGCCCTGCAACGTGCAGATGACCCTCATGGATGCCCGTGTGGACACCTGCGCCGCCTGGCCGCGATTCGGCGCCTATCTCGCGTGGTGGCTGCGCTGTCCCACCTGCGCGGCCGGACCGCCATGGGAACCCTGGCTAACCGCCTACGAACATGTCGCCGGCCCCATGCTCGCGGAGCTGCGCGACCTCGCCCGTACCGAGCCCGGAAGTTCCGCCCGCGACCAGGCCATGATGCTCCTTGCGCTTCACGGCCGGGCGATCATGAGTCGTCGCCGCTACCGCGCTCGCAAGGTCCAGCGGGCCGCAGCCCACGCCGTCCTAGTGCGCCTCCGTACCTCAGTTGGCGCGCCGCCCAGACCCCCCGTCGCTGCTGAGGTGGTCCGGGCCTCGGCTCGCTTTCACCTGTAGTGTCCGCTCCATGACTCTCGCCGTCGCCTGCAAAGGGCACGAAAGGCTTGCCCTTGCAGCAGACAGCCGCGCCACAGCCGAAATCAATGGCTGATGGGTGTTAGCTATGCCAGTTGCTGAACGACGCGGCAACCTGAGAGCTTCGCAACAGGTCGTTAATCTGCCCGCCGTGCTGGTCGTGATAGGTGGCCAGCAGGTCGAGCACATCGTCGCCGGCCTGGCCGCCCAGCAGGGTGAACAGGGTCCCAACGCGGTCGGCTGCGATCGCGTAGGCGCAGTCGTAGGCGGTGATCGCGTCGCCAAAGAACTCGGTGACGCCTGGCCCGGTGTGGTGGCCGGTCACGCGCAGTGTTCCGTCGTCTTACAGGTGAGCGGCATCGAACTGGATGCCGCGGTCGCTACGGGTATCGCGTAAGACCACCCGGCCGACGGCGCGGCCTGGATGGTGGCAGGCGTGCAGTGTTACGCCAGTCTGGCCGGCGATCTGTGCCATTGTTTCGCCGAGCCGGGCGCGGGCGTCGGGGTCCACTGCTGTGCCTCCTTGCTTCCGCGAGTGGCGGTGGGGATCCCGGACTGACTACCTGATCGGGCACGTGCCGGGCAGGCCCTTGTGATCAGCAGGGATGGGCGGACCGTCGATGGTCATCCAGCACGGCTCCTTGCCTAGCTGATGACACGTTCCGGGTGTGCTGTTTACCCACGGTAGCGGATTGAGTGGGTACCGTTGCCGTGGAGGTCCGCACGGTTCCATCTGCCCGGGGGGTGAACTGGGTGGCCGGGGACGTGACTGCCAGCAGCGGCGAGACAGGCCAGGGATACCTGCTGGACAACGCCGCCCACCAGACAGCCGGCCGATTCTCGGGCCTGGAAGCTGGCCTGGACGAGAACACTAAGACTCGCCTGTCGGCCTTGGGTATTGCGGCTGGCTGGCGGTGCCTGGAGATCGGCGCGGGGAGCGGGTCGATCGCCCGGTGGATGGCCAAACTAGTTGGTGCGCGCGGTTACGTGCTGGCGACTGACATCGACACCCGCTGGATCCAAACCAACGGCCTGAGCCAGCTGGACGTCCAGCGGCACGACATCGCCGCCGACCCCCCGCCCCCGGGCGAGTTCGACGTGGTCCACGCCCGGCTGGTGTTGTCATGGCTGCCCGCCCGGGACGCTGTCCTCTCGCGCCTGGCCCGGGCGCTCAAGCCGGGAGGGTGGCTTGTCATCGAGGACTTCGACACCCTGCTGCATCGGTGCCTGGACCCCCTCAACGACGATGAACGGATCTTCGACAAGGTCGCCGGCGCTTTCGGGCAGGCACTTGGGCGCCGGGGCGTCGACACCACCTGGCCGCGCACCCTGCCGCACCGCCTCGCCTCGGCCGGGCTCACCAATATCGGCGCAGCCGGGCACCTCACTATCTTCCACGGCGGCTCGCCCGCGGCCCAGCTGTGGATCGCCAACATCGACCAGGTCGGAGACGGGATCATCCAGGCCGGCCTGATCACCACCGCCGAGCGGGACACCTTCCGCCGCCTGCTAGATGATCCCGCCTTCGTCGGCAACTACCCGCTCCTCATCACCGCCTGGGGGAACAAGCCCAACCCACCAGGCTGAACGTTCTCATCCACCCCGCCTCACCTTCTGTGATCGGGTTCCCCTCGTACAACTGCTCGTGTGTGGGCAGAAGGTTACGTGCCCGCCCATTGCCATGGCCGCTGGCAGACTTCTGCTGTGACAGTGGCCGATGACCGGAGACGGGTGACCCTGCTGCGCCGCGGGTTTCTGCTGGAGTATGCGACGCTGGCGTGGAATGTGGCCGGGATCGCGGTGCTTGCTTTTGCGGCCATTGCGGCGCGGTCGGTGGCGCTGGCGGGCTTTGCCCTTGATTCGCTGATCGAGATCGGCGCGTCCATCGTGGTGATCTGGGAGCTGTCGGGCACGGGCGAGGATCGCCAGCGCCGGGGCCTGCGGCTGATCGGGTACGCGTTCGCCGCCCTGGCGGCCTACCTGCTGGTGCAATCCACCGTGGTGCTGGCCACCGGCTATCACCCCCATCACTCGGTGCCCGGGATCATCTGGACGGCGGTGACCGCGGCGGTGATGTTCGCACTGGCGGCCGGTAAGGCCCGCACCGGCCGGGCGCTCGATAATCCCGTGCTGCGGACCGAGGGCCGGGTCACGCTGATCGACGGCATCTTGGCCACTGCGGTGCTGCTGGGCCTGGCCCTGAACGCCGCCCTGGGATGGTGGTGGGCCGACCCCGCCGCCGGTTACGTGCTGGTCTTCTACGCCGCCCGCGAGGTCCGGGAAATCTTCTTCACTCCCGGCTGACCCTGCTTGCAAGGAAGGTGCCGTGACCGGTTGACCTGCGGCTGCACAGGTCAAGCGCACTGCCGGTTGCCCCGTGGATGACCGCGAATTGCCGTGAGTGACCCTCCTTACGGGCACGTCGCGGGCACGGCCCTGGTCGGCGGCATCGGGGGTTGGCTGGGCCGGGTAATCGGCTTGCTGCATCAGCGGTGTTGGGCGAAGACTTTGCCCGTGAGCCCCGGGCCCGTCCAGCTGAGCGCCCAGCAGCGCAGATCGCTGGAACGCGACGGCTACCTGATGGTGCTCTCACTGCTAGATGAGGCGGCTATAGCCAGGATGACAAGCCGCCTGACCGAGCTGGTCCGCCAGACCGTCGCCGCCTGGGCCGCTGACCCTGGCCCGGACATCGTTGAGCCTGGTGTCGTGCACGCCAAGCTGGGACTGGCCGATCCCGACTTCGCGCCGTGCTTCGATCATCCGCTGCTAGCTGAGGCTGCCACGGCGGTGCTCGGCCCGGATTGGCATCGGGGCGCGCTGAGCCTGCGCGCACCCCTGCCCGGCTGTGGTCACCAGGGGCTGCATCCCGACTTCGAACAGCGCCAGACTGAAGGGCGATGGCAGACGCTGTCGGCCATGTGGTGCATCACAACTTTCACCCCGGACAACGGGCCGCTGCGGATCATCCCGGGCTCCCACCGGGTGAGTGAGCCGCCGATCGACATGCTGGCGTTCGGGTCGGGCATGGGCCCGCACCCGGATGAGGTGAAGATCGTGGCGCCCGCTGGGTCGGTGATCATGTTCAACAGCGCCGACCTGTGGCACTCCGGCACGTTCAACTACAGCCCGGCGCCGCGCCTGGCGGTCACCGCGGGATTCAGCCCGGGCCCCGTCCAGGTCTCACCGTCTTTCGCCGGGTAACGCCCGGGCGTTGGCACCACATCGGTCTCACAGGCGACGAGAAGCGTCCCGTCACTCGCAGCCATGATCAACGGCGAGTGAGGCTCCCGCAGATGCACCAGGCGCCGTTGGTTCGCTGGCGCACTCGGAGGGAGTCGAACCCCAGCCTTCTGACCTGTAGATACCTGTCAGGCGTTCGGCATTGTCCGGGCCGGTCCGCGAGCTGGCGTGATTGCCACCCCGCCTGTCCGGATTGGTTCGCTTGGCGCGGGAGGTCGTTCGCGCGGATGGCTCCCACGTTGGCTCGCAGCAATTGCATCGGCGCGGCCGGAGGCTTTCGCGAATCTCGTCGCGGGCTCAAGCGCGGCACAGATCCTTAATGCCGGGGTTACAGGACTGGTAGTGGCTGTCGCGCGGTGCTTTGCCCGGGGTCATGAGGTATCCCGATGGTGGTGGGCTGACCGCGGCTGAGCGGGCTCGCCGCGAGTAGGTGCGGTTATCGGCTACTGATCTGATGCAGGCTGGGGTCCTGGGACCGGAAGTGGCCCGGCGGTTCCGGGTGAGCAGGATGCCGGCGAACCGGTAGCGGCGGGCGCTGGCCACTGGTGGCCGGGCGGCGCTGGCTTCGAAAGAGCCCGGTGGTGGCCCGTGCAAGCTCACCGCGGCCCAGGTGCGGGAGCGGGAGACGGTGCTGCAAGCAGACCGCACTGCCAGCCAGGCGACAGCAGTGACCCGGGCTGGTTCACGAAGCGGCTCACGTGGTGACGGGCAAATCAG
>Ga0207663_10001314_pt1 | contig 11490 bp, 9 predicted proteins | sample LARL53metaG_FD_184346 | JGI IMG/M metagenome (GOLD analysis project Ga0207663, IMG submission 184346) | Corn, switchgrass and miscanthus rhizosphere microbial communities from Kellogg Biological Station, Michigan, USA - LAR L5-3 metaG... | ecosystem: Host-associated > Plants > Roots >...
TATGTTACAGAGAGAGCGGTTTTTAGATTAACTAAAGATGGAATAGCTCTTGAAGAAGTTGCTCCTGGAATTGATATTGACAAAGATATAATACCTTATATGAGTTTTGAGCCGATACTAAGAGGATCTGTAGGGGAAATGGATTATAGAATTTTTAGTGAATCAATAATGGGTATTAGAGATGAGATCGCGCAAATATGATACATGGTCTTAAAATCTCTTTAAGTAGTACGTAGATTTGAAGTATTCTGCTGGATTGACCTCAGACATGCTGGATTGACCTCAGACATCATTGGATAATAATTGGTGATAGTCAAAGCATTATCTTGTGATATTTTGTAAATTTGCTTATAGCAGTCGGGTTTAGTTCCTCTATAGCGTTTTAATCCTTCTATCGAAAAATGGATCATTGTATCCTCAATGTTTCCGTACTTTCTCCATGGTGAAATTGATAATCACTAGCTTGCTAATGGTAGTAGCAACTGCTTATCATGTAAAAGCAGGACATTTGTGATGATGGTAAATTGAATTATGTCACCCTATTCCTTCTACATATTCAGAACAATGTGTGAAGTTTGATTTACCACATTACTAGTTACTTCTCTGCTCTCATCAATGAGTAGGCTAATGCAGCAGAAGATACGACAAGGAAAGAGATAAAAATTGAGATTACCGAATCCAGCTTTACCTCATCTCTCTATATTTATTAAGAATTCATGATAATGTTCAGGATACTGTTTCACCAAGTCAAGATTTACTTCCAATACATTGACATATTGAGGAGCAAAGACCAATGCATTACTTACTTTATTCCTTTCTATATTAAGATCGATTAAAGTTTCAAGAACATTGTGAGGGATTCCAGTCACTTTACTTACATTAGAGACTTGTGCAAAAGCATTTTCTGGAGTAATGTGTGGATCAACAGTTGATGCCGAGTCTGAGGCAGATCTTGAATGAAAGAATTTTGGAGATTTGAACTCTTGAGCAATTAGTTTTGAACCTATTACTTTTCCGTGTAAAGTTAGAAGACTACCGCTAGACTGATATGGTAATGCAAACTCTCCTATTGCCACTAGAATAAGAGGATAGGCTATTCCGACTACCAAAATCATGAGTCCTACGACCTTTAGACAAGGTTTTATATTTTGATCAAATAATTCTCGCAGCGGTATGGTATTACTTTGTAACACATCTTTTATATTTTGCTTCATCCTCATTTCTATATACTTACCTACCAATAAAAACAGACAATAGCATATCAATTGTCTTTATACCTACAAATGGTAACGCGGCTCCACCTAAACCATAAATTAACATATTTCTTATAAATGTCTTTTGCGGCGGCTCTGGCTTGAACTTGACTCCTCTCAATGAGATAGGAATTAGGGCTGGAATTATTATAGCATTAAATATCAATGTAGATAATATGGCTGTCTCAGGACTGTGAAGATGCATTATATTTAGCATCTGTAATTTGGGAGTAGTTCCTACAAACATTGCTGGAAGAATTGCAAAGTATTTGGCGGCATCATTAGCGATGCTAAATGTGGTAATGGCACCGCGTGTCATAAGTAGCTGTTTGCCAAGTTTTACAACTTTCATTATATTAGAAGGGTCAGAGTCCAGATCCACCATATTTGCAGCTTCTTTAGCTGCAGCGGTTCCACTATTCATCGCTAATCCTACATCAGCTTTAGCAAGTGCTGGGGCATCATTAGTCCCATCTCCTACCATACCTATTACATGTCCTTTCAGTTGCTCTTGTTCAACTCTGGTTAGTTTGTCTGCAGGTTTTGCTTCAGCTATTACTTCATCGACGTCAGCTTCTTTGGCAATGACTTGAGCCGTCAATTGATTGTCTCCGGTAATCATTATTGTGGTTATCCCAGTAGAACGGACCTCGTTCAGTCTGTCTCTGATGTTTTCTTTTAGATTATCCTTTAGAGCTACAAGTCCAATTACTTCATTATTTATAGATACTGCCAATGGTGTTCCACCAACCTTAGAAATTTCCTGTGCTTTCCATTTTATTTCTGCTTGATTTACATTCGGTCCTGTAAAGTTGATTATCATATCTACTGCGCCTTTAAGAATTCTTACTTCACCTTTTGTCTGCTCTAATTTTATCAGTAGGTCATGGACTCTACTTTTACTAACACGTTCTACATCTCTTTCAATATCTTCTATTGTTGGATTAACTACCGTTTTAGCCTCGTCACTGCTGCTTGTAGTCTTACTACTATTACTACCATTGATATCTCTTACTAATGATCGGAATTCATCTTCTTGCTCCTCATTTAGTATAACATTCTTATTTGCAATAAACTCAATGCCACTGCATCTAGTTTCAGCAGTAAATTGAATGGATCTAGCTGGAATTACTTTTTCTAAAAGAGGCGGAACAAATTTTTTCTCTTCTGCAAGATCCACTATGGACTTGCCTTCATGCGTAGTATCATGGATAGACGCTGCGAAAGCTGCTTGTCCTATATCTTTTTCAGTATATTCGTTCATAGGTATGAATTCTACAGCACTTCTACTACCTTCTGTAATTGTTCCTGTTTTATCTAATATCAAAACATCGCAATCCCCAGCAGCTTCAATTCCTTTGCCAGATTTTGCTATGATGCTGTCCCTTCCTAATCTGGTTATGCCAGCAACGCCTATGGCTGGAAGCAGTGCACCAATTGTAGTAGGCATAAGTGCAACTAGTAGAGCCACTTGTGTAGCAATATCTGCTTTTAATCCAAGAAAATCTGTAAAGAATAAAAGTGTTCCAACTACCATTATAAAAATTAAAGATAATCCTGCTAGTAACATTGATAAGGCAATTTCATTTTTGGTCTTTGGTCTGGTTGCATTCTGAATTAGACTAACCATCTGATCTAGAAAGCTTCTACCAGCTTCAGAGGTAATTTCTACTACTAGCTTATCACTTGCTACTCTAGTTCCACCTATTACATGATCTCCTTCTTCCTTGAACACAGGATTTGATTCTCCTGTCATCATTGATTCGTCTACAAATGCTTTACCATCATTTACAAGACCATCTCTAGGTATTATTTCACCAGCATATACCATTACTTCGTCTCCTGGATTAAGACTAGTTGAAGTTACAGTAACTTCCTTCTCATTATTTACAATCTTGTGTGCAGATACTTCTTTTTCCAGATTACGAAGAGAATCCACCCTTGCTCTAGCTTGGGCCTCGGATAATGATTCTGAAAATGTTGCAAACCAGACGGTTAAAATCAGTATTATCGCAGTCTGAAAATACAGCGCTTTACCTTGATTTACAAATTCTATTGAAATATTACTTGGAAGCAATGCAATAGTAAGGACTACTATAAATCCTGCATCTACCGTAAACATGACCGGATTATTTTTTGCTAGATATCGTGGGTCAAGTTTAGTTAGTGAATCCAAAATTACTCGTGGATTTAAGGAATCTAATGCGATCTTAATTTTATGACCGGCATGTCCATTTCCATTGTTCTTACTGTTATTAATAACGTTATTATTATTACTCAAAATAGACTTATCATTATCTTTTTTATCAAACCGGCTTATTTTATTTTTAAAGTTTTTCAATATCTTCATTAATATCATGTTATTTATTAGATTGAAAACGGTCCTATAACTAAGAATGGGAAGAAGGTGAGAGCTGTGAGCAGGAAGGTTATTACAATCAATACTGAGATGAACAAAGGTCCTTGCGTTTTTATTGGTTCTATAACTTCTCTTCTATCTTTTATTGTAAATGAACCTGCTATAGCTAGCATCAGACCTAAAGGGGCATATCTACCAAGAAACATTACTATTGCGGTTGAGACATTAAAAAATGGTGTATTTGCAGAACTGCCAAAGTAATCAGAACCATTATTAGCTGCTGATGAAGTATATTCGTATAACGTTTGAGTAAATCCTAATGGAGTAAGTTTTCCTCCTCCAATTATTGCATGAGCATTACCACTTGAGAATGCAATTACAGTTGGAATTAAAATTAATACCGGATGAATCAAAAATATGAATACTGATAATTTTATAACCCTTGGACTAATCTTCATACTTAAAAACTCTGGTGTTTTGCCTACCATTAGACCTACTATAAACAAAGTCAAAATAACATAGATAATCATAGTCATGATTCCTGTTCCAACAGCTCCAGGAATTGCTTGAACAAACATGGCAAGCAACAATGAAGTTACTGCATTTGGTGACATTCCCAAAAGTGAGGAATTTACAGCTCCTGTATTAGTAGTAAGTGACACAATATTAAACAACACACTACCAAAACTACTAAATCTAGTTTCTAGTAATGATGGTCCACTAATTGCTGTGAAAGCTATTATCAACAAGCTGCCAAATGATATAAGCATAGCTACTAAAATCGACGCCCCTCTCCATTTTCCTATAAGCTTAGCATATGCAATTGGAAACGACAAAGGAATTACAAGCATCAAAAACATTTCATACATATTTGAAAGTCCCGTGGGATTTTCAAACGGATGCGCAGAATTAGCACCATAGAATCCGCCGCCATTGCTACCGAGTTGTTTTATAGCTAGTAAAGAAGCTACTGGGCCTACCCTAATATCCTGCTTATTTCCTTCCAGAGTATGTGTAGTTACCGTTGTATTAAGAGTCTGAGGAACTCCAGTTACCATAAACACAAACGATGAGACTACTGCTACAGGAAGTAATAGCGTTATCATTACTCTTATAAAGTCTATGTAAAAATTTCCTAAGCCAAAATTCTTTCTAATAAATGATCGAATAAAAGCAAAAGCAGCTACGATCGCAGAAGCAGGAGCCACGAACTGGGTAAATGTAATGGCAACCATTTGCGAGAGGTTGGAAAGTTGTTGATCTCCTGCATAGTGTTGCAGGTTAGTATCTGTCACAAATGAAATTGCTGTATGAAATGCCAAATCTAATGATAGTCCTTTGAAGTTTTGATGCGATGGTAAATAATTCTGCAACGTTAAAACTAAGATAATAAAAACTACTACTATCATGTTTGTCAAAAATAAAGCAAAGAAATATTGTTTCCATGTCATCTGTTTTGATGCATCAATTCCAACTAATTTATAGAACCCACTTTCTACCTTGGCAAGTGTCTTCTCTAATGGTCTCATTTCGAAGGAAATCATTCTGGCAATATAGAGCCCAAAAGGAATTGCCAGACCTAATGTTCCACACATCAAAACTGCTAACTGTATTATTGTGTCCACATAGGTCACTCACTATTAGGCATACTGGTTTACTATACCTAAAATCCGTCAACAATAATGAGAGATAAAAACATTGTGATTAGGATTAAATAATAAGATCCTAGTTTGATCTAAAAATTAATATACTAATAATGTTCTAAACCGTGTTAGATATTTATTAAAGAATACTTTATTATACCAAAATTATCATGTTTACTGTCAACGTTAAAGCCTCATTTTTTGTATGCAGGAATCAGCCAAATGTATAGCTGGCAATGGACTCACAATCAACATGGAGACATCACTAGTTGGAGCAACAACACCTTACTACTCGACGTATGCTGGCAGCAACGCGCATCTAGAAGACTTTAAGCGGGCCTTAGCCAAAGAATAAGAAAATCATGACTGTGGAAGTAATGGATAATGACGTCTATGTTGGCGAAGATGATTCCGCTATTTAGGCACTTGAATTGGCAACATATTCCAAAGTGAATTAACAGTGTTGTCCTATGCCTCGATATTTGAGCCCTGTGTCTCATTCTAACAATCTGATAGAGTAGTTTGTTTTTGTGTTACCAGTTCTTCAGCCTTGGGGACGTGAACATTCTCATTCCATTTCACTTCTGACAAATGCAGCATTTTCCTGAATATGTTAGCAATTCTAGGCCAAAGGCCAGCATAATGATTGTTTGCTGCTACAATTACTAGGTTTAGTCTATTTCTTTGTTCCTCATCTCTGGCTCTTTTTAGAAATCTAGCCCACTTTTTCGTTTCCGGGATCCTATCTTTTGTATCTCACCAAAATCTTTTACTTGGATCTATTGGTTGACCGGGCGAGAGTATTATTATTATGTTATGTCATGTGATATGATTTGATTTGATGATGATGGTATTGCTTCAATAATGCTTAGAAAGTTATCATTATCTGACTGGTGTATTATTTTGGTGATAATAAAACCAGAACTATTGAGTAATTTATGAAATTCTTTTTCAGTTCTTATTCTTCCTTTGTGAGTGAGCGCAAGCATTACTATGTCTATAAATTTACCAATGAAAGGTTTGTTTCCTTCTGGCATGATTAGATCAATAATCAATAGCTTAGGATTATTCTTGTTTTGTTTATCATCATCTTGGCTTGCATCATTCACTGTCATCGTTGTTGTTGAAGTCGTTGCTTTTGATTTTGTTTTTTCCATAGCTTGAGAACAGTTCTTTAAAATCGTTGCAGCAGAATCATCATCCCAGTTAAGAATCACATTTTTTATGATATAGCCATCTGCACCTAGAGGAATAGATTTGAAGAAATCGCCTTCTACTAATTTACAACGAGAAAGAAAATCCTTGCTATCTTCACTTCTTGGATTTGTAGACTCATTAATATGCTGGTTTTTGGCACTTTCAATTGCATGAGGTAAATCAAATAATATACCACTGAGATTAGGATTATTCTTTAGGAGAATTGATAGAATGATACCCTGTCCTCCTCCAATATCAACAACAGTATTAAATTGTGAAAAGTCATACATGGAAGAAATCGATGAAGCATATGACGAGGTAAGTGATGCCATAGCGCTATTAAATACCTGGGCATCTTTTCGGTTTTGATCCTGTTGAAAATACTCAAACATGTCCAAGCCATTTGCATGTTTAAATGAATTTTCGCCAGTCTCTATACTGTATGAAAGATCATTTATGGCTCTATTAAATGACTCTAAACCAAACATTAAGGCAAAGTTTCTGATTGATCCTTTTGTTTCGGATTGGAGAAGGGTAGCCTTAGGCGTCATATCAAACTTTCGTTTGTTATTATTGTTGATTACCTTCTCTCCGTCTTCTTTCTCCACAGTTTCAGTAAATATTCCAACACTAGATAGCATGCGTAATAATCTATAAAGAGAATCAGGATGTGTTTTAGACTGCTCTGCTAATTCTTCAACGCTTTTGGGACCGTTTTTTAGATAATCAGCTATTCTAAACTTTGCAACAATGTAAATAGCCTGGCTCAACTGACCATGAGCTAGCATATCCATGACTGTAAAAGAAGAGTTTTGTAAATGTTGCAAATGATTCTTACTCTTGCTATTGTCGTCATCACTTATGGAATCGGAGTTGGAGTTAGGCATACCTACCAACTTTTAATCTTATTCTTATTCATTTCGTGTGTAGTCTCTTTGTCTGTGATATCTGCTAACATCTTGATACATCTCTAGTACTGTTAGAGCTGACGAAAATTACGCTCTGGTCACTAGCGAATCATTTTTTATGTGTTGTTTTGAGTTTTTATTTGCGCAATAGTATTTGAAACAAGTTGTTCTACAGTTTCATTTGCCCTTTCTACTAAGGGCGAATCTTGATGAGACATCAACAATTTATCAAACTTAATCTTAGAAAGCCTTTGTGCAGAGACTACAGCTGTTACTGGATCTATTGATACAATAGCTGGAGCAATATACATATGATCTGCTCCGAATACATTCTTATAGATACTGTCTGCTCCAAAAAGAATTCTATCTTCACCATAATATAGTGATATGTGACCCGGTGTGTGTCCTGGTGTATGAATGACCTTAAGACTTCCAATCATATCTCCATCTAAGACTTGATTATCTACAATTATAGGCTCTAATGTCATACTTCCAAATTTCTTTGTTAATTCTTCTACCGAAAGTCCAGACTTTTCGAGTATATCTTGTATTCCTTTAGTAGTTGGGGGACCAGGATATGGTGGATTATGGGCTAAGTATCCCGCCTCGATCCAATGAGAATAAATTTTAGCATCTGTTCTATTTCTTATCTCATTAGCGGCTTGTGCATGATCAATATGCAGGTGAGTTAAAATAATACGCTTTATATCTTTCATCTTGAAGCCTAAATTATGTATATACTCCTCCAGTATTGGAAGTTGCGGAAGGAATGAAGGATCAATTAAGGTCAAATCATCACCATCTATATTTTCTATAAATAAATAAGGAACAACCTTTCCACCTGGAAAAGGATGGGTAAACCCGTCTATTGAATGTGCTTTTTTTGTTATTTCAACCATTTTTGAAATCTCCTTAGCATAGAATACACTAATAATGACAATAATAAACAGATCGTTTGGGGGATGTTTGAGTCATCTAGCTAACATTATATCGAAAATGCATATGCTCAGATTTTTGCTTCAGATGCAAAAGTAAATATAGTAACAGTCGTAGTAAAATGCCGTGACGGGAAAAACTCACTTCATGCTCGCACTTTAAATTTAATTATCTCTTCACAGCACAACCTCAACGAGCACACGCCATCAGCTTATCTTCTTTCAATCTCCTGCAACTAGCTGATAGTGACTTACCTGCTATGGATCTGAAAGCTAAATAGCGTATTAAAGGATGGTGTTGAAATTATTATGTGTGTATCTGATACTTAATCCATTCCTTTCCGAAAATGCATAAACATACTAGTGAATCTTTTGGTATGTCGCGTAGAGATCCTATCAGTCGTAGTAAGTAAAACTTTTACCCACACAATTTATTATTTGTATAGCTTTTTACGATATTATTATCAAGATTTTCAACAACAAGATCAAATTCGTGCTCATAGTTTTTAATTGGAAAATATGAAAAGATAACTAGGGAGAAAGAAAATCAGATGCCATGATTATATCTAAAAAACTACTAGATCTTTTGTATCATTCTTACCATCATCAATCAATTTGTTTATGGTTTGTGGTGTTATATCAGCTCCCTTAAATGAAGTACTACTATGTGCATCATACCTGTGTTCTATTCGTATTACTTTAAGCCCGAATCTGCCTTTGACTAGATCTTTGTATCTTCTATGTTCGCCAAGGGTATATGAGGTATTATTCGCTTTTTCATCTTTAAGACTTTCAAACTTTTCTCTAAACACATTTTTCTCGTTTTCATCTTTTATGCAATTGAGCGCAAGATCCTTAAGTGATGTGATAAAGTCAATATAATCTGTTACGAGGGACGCTGAATATTCATCATTATAGGATCTATCTCCATAGACAATATCATTATTTCTATCTTTTACTTCATCATATTGCTCAGGAATCTGGTTAATATCTATAGTAGATGGATGTACGTTTACTATGTAGATTTCTAAATCTGGAACCGCTTTATTTTCAACATTTATCCAATAGTCCCTGTGTGCATATAGGAGCTCCTTGAGTGGCGTATTGCTTAATACTCCACCATCCCAAAACCTACGCCCACCAATCTCTTTAGCGTCATAAGACTCTGGTAATGTGCCACTAGCCATAACTTGTCTAAGAGTAATACCCTCTTCATACTCTATAACAATCGGCTTTAAATCCTCGTCCTCCTTGCCTTTCTTTCGTCCGTACTTTCCTCCTGGATAGTACATTGTTTTTCTCTTACCATCTGATTTTTTATAGCTATCAAATGTCACCGCTATCCCTTCTGCTATATCAACTGCTGTTATGAGGAGTCTGGGTTCTCCCTTATCAAATCTTGTTCCTATCGGAAAACCTCCAAAAGCAGCTATTTGTGACTGCAACGGTACATCATTTAGTACAATCCATTTTGCAGGATCACTTTGATCAAGAAATTTATTGTCTGGCCTAACTTTTTTGATAGAGAATACTTTATTTCCTTTGAAAACAAACTCTTTTGAAGAATAATACCTTCTAGCTGCCTCTTCAGAAGCAAGATCTTTTGCAATTACATTTTTTTCATCATTAAGACCTTTTGAGCTTGTCTTTTGAGAAGTTTTCATTATCCATGGCTTCCACCAAGGAAAGAATCGAAACATTCCTGTGGGTAAGATGTCATCAGCAGATGTTGTACCTTCTTTAAGGGCTATACCTTCTTTCCAAAACCTTTCAAGCTCTATTGCCGCTTCACTCCATGACTTGTCTCTTTTTACTATATTACTTACAAATACTGCAGCATTCATTGCGCCGATAGACGTGCCAGCGACAATATCAAACAAGCATCTTCTATCTACACCTTTCTTTTTATCTATTTCCTGAAGTTTTTTACACAAACCCTTGATTACGCCTACCTCATATGCACCAAGTGCTCCACCTCCTTGTAAAACCAGTGCTCTTTGTACTTTAGGAACAGTAATATTATCTGTGTTCATTGAAAATACTGTATCAGGTTTTAGGTTTTTATCTTTGCTAATCTAGATTTCTGATTAGTAATCATATCTAATTATTTTTTAAGATAGTAAGTAGTTAAACAGTCATTTTGAGTACAAATATGAGAATAAAATCCTAATTCAAGCTGAGTTTTATACTTATGTTTGCCATTTCTTTAACTTTGCCCTTTCACACATAACTGACTTGTTTTGCAGCTTCAATGTCTTTTGATTTAAATACCTTACCACTACATAGTGGTAAGGTATTTTACCTAGATCGAAAAATAAACTATTTAAACGATTCAGCAATTAAATATAATAAGATTTAATGAGGCATGGCAAGACAAGATTGGACATATATTCAAATTTCTAAACAAATGGCAAAATCCATTGACAAGTTTCTTAAGACGGATACCGCGAAAAAATATTCATTGAGTGATAAAAATCAGCTTATAAGATATCTGATTATACGTTTTCTCGAACGATATCAAAAGGAATATGGTATGTTAGTATCAGATGATGTTATGGATAATATGAAAAGATAACTAGAGATAAACAAACCAAACCATCCTATATGTTTCCGATTTTTTGTTTCTTCCATCACGTTATCTGGATATATTTAATTGCTACAGTTGCAAGTATGTGTTAGTATGGCTAGGCGACAAAAAACTGTTTCTAAGGTATCATTAACAAAAAATACCTCAAAACAAAGAAAAAATATGGGACGAGTCAGAAAAGCAATTAAAACAAAAACACCAACAATAGATGATGTTAATATACTCCTTAGATTAGCTGAGCTGCATAATACGGCTATAGACTTTGAGGCTGCAGAATGGTTTTGGGCTAAAATGCATAAAGACGAAATTCCGTCATCAATCCAAGAATTTAAGGATAAATACCCTCAGGGCAGCAGAGAATTCCAGCTTTTTGAAAGGTTTACTTCGAAATTTGAACTGGCAGGATTATTAATCAAATATGGCTTCCTTAATGAAGATCTTTATTTTCATAGATTTGGAAGTTTACGTACTGAATGGGAAAGATCCAAGGATGTTATTATGGGGATACGAAAAGAATGGGATGATCCACAATTTAGAGAAAACTTTGAACTACTATCCATTAGAGCCAGTAAATGGCTTGAGACTCATCCGCAAACAACGAAATGAAC
>Ga0207663_10001315_pt1 | contig 11488 bp, 11 predicted proteins | sample LARL53metaG_FD_184346 | JGI IMG/M metagenome (GOLD analysis project Ga0207663, IMG submission 184346) | Corn, switchgrass and miscanthus rhizosphere microbial communities from Kellogg Biological Station, Michigan, USA - LAR L5-3 metaG... | ecosystem: Host-associated > Plants > Roots >...
ATTACTGTATTACAGAAACATAGAGTACTATACAAAATAGAGCACTTTGGTATCTTGATATAGAAGAGCTACAAAATGAGATAACCCTGTCAAATGAAATCAAAGAAGAGATTAAGTATATTAGAGACAAGGAAAGACACCATATGATTATATAGTATCATACTTAATAGTTTTTGTGTTTACATTTATTTATATAATTGCCCGGGACTTAGTCCGCGCTTGCATTCAGAAATACACTACTCTATACGTTGTGTAATATTAATGACGAGATCAAGGCTTATCCATTCAGCATTTGGAGATATGACATAGCCTTCCAGAAGATAAGGAGTTTTAGAAAAACTCCTCGGTATGTATCATTCTTGACGAATAATAAATGCTGTCCGGGCAGAATGTGTAATCCTTCTGTTGGTGGGGCAAATACATCAGAGATACAGACAATTACCGGCTTAAAGGAAGACACCTACTTTCCCTACCTCCGAGAGATACGCAAGCAACATGGCAAGAAGTTCATAGAATAAGGAGACAATATTAATGATGAGATTGCACTGAGTTCACAGATGCTATATGATCAATTGTGTAAACTCTATAGTTTATGTGTCCAACGTCTAACCAACAATTCAGATAGTAACAGTAAAGACTATTCTGACACTTAAAATTGCAGAGGAGTTATCTATCAATCTATATCGTTTACGAACACAAGGAGCAGAAGTTGCTTTGAAATTAGTAGCAAAGGCAAACGTAGTTGCTATAAAGACGGAAAAGATCACAAACATGCAACATTGAAGAGAATTGAAAGCAAGGCATTTAATGGCATACAAATGCAAACGCAGAACTACGACAAGATATCGAGGATGCTATAGAGGAATAGAAAGATGCAGAACTTAGACAACATCTGGCTAAAGAACGCTCACAGTAGTTAGATTAAAGTCAACATTACCCCATGTCACTGGGTCGGCAAGTGTACCAGGAAACACTTGACAGCGAAAAGAGAGTACGTATTGGAGTGACGTTAGAATAGCAAAATACGGGCTAATGATTTACCAGAACAGGTAAACTATTTTTGTACATATACGTACAAAATAGAAAACATACTACTACATATACCTCTATTTTACTACAATTATGTGCCAAAAATATATCTGTCCTATTTACCTAGTATTGCTTCTTGTCATTTTATTATTAGTACAGGACAATCTGCATACTTCACTACTTCTGAAGCAACACTTCCAAGCAATATTCTTTTCAATCCACTCCTGCCTCTTGTTCCTACAATAATTAGATCAACATTAAATTTATCAGCATAGTCTACTATTTCTGATGATACTGATTTTGTAGCCACAATTATGTCAGTTTGAATATTTACATCAGATTTCTTAGCCTTTTCTAATATTTTGTTAAACCACTTTGCTTGCACTTCTTGCTTTGATAGCTCTACAATTCCTTTTACAGGAGTCGCTGGGATGTTTGGTTTTATTGCATCTATATCTTCGTATGCATATCTAATTTCCTGCGGTAAGACATGCATCACAATCATGAGAGCATTGGATAGCTTCGCTAGGTTGATTCCGTAGTCAGCTGCATCAAATGACTCCTTGGATCCATCTATGGAAACTAGGATTTTATTAAATTTCTTGCTTGAAGATTCGAGCTTCTTTATGAACTCGTTACAACTATCTATTACACTATTATCTTCTTTCAGAATATCCTTAACTTCTCTCAGATACTTAATTGCTAGGGGTCCACGTGCATATAATTGATATATCTTCTCCTGTATGTGTTTCTTATCCCTTGAATTAATTATTTCATCTCTCAAGTCTTCAAATTCTATGGCTGACAATGACTCGTTTATTATTACGTTATGCATACTATATTCGTATACGTATCCGACTAATTTCTAATTATAATTACAATTGCAGTTAGATTTTTGTTAGACATGTCAATCTAAATCAGAATATTACATCGCGAATATGAAGTAATTAAATAAGACAAAAGGACGAACTGATGTAATGATAGGACTAAAACTTTCTAATGGATTCCCACAATTTCATATTTGCCTACAAATATGATGTCGACTATCTAATAAGATATTTCATTCACTGCAATGGAAATCTAGAGATCGAGTCGGAGATAGAATCTGGAGATCGAGTATTTTACCAAATTTAAGACTTTTATTTTATATGCATACGATCCAGTTAGAAATATCCATGATATGTGGGTTTCCTCAGTAATAATTTTTGATATCTTGTGAGGATATGTTTTTTCTTTTCCAAGGCATTCTATCACTTCTTTTTGTGATAAATGTTCCTTTTTACTCATCTTGATAATGCTTGTTGAATTCTGTCTAAAGTAATGAATTTCTCGAATTGGTTACTGACACCTTTCATGTTCCCGTTAATTAATACGGCGCTATCAAAATTATAGTTTTTTGTCAACTTGGAATGATAACTTGTCTTCTGAAAAATTATAAATGCTTTTCGTTATTACCATAAAAGAATAGTCATAAGAACAAAAAATAGCTCAAAGTTAATTCAAAATCAATTAATTAAATATGATATCAAAAAAGCTTTATTGGTCAAAACTTCCATGTCTGGTGCTTGATTTGTAAAATGAAACGTTTTCTTGGATAATTTGCTAGTTGTTCATTACATACAAGACACTAATCTTCTTACCTTTTTCAGTTTCGACCATTTATTTCATCGCGGTGCAGTGAAACACACTGTAGACCAATATTTTACATACCTTCCCTGCATTAACTCAAATATGCCAGAAGGAGTGGTACTTCGGTCTGCAAAAGAAATCCAAGATAGAGAGGAGTATAAGAGACGATTATTGCTTGAAACAAAGAGATTAATTGATGATAAAACTAGTCTCGAGACTTTGCTGAGAATTCTGCAAAATCATTGTGAAGAATATCAATCATTATATGATTCATGGGATATTGCTTACAAAATATATATAATATGGCTATCGCATTTTATATCTAAACTATGCTCATGGTGGACTTGACTAATGAATTTTAGAAGAGGAGTTAATTTACATAATGATGCTGATTCATGGCACATTTATAGAATGTAAAAACACACAGCAAGGAGAAAATGGTTCTGAAACCTAATTGGGTTTGTACGACTTGCGGCATGTGGTCTTGAAAAGTAGTGTAAAGCGTCATATACACAATTTGCACAAGGGCCAATCCACGATGGTTAAAAATATTGACTATTTAGTAGGAAGGCAGTCAGGAGTCTATGTGCCAGTTTTCTCGTCCTGATATTGAAAGTTCATTCCACGATCACATACTAGATATTTGCACTGAAGAAATGTGGAAAGAAAGAGCTCGAATAACGGCTCAGAAGCTGTATAAATAGTTTACTTTATGATACCATATTTGTATAAAATTATAATTTGCTATAGTCTGCTATACATTTTTTTCAGAAATTTATTGTCTACAAATTTCTATAAGGGTTGTAAAATGAAGTACGTCAATCATAGAAATGACCCTAGATAGACGTTTAACAGCTAGCCAGCCAAACTCCAAGAATCATGTAACTTGTCCTCATAGTTTAGTATTTGCTACTAGAACTAGAATAGTTGCCAATTGTAAGTATGATTATGTTTCATTTTAAAAGAAGAATCCGTGCATTCTTCAAAACACGAATCATGGCATATCCAAGTTTACCGTATATTGATTCTTTAAGTTTGTTATTGACATCATATTCTTACAAAGCTGTGACAATGACATAGTTCTATAAAACATGATTGCACTATCCTAAATACTATATATAGACGCAATATTTTTTAAATCTGTTTTTCATATTCCTTTGAATCAATGTTTTCGTCGACACCCAATGTGAAAATAGTTTATCGTTCTTCAGAGATGCCAGAATTACGATCTCCATATTTAATCTGTGGCCTCCCTGGAACTGGATATATTGGAAAACTAACACTAGATTATATGATCCATGAGCTCAATGCAAGTCACCTTGTTGACATCTACTCTTCATCATTTCCTCCGAAGATTGTTGTCCGATCGAATGGTATAGCAGAACTTATGAAGAATACGATTTTTTATTCAAAGGCCATTTCTTCTAGTAATAATGATTTGCTATTGTTAACCGGAGATTCGCAACCAGAGAATCCAGATTCAGAATATCTTCTGATCGAACAAATATTAGATATTGCTGCAAAGTTTAATACAAAAAAGATTTTTGCTTTAGCAGGATATGCTACAGGACAATTTGTGGATAACCCACGTATATTTGGAACAGCAACGGACATAGACATGCTAGATAAATTTAAGGAAAGAAATATCATTCCTATGGATATTGGTAGCATCATAGGAGGGATGAATGGCCTCATTATCGGTGTTGCAAAGCTCCGCGGAATGCATGGTACTTGCATATTGGTAGAAACATCAGGTTATGTTGTTGATGCCAAAGCTTCCAAATTCATTTTGGAGTGCCTGACCTCAATACTTGGAATTTCAATTGATATGGCTAACCTTGAGAAGAAAGCAAAAGAAACTGAGATATTAATTCAGACCATACAGCAACAAATCGCTAGAGAGGGATTGGAATATCAGCAATCAAGCATGCCTCGCAAGCCAGCTAATACTGGTTATATAAGCTAGATCAGATTCTACTTTGCAGATCATTGGTATAATTAAAGAAATGGTTTATCATGCAGCTCAATTCATGAATTAAGCTGCAATCTTAAATGTAATGTATTGTTCGTTGCGACATCAAGTTGAGGGGGCTTATTGATCCTGGCATGTAGGGCATTATGATTAAAATATTTCAGTTGAAATCGTCTTGGATCTCTATTTCTCCGACACTAGTTTGTCCGCTGCAAATGCTTCAAACAACAGACAAGAACACCTATGTATAATGTCATTGTAATGCACTGCAGTCTAACTACTCAAATAATAACAGTTCAATAATAATATTATGTCAAAGTCTGAAAAATCAGGTAGCATCGATAGAGAAAGGAGTCGCGCTCTAATGACGAGGCCAAAGATGGATGATATATTCGAGAACTTTAGAAGAGAAATGGAAAGCATGTTTTCGCCACTATTGCCATATTCATTATCTGATTGGCGTATTCCAATAGGATTAGAGGTAATGGGAGGGGAGCGTGTGCCACTATGCGATATGATTGATAAAGGAGATAAATATCAGATTCAAGTGGAAGTACCAGGAATCGAAAGGGAAAAAATAAATGTCAAGGCAACAAAGAATTCTCTTGAAATTACCGGTGAACAGTCTGAAACGACAGAGGATAAAGGCAAGAATTATGTGTATAACGAACGATCATATAGATCCTTTAGTCGAAGAATTCCTATTCAAGAAGAAATAGTCCCTCCAAAGGTTACTGCCAAAATGAGTAATGGTATATTATTCGTAGATCTTCCTAAAACCACGCCCACTAAACCATCCGAAGAAGTTACCAAAGTTGAAATAAAATAGATAATTCCTTAGTAGACAGGCTGTAGATTCGAAGTGGATGATTCTGAGATCCACAATTCTATTTTTCTTCTAAATTATCATATTTTCTTTTCAGCCTAGTCTTGCTTCTATCTACTACAGGGCTATCGAATTACCGATAGAAATTCCGTTTTAGACAATCATGTCTTATCTATTGTTAGAATTTGATTAGAATGAATACAAGGCCGTAAGATCATTAGACATCCTTGGACTACACTGAACAACATTGAATGACACTGTAAGCCTAGTGTATAATATTTGGTTCACTCCATGTATTCACTGGAGTAGATGGAAAAATGAGGAGGTTGTCAGCAACAACATGCAGCAGCGGTGGCGGGTGAGTAAGATGCAAGCGATGACTATTGAGGAAGGAGGACAGGTTAAGGTAATTCATGGGCCTGTAACTGTCAAGCGTGCTACATTGATGGTCATAAAGACTCCTAGTTTTCCATTGAAGTATGTCCTACAGCACTATGACACAGTCGTGCTGGAAATGATTGGCAAGGAAGGAGTCCTAGAAAAACCCAAGATATCAAGGAGCACAACCAGGGCAATCAAGCAAGCCAAGAAATTCATCCTTGAACAGGAGGAGATAGAAAAAGCATGACCCTTGAACGTGTATGCATGAAGTGTCACCATGAGAAGCCATTGCTTGTCAGATTGGTGTATGCAGGAGATGACAGGGAGGAATTGTGGTGTGTAGGTTGTGTCTACAGGGTAGGCAGATTGGAGGAGGACCGTGAGAGGTTCGAGTTACTAGAACAGACGATATTGGAAAGAGGAAGAGGAGGAGCAAATACGTATGATACTTGAAAGGGCAATGATGACAATGTTGACACTGCTGGTTGTTGCAATTGCAGTAATAGCAAGGTCAATATGGTATGCAATTGACGAAATAAAACATGTGGGGATAGAGGTGAAGCAAACATAATGGAAGGCGTAATGTTGACGCTGGCAGTAACTGCAGTTGGGTTATTGGTATTGGGTATATGGTTGGCACTTGAACCACTGCTAACAGACAAGCCGATCAATGGAGGTAAGAAAACACAATGACCACAGAGGAGAATGAGAGTACATGCGCATATTGATGGTTACAACAGAATACCCTCCTATGCAAGGAGGTGTAGGACGATATACAAAGAATCTGGTAACAGCATTACGAAATATTGGAATTCACGATGTATATGTAGTATGTAATGAAAAAGGTGCTGGCGACTTTTTTGGATTAGAACCCAATAACAAACGTAATCCTGACATTTTGCTAGAATTAGTTGATAAATTACATATTGACGTAGTGCACATACAATACGAACATGGTTTATATGGATTGAAGCTAGGTAATCTGAACCCAAAGAACACAACTACAAATATTGACTCTTTTTACGATATGTGTAAGATCCCTATAATCACTACTTTTCATTCTGCATACACTTTCAGACAGTGGATGGATTTAGTATTACCTATAAGGAAAAAAGAAACTGATAGCAAATTACGTACATATGCCGCAATGTTGTTTGGTTATTGGAAACACCTCATTAATTATAAATCAATTAATAATTTAAACATCCAATCGTTAAGAAAAAGTGCAGCTGGAGTAGTATTCTCAAATTATTTATCAAAACTGATTAGCGGCAACGGTAGTGATGGTAGTTGTAATCTAATCTACCATGGGTCATCTTCTGCTCTACAAATTCCCGTTACTCAAAAGGAAGCACGGGAGAGGCTTCTATTACCAAGTATATCCAGAGTGAATTACAATAATAATAAAGACAATAACAATAACATGAACAAGAAAATAGTATTAGCACTCGGTTTCCTTACTGCGACTAAAGGATGGGATATACTTGAGAATATGGAAATACCTTCAGACTGGATAGTTGTGTTAAACCATTCAAAGAATCATTATAATAGAGAGATTATAGATTTAAAAAGTCTAAAGAATAATGGAAAAATTCTCAACCTACAAAAAGATTTTCTTAGTGACGACGATCTATCACTCTTGATGTATGCTGCTGACGCTGTCATTCTTCCATACAAAGTTTGTTCAGCTTCTGGAGTAATGTTTGATGCTTTGGCTCATGGACTACCATTTATAGCATCTAACTTGCCATTCTTTAAGGAATTTGCAGACCAAGACTTGGGTATAGTAGTAAGGAATAGAGGACCGAAAGAATATTCAAATGCACTTGAAACCCTTGGCAGAAATTATTCGACATACAAACAAGCAATAGACAAATTTAAAAAGAACCTTGATTGGGAGTTTGTTGCTTATGAACATGAAAAGATCTATATGAAAATCGTGAATAGAAAAGAAAAGATGGAACAAACTGTAAATTCCAGTCGGAAGTAAGCCTGCTATATCAGACTCCATGAGTTACTCTTCGATAATTGGTTCTTTAATCTTTCTTGATCTTCCTTATTAGGTTTATTTTTTCTGTTTTGATTTGATATTCTTCAATAGCTCTTGAGCCTTATCCTCCCCCAAGATCTCACTTAGTTTTTCTTCTGATTCCTTTCCTTTCCAAGAATCCAGTACTTTGATGATGTTATCTTTGGTGTCTGGAGCAAAATCCTTTATTGCATTGTCTATTATCTTTCTGCGGCCTCTAGCGAAATCCTTGGGTCTAAATACAGCACCCATATAATGTATTATGAATTTTATTATAATAATATTATTTGCATTAAATCAGCTTTTCTTTTGTTAATCTGATTTGTTGTTAATTTGTTTGGCTATACGGGAATATATTGTACCAGACTTGGATGAGTTTTGAGTTTGAGTTTGAACTTGGTTATCTTTATCGATATCAGACTCTCTTACCTTCTTGTTACAAAAAACGCTTAGAGAATCATAAAGTTCTGAAGTCATTCATTTTAGACCCATTAATTATTATGACTCTAATAAGACTCAACTTATATTGTTTGTGTTTTGTGCATTGCACTGCACACCCACTTTTATAATACAGCTAAATCAAGAATTTATCATCATAGCCACATGTCAACAATTTCAGAAGAAAACAATAATATGATACAAATAAATAATGAAAATAACAGTAATGCTCGCGCATTATTTCTAAACAGAACAGAAGCAGCTAATATACTTGCTGAAAAGTTGATGTCCTTCGTCGAGAAGGAATTAAGAGGAGAAAAAAATATTCAACGACAACTAATCGTACTTGCTATTCCTCGGGGTGGTGTGGTAACTGGAGATGTTATTGCATCGATTCTCAATGCTGAATTAGATATTGTGGTTTCAAGGAAAGTCGCATCTCCTTACAACTCAGAGCTTGCAATTGGTGCCGTGATGCATGATGGTACATTTTTTCCTAATACCGATATCATTAAAATGTTAGGGGTATCCAAAGAGTATATTGATGAGCAGATATCGACACAGACTAAAGAAATAGAGCGTCGTCTTAGACGATTTAGGGTAGCTAAGGGTCACCACTGTTCTATACAGGGTAAAACCATAGTTTTATCTGACGACGGTATAGCTACAGGAGCAACAATATTTTCTGCTATAGAGTGGATAAAAAGACAGAATCCAAAAGAACTGATAGTAGCAGTACCTGTAGCACCCAGAGATACTGTCGAGAAATTAAGACAAATAGTAGATAAGATAGTTGTTTTGCATGCACCTGTACTATTTGGGGCTGTTGGAGCATTTTATCAAGACTTTTCACAGGTTAGCGATGATGAAGTGGTGGAGATAATGAGCAAATATGCTAGATGAAGAGTAGTAGCAAAGTTTGTTGCATCGTGAAATAAAGGGTTAGATGAGGGGAATAGATAAAGAAAAATAAATTGAGAACACCGCTTTGGTTTATCCTCAACGATTACCAGATACAAGAAAAGTATTGCAATGTTTTTGTCAATCTACCATTCAATATTCTTCGTTTCTTTCTATGCCTTCATGACAGTTGAGACATACACCACACCATTCGCATATTTTTGAAGTTTGTGTACTACACTTTTTACAGATACTTTCTGGATTATGAATTTTTGCTTCATGAAAGTCGTGAGGTGAACGAACTCTTGTCAATTTATTTTATTCTACACTTTTATGCTTTCTTCTGAGATAATATAGATTTTACGCTGTTAATCTAAACTCCTCTAGGGACATCATTTTAGTACATTGTAGTTATCTTGTGCATATTTTCGTTCGAATTTGGTCTTTAAACCACGAACTTTAGACAATGCAACAAATAAAACAAATCCGATATTCATAGTCATAATAGGAATAGCCTTGAACGACGTTATTTCTCAATCAATCTACAAACCATACCAAATGGATGTTCTTATTTAGAGTTGATCTAAATATCGAATTGTTTGATGTCAATAAGTTATACACGCTTAATTCAAAGATTCGAGAATCATTCTTGATATAAGCTATTTCTTAGGCTATGACTAGAGCTTGATACGTATAAGCATGCGTAGGCAAGAAAGAGGTAAAAGATTACGGAATCTCGGGCATTGTTGTTTAAGCATAACACTTGACATAATCTAAGAAAAGAGTAGTTTGTCAGAGAAAGAAAATCAATTGTTACTGTAGCAGTTAGAACTGTAGAAATAAAATCAAATATGATGGATCGTGAAAATAGAATATATGATGAAACAAATTGAATACTTAAAATAGAGAATTAATTAATGAATGAATATAATAACCTGGTGTTATGACACTTTTCCACCGTTTGGTCTATTGAAGTGATAACTAGATTTATTGAATTATCCATGAGATAGTCACTATTTCCTATTGAATCACATTATAAGGATGCCGCTTGTTTCCTCTGTGATCAGCGAATATCAGGTGATGTGTTCTTTTATGGGGAAGTTATAATGAATTACGTGAAGTTATCGAATTAGCAAAAAAGCGCAAGGTAAAGCACAGTATAGAAAAGTTCTCATTAAACAAGGTAAACGAAGCACTCGACTCACTTAGAGCAGGCCAAATTATTGGTAGAGGCGTAGTCATTCCCTAAGCAAGCCGTTGCTATGACAAGATGATCTATAATAGTTCACTCTGAATTTTAGCTATTAACTAACAATTTTAGATGTCTTAATGTCCCACTTCTTTCATATATGCTCAATTTATTCAGACACAACGCCTACTTTTTCAACCCAGAGGGTGTCAGAGTGTCTACCAATCCTTCGGCGATTATCGAAGAGGCTTGCATATACAGTGTAATATCCTTCTTCTTTGGGAGTTATCTTCGCGGTATAAGACGCTTCCTCCCCACGGGATAGTTTCTTCGTTTTTATGTCGGCTAGCTCTTCATACTTGCCAGAGGGTGTTTCTGCCCAGAATTGTAGATCTAGTTCGTCACTATTACCCAAACCCTTTATGATTGCCTCGGCCTCAAGTTCTCTTCCTATAGTGCCGTAGGAATTTGACACAAGTATGCATTCAAGTTCTGCCACGTCTCCAAGAACTTGCTGACTTATCCAAGGCGAATCCCAGTGGAACGAACCTCCTTCCTTGAAATATCTGATGCTAAAATATACAGAAGCTGTCCCATGAACGTCTACTTGGAAGGCCAAGAAATGTTGTTCGTCAGGCCGCAGCCGGTAGATATGATCGCTTGAATCTCGAAAAGACATTTGGAGAGAGTCTGTGGAATGCATTCTTATGTCGAGGTTGTGCAAGATTTCGTCTCCAATATTTTTAAGCCGTAGTGTCAACCAGTGAGTTCCTTTTTCTAGAGTATCAGGACTAAGGTCGTACTCGATAGGGTACTTCTGTCTTATCATATTTCTATTACTGAGAGCGTTATATATATAATCATTCTCAATTAGGCCCTCGTGAATTAGATTAAATATAGTTATAATTTCCATATGGTTACATTCCTGACAGAGGTGTAACCCATGTTGGTAAGCTATAATGTCACCTATGTTGGTAAGCTATAATGTCACCTATGTTGGTAAGCTATAATGTCACCTATGTTGGTAAGCTATAATGTCACCTATGTTGGTAAGCTATAATGTCACCTATGTTGGTAAGCTATAATGTCACCTAT
>Ga0207663_10001317_pt1 | contig 11486 bp, 14 predicted proteins | sample LARL53metaG_FD_184346 | JGI IMG/M metagenome (GOLD analysis project Ga0207663, IMG submission 184346) | Corn, switchgrass and miscanthus rhizosphere microbial communities from Kellogg Biological Station, Michigan, USA - LAR L5-3 metaG... | ecosystem: Host-associated > Plants > Roots >...
TTCATGTTTGTAAGCATTATCCAAAACGCTAGATGCAATAATCAGAAATCAAAGATTGGGTTACCAATCTAAAAGTATAGTGAACAAAATAATTAAACTATTCTACGTATTTATGTTAGCCAGTATAGATGTTTCCAGTATACATTAACAGTAACTTTGGTTAGAGCATCATTATTATTGAGGACAATAAATCCAACTGCTGTGAATCTTTCTTCTTGCTATTGTTGAGTAGCGGACTCACGTAAGTCTAATTTTTCCTTTCGTTTTAATTCTAAACTACTACTGACACTCCTCCCACTTTTAGTTTAAACTACTGCTGTCAGCATCTACATTTAGATCTTCAACTATCTTTTTTCCAGTTCTTTCCAAATAATATGCCTAAGCCACAACATCATACCAAAAAACTATGAAGTGACATGTATATCTAATCCAACAGTCTCTTGGAAGAGAAAGATGAAATAATTCCATTATCTTGGAGAAGCATAACCATATCACTTGCTATCCAAGTTACTATAAATATTATATTTGAACCTGCTGCAAGCCATGCAAATATGTGTAATGCTATCAAAAGTAAAACTATTGCAAATAATCTATAATATTTAGAAGAAAGTACCATTCTCTAATACAATCATATATTTTACCCCGGTATCCTTGAACTTTGCATTATTATTGCTTATATCATCCAACAAGAATGAAAGGAGCTATACAAGTATAATGATGAATACGGATGTAATTCACGCATAATTGAGAAAAGAGCAGAGTTGTAGAGAAGAGTACTCTGAATCCATATATTCATGGTCGTAAAAATAGAGAAATGATATCTGATGCAGCACAAACAGCTTTAGGATTTTTTTGGAATTGATAAACTTATGTTGTGATGGTGATGATGACAAGAAACGTTCTTTTATCTACTGGGTTGTATTACTAAAGTTTTTGTGGTTATTGTTGTAGTTTGTATGATATAATTCTATTCTTCTTCTACCGAACCATACTTCTGCAATTCCACTACAGGATTTTATCTGTATCAAAACCATTCCTGTCGTCTTTTCTATTTTCTTAAGTGAATTGACGTCCAGATAGTAATCCTTAGCACCAAAAACGAGAAACTCCCAATCTTCAGCAGATGCATAATTATAGCTAAAATTTTTGTCAAAATCTATAGAATGTTTTATCCAACTAATGCATTCATCTATTTCTAGTTGAGTTAATCAGATCACACCCCTGTCTCTAGGCGGTGTAATACTTTTTAAGCAAGCTGGTTATATCGACGGGAAAACAAAAGAGAAGAACAATAACTAATTAATTGACTCTTCAGAAGTATGTGAATAATCTGGTAGAAAATGGATAAATAACAATGTCGTAAGTTGATATGCCAACACAAACAGTTTCCTTCTACAGACGGCCTAATTTACGGGATAATACAAATCAGGGAATCAATATTATTTTGGTATTCATTCTGTTCTACTATATAATATGCAATGTGATTCTACTGGTACGCATTAAAAGATAATTAGTACATATTCATACGTTATTCTATTGTCAAAATCTACATTAAAGGACATACTTGATAGAGCAAATGAACTAAGCTTAACTGTCAGAGGTAGAAAATCAGGTCATGATATATCAAGACCTGTTTGGTTTGTTCACGAAGACAATACATTGTATTTACTGCCTGTACAGGGTTCAGATACGAATTGGTACAGGAATGTGCTAGAAGATCCAACAATGAAAATTTCAGTAGATGGACAAGAGTTAAGTGGCAAAGCAAAAATCATAACTGATGCGAACAAACCTAAAGAAATAGTAGATAAATTCAAATTGAAATACGGTAATTCGGATATCAAGAAGTATTATACAAAGTTTGATGTAGCTGTTGAGTTTCCCCTCACACTATGATCGCAAATATCAACATTAATGATAATTCAATGTATATACAGATAGACAGATTCGAATAGTCCATCGAGTCTATCGAAAAACTACGAAAGATTCTAGTAATCCCAGCTGAAGATTCTCTTGACAAAGATTCAAGCATTGCTCCTTCATTTTATTGTTACATAAAGGTTAAGAGAAAAAAATTGCACTATTGGGAATAATAAGTAGAAAGAAAAAAGCAATAGTGGTCAATTAACTATAGATAATCGAAAAAGAACTTTTACAGTCTTTCAACAACAAATGTCTGTTTGTATGTTCGTTTGCATACTGGTTTCTGTATAGGAAGTCTGGGTAAATTAGCCCCCTTACTTTTTATCTGTCCTCCGAGCAATTTTGTCTGAATTCTTGTCCTTCTTCTGTGAGTAATCCCTTCTGCTTCAAATCTGCCACTTTTTATAACTCATCAAATGGATTTATTCCTTAAAGCAGCTGTAACCAAACCATCTGCGAAGCCTCTGGACCTGTCGTATAGTATAGGACTTCCTTTGCTGCATCCGATATTGGCAAACCATACAGGTTTTATCGGCAGTCATTCCCTCCTTCCTTAATTGCCTGGATAGCTTTAGAAGACTTTCAAGATAATATTTCAAGATAATATTTCTCCACCAGACATATCCCGTGTAACTCACATTGGCCCCTTTAACTTCAAGTATTCACCAAAGAACTTGCTTGCCTGTTTTTTCTCGCAGGTTTACTTCTATTGATTCTGTATCAGCATTTTTCCTTAACTGTAGAGTCTGTAAGCTTGAGTGGCTATCCACTGGAAGGTTTGTTGCCATTATCCAGTATTGCGATTCTATGGTTTACTCCGTACTTTTTTAAAACAATGCCGATGTAATTTACTGGTAAATCTGTGTGCTACATCAGCTGTCATGCTACCACCAGATATTCCAAGTTAAGGATGATCATAGCTTCCTTTTTGAATTAATGTTGGCAATATCCGAGACATCTTCGCTAGTGAGAAGCCAATGGAGCTCCTGATAACATTCTGTACATGTTTCCTTTTCATTTGTATGCTCACACGAGTAAGTTGTATGGGTTTCAATGCTGCATTTGTTGCATACCTTCAATCGTATTCCCTACTTTACAATTAGTGGTTATAACTACTATGTTAAAAGATCTTAAGCTTAAATTTAGTCTCAATACGATTATTATTATGTCTGCCTGTCAGTATCTACAGACAAGAATTAAGTCGAGTTTTTTCTACAACATGCGTAAGAGAAGTTAAGATTTATTGAAAAATAAGCCACGGAAAATGAAGTTATGTCACATAGGATGAGCCTTGTCCACTCACGGATGCAGGATCCACTGGCGATGTCTCGCATACAAGTTAATTTTCTAAACGAAATACCAGACTGTTCAACGGTTTGGCCCAATGTTATAATAGTTTGATTCCATTAAACAAAAAGGTTGACATGCATACATGAAGAAAATTATCATAGACTAGAGAAGTTTAATATGCCTGCATGAAATTACAGCGCTCTTAGAAGTATAAAGTGGAGGAATTAAAAATCTTCTCTATTAGTTACAAGGTTGCTGTTATCAATATGCTCCATTACCATCATCCTTTTTAATAATCAATTGATTATTGATTATTTCATAATTTAATGATTCGTTATGCCTAAAATTCAATGCACGTGCCACATCTACATTAAAAGTTAAAGTAAAGACATTTTTTCCTATCATGGAAGTTACATTACCGCTACCAATGTTATCATTTTCTTTGCTAACTTTGTTTGTCTCACGTCTATGATGTTTTATTTTACGTCCCCTTAATTGCTTGGGTAAGACAACCTTATTATGATTATTATCAATATAATACCTCTGTGTGTTATGCTTGATACTTATTTCCATAAACAAACTATATAGTTCTATATGTTTCTCAAATAGGCTATTTATATAAATCGAGGAGAACTATGTCGTTCGCATTCCTGAACAGTACGTCAACAATAATAAAAAAGTATTACACTTGTAGCAAAGAGAATGAGTAAATAAACATATGAGATGACAAATTAGTTAGTGAAAATGACCGATTTTCAGTTCTGGTCGATTGGATTTTTTGTTTGAATCACATGCAGAAGAAAAGGAGAAAACTGAGGTGTTGTATGATGTAGAAAACGCTGTTAGTAGAGGAGTACAGTTTATGCAAAATGCAAGGAAATGTATGGATCTTTTTGGAGATAAAAATGGTCCATCTTCCTATCATATATTGGAGGACCTTCAATTACATTCCAAATGCTTTTTTATCCTGTTACTGATGCTTGTTTTGCTACACCATCTTACAACACCTTACATGAAATATCAAGAAGGGTACGGGAGCGTGAGGTTATGAGGTGGTTCTGGAATAATCATCTTTCAAATCAGACAGCTTTTTCCGTGAGAAGATGGCAGGAAAAATTACTGGATCCGTTGTTAAACCAGGGTCCAAAACATCATAAGATCACTAAATTCAAATTAAATTATAGTATATAATACATAATAATAGTCATGGTAAATCTAATACCACAATGTGTAAAATGTGGTTCTCCTGTATCGGATTTAGTGGATCCAGAGGTGGAAAAACAAGGACAATTAAAATCAGGACATTATATTAACAACAAATGGATATGTGATGATTGTGTACAATCAAACGAAACTAAAGATGGAAATATGATAGGAGAGGCAAGTGCAGCCAATATATCTGCAAACACTCCTAGAGCAGATGAATCTGGTGTGTAATTAGGTGTCCACATTACGTCTACATATTTTTGACTATTTGATACCGTCAAATCTATTATGATTTACTTCAACTTCTACTGGATATGACTGTAGATCGGTGGCCCAAACTGTTGCATCAGAAACCTTCCATTTTATACATCATATACAGCATAATGCCAAGGACAAGTATTCTTGCAGCCTACCTTCCTCCAATTGTGCACCTTCATGTGTGCAGATAGCATCCATTGCATAATCTTTCCATAACCATAGACGAGACTTTTACCATCAGGTTCAACCCTGAAAGTCCTTCTTGTTTGCTACCTTCTTAAATCCTTGTTTTTTAACGAGGAATTATACAATTACTATTCACATCCCCCAATAATATTTATATATGCTCAAAGAGGAAACCAGTTGAGTCCTGGAAATATCAGGTCACTCCACCAGGCGTAAACGGTATTCTATCAAAGATTCGTATGCTTGTTGCATAAGAAATTTTCTATATTTTGTTATTGTTATCGTTGTTGGTATTATAGAAAAATGACAGATTCTATAAGTTTGTTAATCTGTATCCAACTCAGACTAATGGGGTATACTGGGAAATGCAAAATCAGGTTGCATAGTATGTGCTTCGCTGTTGCCATTGTCATGTGTTGTAGAGACAGAACTCTGACTTGGATTTGTTACTACAGGCACATTTGCTGCTATATTGCTTGTGGTAGTACTTGAGCTGTCGCCACCTGCCCGGCTTGGAAATTTTTTATCATAACAAGTGTTTACATCGTTAAGAGTTAACATTCCAGTCTTGTTGGCGATTCCTGTTGTGCAATTAAAGAAGCGTGTTAATGCAAATGCTGAAGGAATGACAACAGTACTTATCGTCAAAAGAGCTACTGTCAAAATGGCAAAAATTGCCAATGTTGTCTTTGTTATTGTTTTCTTGCCGATTTCTATTCTTAGCAATTCTGCTTATAAAACCGAGCTATAGCTGTTATATTGAATACGTATAATAGTATCGTTAGAAAGACCAAAGTAATTTCATCAATAATTTCTTACAGTTAATATGTGTGGATCAGTTCAGCTAACCATGACGAATCCTATACTAGAAAGATTCCATCTATGTCCTACTCCCCATGATGTTTGCAAGTGCCGAGTAGGAACAGCTTTAACTGACAATGTTTCATCTATGCTTAAATTCTAATTCTACTCCATGTATATCGTCATAATCAAAAGTGAATGATTCATTAGACAGGATGGGAAAGCTAGACAATTCATTATTATTACTATTACATTGGGGACATATGTTATCTGTCGGTGTTCTAGTCTTATCAAGATACGTTGCACACCAGTAGCATCTATCACATAAAATGAATATTGGTGGTGATGATGGAGGTGGGGAGTAATCAACTGTTTTAGCAATTAAACTTTGAGGTTCATAATTAGTTATAGATTCTCCTTCTTTCAAGATTTCTTATAAAAATGGCAAATAACGGTATATAAGTTGATCCTTCCTTCCTTTAACGTGGTTCGATAATCAGAACGAGTTGCTCTATATGCCAAACATACAGGCTTTGGCATTTACACGCAATTAGCTGATCGTCTTTTGTATTATAATATTTTTGTATCCATCTTTTTCCATCATTTGGTGTTAATGTTAAACTTCCGTTTTGTTGGGTGCAACTGGCTTGTTTATAATGATTTTCAGAAGCTGCATCACCAAGATTGACTTCTTTAGGAAGGCTGATAAAATGAAATCCTCGTTTGATAGCTTCATGTTTGTAAGCCTGAATTGCATCCGTTTCTCCTTGTTCTAGCAATGTCAGCAAAATCTCTTCTGGACACAATTGATTGTCGTTTCTTTCTTCATTTAATATGAAGGAGCTCAAGCTCCTCTCAAAATCATAACTTCCGAGTATATTGATTGCTACACAATTTTTGGTTTTCACAGATGGATGCAATCTGTGATATAATAGTTGCAGGATACATCTTCTCACTTGCATATGTGTCAGTTAAACAATCATCATTGATTCTTGCAGATTCATGGCAGAATTCAAAATCTACTGACTTGGTAAGACAAACCAATGAAGAAGATGGATTCAAAAAGAAGAATCGGCTCAAAGTTAGATCAATTTTTCTACGTCCTGCTGGACTGATGATAGTATTTGCTGCTGTTCATATAGAAGTTGATTGTAAAAAGAGATGGCAGATGTAGGACTACTAACAAGAGAAGTCGGGATGGCTATACGTTCAAATATGCTATATAAAGAAAATATATATAAAGAAAATATACCACATTCATTAACCTAATTACCAACACACCTACCATCAGACTCTATATAAAAAACTCATCTAGCATACAAACAAAACATAGAACAAATGATCGATAGATGTTGTATCTTTGAATCATCTCGATAATGTTGTTGCAGAACTAATACCCAGTTTTATCTATGGCTTTGTATTGGACAGGCTGGGAAGATATTACTTGATAAATGTTACGATCAGCTGTTATTAACTTGTGAGAAAAGCCTACTGGCTCGACATGGACCTATTTTGATCCTTTACTACCCTCACCCAATAGTTCATTACTATATGAATTCTATATCTGGACAGGCTGGCCATCAACTGTTTCCCTGCTCTTTACCATGGGCTCATATTCCGCGAAGTGCAAAGACATGTTCGATCAAGATGCTGTTTGTCTTCAGAAGATATCAGAATTTACTATTAAACTGCCTATTCAAAATAATATTACTATTATATAGTTATAGGTATCTATATGGATGTATATTTGCTTTCAGAGCAAGTGGACCATTCATGGTCATTTAAAGAGTTAGAAAGATCAGAAACATCCTACCTTACTCATAGTTACCATACATATCCTGCTAAATTCATTCCCCAGCTGGCAGCAAGGTTGATCAGTGAAAATAGCAACATTGGAGATCTTATATGTGATCCTTTTATGGGTTCAGGAACCACCCTTGTTGAGGCCATTGTAAATGGTAGAAGAACATATGGCACAGATATCAGCCCTGTTGCAGTATTGATCACAAAGGCTAAAACTACCCCTATAGAGCCTCAGAATCTTGAGCGCAGGGTTTATTCGTTAAGAAATACTATAAAGCATCATCCAATAAATGAAAATAAACAGACATTACTCTTAAAAGATGATGACGATCTTGCAGTTGTATTACCTACAAATAAGCGCATAGATTATTGGTTTCCTGAAAAACAAAAACACGATTTGTCAGTTATCCTCTCAGGAGTAATGAGTATCGAAGATGAAGATATTAGAAACTTTTTGCTTTGTGCATTCTCAAACATTTTGAAGGGATGCTCAAGATGGATGATGAAGTCAATAAAGCCTACGATAGACAAGAATAAGATAATAAATGATGCATATCATAGTTTCTTTATCCACGCATATAGGATGTTGAAGAAGAATCGAGTATTTTGGAAAAAACTCGAAGGAAAAAAGATTGATTGCATTGTAGATAACGTCGATGCACGTAAAATGAGAATACACGACGATTCTGTATCGCTAATAGTCACAAGTCCGCCGTACGTTACCTCTTATGAATATGCTGACCTTCACCAGTTGACTGCAATATGGCTAGGATATATCGATAGGCTTTCAGAGTTTAGAACCAGATTTATCGGGTCGATACAAAAAGAGCACAATCAATCAAAGTTATACAGTGATATTGGAAAAGCCACAGTAGATAAGCTTCGCTTGATAGATAAAAGAGAGGCAAATGGTGTAGAACAGTATTTCTTTGAGATGCAGCAATGTTTCGAAGAAATGTACAGAGCCTTGAAGCACGGCGGTAGAATATCCATTGTAATAGGTGATACTGATCTTAAAAAAGTCAAAATCCATAACGCAGATGTACTTTTGCAGGCTATGGAAAAAATAGGTTTCAGGGTTTACGATATAATAAAGAGGCCAATACCAAGCAAGATTCTTCCGCTAACAAGAGATGAGAAGACAGGCAGATTTGTTGCCACAACAAAATCAGATAGACTGGCTTATCCAACAGAATCCATTCTCATAATAGAGAAAGCATGATTATGAAAAAGTGAGGTTCCTTTACCAACATAATAAAGTAAAACCCCACACGGGTTGGATATGTGAACCTGTACAGCAAAGCATTAGGTTGCAGAAGGATAATATTTACTAGTTACTCATGTTCAAAGTACTTCGAATATCTTATTCTAAAAGTACTTCTACAGTTTATCAACATACTTATTTTGGTAACTTCTGAAATCTTCATATAAATATATCTAGATATCCAGATATTTTTATATCAGAAATAACATTTAACAAAACTTTCTTTTCAGCTTGTTGTTTAATCTGCACACTCCCACTCCCTCCCTGACCAGTGCTTAGTCCTTTTAATAACTGTCTCATATTTTCTAAATTGCTCCCTGAAAAATGGTTTGTCGTAACATATGCGAGATGTTCGGTTGTAAACCGAGCTTCGAGTATGATCAATATATTCTCGGAACGAAATATTGTAGAAGATGTGGGATGTATTACTATAAAGGCATGTTTTGTCCATGCTATGGAATGCAGCCAAGACTGACACCAACTAGTAAAAAAGGTAAGGAGAGGATTAGGCAAAGGAAAAAGGCAATAGCAATATATCGTATATGATTATTGAAATGATCATTGTTATTGTAATTCGGTGTAGTTGACCAACAAACATGAAGGTCGACCAACTACAAGTGAAAATGCATATGTGCAGCTAGTTGCGCATAATTATATAACCGTAGATATTTTCAGATCGTCACAATAATCTATGGATACCCGCTATTATTTATATCGGATAGTTTATCCGATACTATCGTACTCATAATATGATGTACTAATGAATACTGGATCATCTATCATCTGTACTGTTGTTAGAGGGGTTTGGTTGTGTACTTAGCGAAAGCAATTCACCTTCCGTACCTGGTTGTAATAGTTGCGCATATGAAAGATTATTAGTGACGCAAAGGGTAAAGAAAATTGCTCCTAAGGCAAGAAGAAGAAATGCTATTAACGGTAGTGTTATCATATGCACGTTAAACTCCATGCTTTCAACATCTTTGCATTGTAATTACAACCCAATGTTAGTAAAGGATATGATTGAATTATAAGAATAAAAAAATATGTAGGTACTAGTAGAAGTAACTTATCTGTTTTTCAACCTGTAGTCACTTACTTATCACTTACACTACCAGTTAGATCCATCATCAAACTATAGCACTATCATTATTCTGATTTATCCATACTTGCTTTGAGTATGTGTTTAGTTAAATCCTGTTTTATTTAGGAATAAGGCAATAGATTAAGTTTGTATATCATACCAACTACCATGATTATTATTGATGGCTTGTGATTCCTTCTTACCAAAATCAGAATTTAAAAGCCAATTAAGGTACTTGCGGGCCATAATTCCATGCCTCTTTGATCTTGACTGGTCCATGATGGTGAATGCTGGATCAATTCAATTGCATCTATAATACCTTTAGAACTTCCATTATTCTTACCAGATACAGGAATCACAATTACAAGACGACGTAATATTCAATACGACTACATTTGATTTCGATATGGTTATGACACCTAAGGCTCTAGCAACAAATACATTATCCGCTAAAGTTAGCGCTATATTGGCATACTACTGCCAGAGCTGGAGCCTAACCAATAAATCTTGGAGTTTGTATGTAACTTAACTGCACATTTGGTGCTAAGGCCAAAAATCATGTCACTATGAAAATTCTATAAGAAGAAATTCATCGCAGCATGGTTGACTTGCTAACAGACTTTGTCTTTTTATCGAATGACAGCAAAGATAACGTACGGTTATGTGCAGTAGAAGCTCCTCCCACGATATTTAGCCAAGAACATGAAGATGATAATAGCTCTTATCAACAGATATTGGACGTGTTGGCGCTTCCATGGACTGAAGGAAACTATGTAGATCTTGGTATTGTGACGGAGAATCATTGGGCTTACAAACTGATAAAACAAGAACAAAAACAAAAAATGATAGCCATGGGGAGGAAAGAACTAAGGGAATTTCTCAATATTTCAAATGCTACTGTAAAACCATTTAGGGCTCAAATAAGAGGAGAATGTGATCCACTAACATAACTACGCACCATTTTCTCGTATCGTGTATTATATAATGTATTATATAACGACTCATTATACTTCCCAAAGTATCTCGGGGCTACTGAAATCAAAAAACTCTACGAGGATCGGTCGACAGAAAGCACAAGACCTATTACCTCAATGGTCGGAAAAATATCTATTTATAATTATATGTGGATTACAGAAAACGTCTTCCTATAATTACAAATTTGACTGCTCCATCTCCTGCAGTGTAATAAGCACAGAAGCAAGCCACAAGCGGTTCTTCCATTACATTGGATTAATAGAATGTCCAACGACCTTATCACCTTTCATCATGATACAGCATGCACATTTTTGATTTAAACAGATTTCTGCTTGTTCATGTTTACAAATAGGGCATATGCATAGCTGTTGGTGTTGGAGGTTGCTAGAATTATTAATTTTCCCCTTTTGCTGCTGTTTTGATTTATCATCAAATAACCATAATAGAATCAAAGGTATTCCTATCACAAAGAATACGCCTATCGTCCGTATTGGAACACGTAAAACAAATAAAAATATACCAAAACACAACGTAGCTATACCCAGAGCTGAAAACCAACGGGTTGTAAGGCTATCCATTTAGAGTCAGTACCTATCGGATATAAGGGATTTCTTCATGCTGTTCTTCATTTTCTGTAAAGTCTTTTTCTTTTGCCGTACCACCACTCCTGTTATCTGTTGCCAGCCTTTTTCGTTTTCT
>Ga0207663_10001319_pt1 | contig 11471 bp, 10 predicted proteins | sample LARL53metaG_FD_184346 | JGI IMG/M metagenome (GOLD analysis project Ga0207663, IMG submission 184346) | Corn, switchgrass and miscanthus rhizosphere microbial communities from Kellogg Biological Station, Michigan, USA - LAR L5-3 metaG... | ecosystem: Host-associated > Plants > Roots >...
TTTACACAAATCTGTCGTCCTCGAAACTTGTACAAACTACGCGTCATGCGCGGTGACTGTCAACCGATTGCGATCACAGGATATTCACCTGTTTTCCACAACGACAGGAGCTTTACGACTCTTAAACTAAAGAGGGCTCAGCGCACGCGACGAGACGCATCTTCCAACCCGCACCCATGCCGGTTTCGGCACAAGCCGAGGCGGAAGATCATTAGTTTGAAAAAAGATCACTTGGAGGTTTTTGCGAAAAACGCTTAAACCCTTCGAGGAACCTTGTCCCCGAATGAAGCCCCGTGGCCGGGACTGATTTGCAGGAGTTACCTGTTTGTATTTTGATGCCGGACGAGCGACGAGAGTTTCACAAAATCTGCCCGGCTAGCCACACACTGCTCTCGGTGAATTGTTTATATCAGATGAATACGGAAAAGCGCAAGGGGGAATCTGTTCGGTAATAGATGGTCCACGTTTGATAGCGTGTCTCCGCACAGATTATGTATGACTACGCATTGGATTCCCGGTGCCCTAGCTCCCACGGCCGTGGTTGAGGACATGGCCGTGTTGTATCCAGAGCACGATTGGGTCTGAATCTGCTCTACCGGTGGTTCGAGAAAAAATTGTGCCAGAGATAGGGGACCGTTGGTTAGACCGCGTTTAATGCGCGTTGCAGTTCGCGGGGGTCGGTGGCGTAGTTGAGGGCAGTTTCGAGGTCTACGGTTTCGGCGCGAACCAGTTTTTCGATTTCAGCGTCGAAGTGCTGCATGCCTTCCGAGGCGCCGTTTTTCAACGCCTCAAGGAGAGTGCCGCCGGACGGGTCTTCGGCTTCGAGGTAGTTGGCGGTGATGGAAGTATTTTTGAAAACTTCCACGATGGCGGCGCGGCCTCCGTCTTTGCGGGGAATCAGGCGCTGGGAAATCACGTAGCGTAACGTTCTGGCCAGGCGGCTGCGCACGGGTGCTTGTTCGCCGGCGGGAAATGTGGACAAGATCCGCTCCAGCGTTTTGACGGCGTTGGGTGCGTTCAGGCTGGAGAGAACCAGGTGTCCAGTTTCGGCGGCTTCCAATACCATTTCCATGGTTTCGCGATCGCGCAACTCGCCCACGAGAATTACCTTGGGCGCCTGCCGCAGGGCGGCGCGTAGACCCAGCGCGAAGCTCGGCGTGTCGCTGTGCAGCTCGCGTTGATGGATGGTGGCTTTTTTGTGATTGTGAAGAAACTCGATGGGGTCTTCGATGGTGATGATGTGGCAAGTCTGCTTTTCGTTGATGCGGTCGAGCAGCGTCGCCAGGGTGGAAGATTTGCCGGCGCCGCGTGGTCCGGTGACCAGAACGATACCATCGCGCAGGTCGGCTACTTCTGCCAGTTGCGCAGGCAATCCCAGCATCGAAAAATCCGGAATCGTTGTGGGGATGACGCGCATGACTACGGCACAGCTTCCACGTTGAATAAAGATGTTCACGCGAAAACGGGCGAGGCCGGGGAGTCCGAACGAGATGTCGCACGAGCCTTGCTCGCGCAAGATGGTGATGGCCTGCTTGTTGCTGCCAATCAGGTCGGAGGCGATGCGGCGGGTGTCGTCGGCGGTCAGCGGGCGCAGGCCGGGGCCTTCGACGGGGATGAGTTGTCCATAGACTTCGACTTGAGGCGGGCGTCCAGGAGAAAAAATCAGGTCGCTGACCTGGTCGGTGGCGCGCAACATGGCCGCAAGCAAAGAGTGAGTGGCCGCACCGGAACTGGATACGGGATCGAGCGTGACCTGAAGAGGCGCGGTGACGGGAGTTGCCATTTATCTAGCCTGAGAACCCAACTTCTAACTCTAGCCAAGACAGGGAAGCGCTTCTATGGAAGAACGTTGTTCGCTGAACCTTTGGTAACGTGAACACGGGACGGGAGGGATCTGGAGTGAGCCTCCGAAGTGAGTGGGCGATCCCAATCCCTAATTGCGCGGGGCCGCCGGGGCGGCTAGCATCTTCATATCTATCATTTCGCCGGCAGGAATGCGGCGAATCTTGGGACCCGTAGGATCGCATCTAATTAGACGCTAATGGCTACCGCCACTACCTCCGTTGGTCCCCAGCAGCCTCCCCGGCTGGTTTACAGCGAAATTCTGAGCTTCGCTTACGAGACTTTCTGCAGCAATAAAGTGCGGTTCGCCCTAACAGCATTGGGGATGGTGATCGGTACCGCATCCCTTATTCTGGTCGTCACCATCGGAATGACAGGCAAGCAATATGTGCTCAACCAAATTCAGGCCATCGGCACCAACCAGATTGAAGCTGAGTATCAAAGCTCCAGCCAGCGCATTGCGAATGTGACGCCTGACCCGCTGACAATTGACGATATGCGCGCAGCGTTGGAGGAAGTGCCGGGGATTATCGCAGCGTCGCCAGTGGTGTCACTGAGCGATCGCGTGCCGGTGGGGGGAGGCAAAGAACGCGACATCTCGGTGCTGGGCGTGTTTCCGGATTACCGGGTGGTGCGGAACCTGGTGATCGTTACCGGCAGATTCTTTGATGAGCAGGATGAGCAACAACATAATAAGGTGGGCGTCATTACACAGAAAATGGCTGACGAGCTGTTCGGGTCGCAGCAGGAGGCGGTCGGAAAAGTGATCAAGCTGAGCGGCCTGCCGTTTACGATTGTGGGCACGTTTCGCGAGCGGGTGGACACCTTTGGCCAGACTGAAGTTGTCGATTACACCATGCTAATTCCGTATACGGTCAGCCGGTACTTCACCGATACGCCCACGGTGAAGCAGATTTATTTTTCGGCGTCTGATCCGGCGATGGTGGCGCCGGCGACGGATCAGATCCGGCGAGTTATTCAGAGCCGTCATCGCTCCGAGTCGGTTTACAACGTAATGAATCTCACCCAACTGGTCGTCTTGGCGGAAAAGACGGCGAATGCCCTGACGCTGGTGTTGCTGCTGGTGGCCGCCGTGGTGTTGCTGGTGAGTGGCATTGGAATCATGAACATCATGCTGGCGACCGTGAGCTCGCGCATTCGAGAGATTGGGATTCGCAAAGCCTTGGGGGCGACCAACCGTGAAATCCGCTTTCAATTCCTGGCAGAGGCGATGACGATTTCACTGGTCGGTGGATTTATCGGAGTAGTCATTGGCTTGGCAATTCCTTATTCGGTCAGGTTTCTGACGGAATACCGAATTCCAATTTCAGGGCTGTCCGCCATCGTGGCGATTTTGGTTTCGTCGTTGGTGGGAATAATTTTTGGCACGGTTCCGGCAACGCGTGCGGCGAAGCTAGATCCGGTAGAGAGTTTGAGGTATGAGTAGGCTGGTGGCTTTCAGCCGTCAGCTTAGGCCGGTTCTCACTGGCCGGCTCAACTTCCAGCCGGCGGTGGCTCGGTCGTACTGTGAATCGACTACTCGCTGAAAACTGATGGCCGAGAGTTCACGGCTTTCCAAAAACACAAACGCCGGGCTGGTTTGCCCGGCTTTTTCGTGTCTACTACCTGCGGAAACGGCGTGGTTCTGAGGTCTCCGAAGATTTCTCACATCCCTGAGTCACCGCTTACATCACCAAAGCCAAACCCTCCAATTCCTTCTGTAGCACTGGCATGGAGCAGCCTGACATTTCAACCCGGCCCACGGCGTCCATGGCTGCTTGAGGCGATACCCCGTAGCCACGTCCCATGAGGAAGACCTGCAGGAGTTCAGCGGCTTCTCGCGAATCGATCAGGCCTCCCTGCAACAGATCGTTTCGTAAGGCCGTAAGTTCGGTACTGGAGAATCTGTCTTTCATGGTCGTTATCACCTCCGACCTTGACATCTCTACCCGTATTAGACTCAGTGGCTGCTGGTAACGTTGCATGCAATTTTGATGCCGCGTCTCGCTTTAAATGCATACAGGTCGAGGGCGGCTGTCCGATTTTGTTAACCCCTTAGGTTGCGACAAGTTGCAGAGGTAGGGTTTTTTCTCGAAGCTGCGCTTGTGGCACGAACGTGCCATATTGAATTGTCTCGCGATATCGCAGGAATGACACGATGTGTCGTTGTGGGACGACACAATATGGCTGTCAGTCGGGTTCGGTGATGGCTTGGTCGATCAGTAAAATGGGGATGCCGTCGCGAATCGGGTAAGCACGACGGCATTCCCTGCACTTCAGAATCTGCCGTTCGTTTTGCATGACCAACGGTTTCTTGCAAGCCGGGCAGACGAGAATGTCAAGCAGATCCTGGGGAATCATGAGGAAAGATTTTACGCTTAAAGACTTTTAGCTGTCACGCTAGCTCTCGGCGTGAAAGCTGACAGCCTCATGGCCGTGGTTTACGATAACCAAATACGCTTATGCTGCGGGCAGAACCGGCACGAGCAGGACGCTCGTACCTGAAATTCTAGAACTTTTCTGGGGACGGTGACGATGGCTGCGACCATTTTGGACGGTAACAAGATCGCCGCGGAGATCCGGGCAGAAGTCCAATCCGAAGTCGCGAGCATGACTGCCGCCGGCGTACGTCCTGGGCTCGCCGTGGTTCTGGTTGGACATAACCCTGCTTCTGAAATCTACGTGCGCGGCAAAGTGAAAAGCTGCCAGGAAGTGGGAATTTACAGCGAAAAGGTGACGCCGCCGGACACGATTTCCACCGACGAACTGCTGGAACTTGTTCAGGAATTGAACAGACGCGACGAGATTGATGGGATCCTGGTACAGCTTCCTTTACCGACGCAAGTCGACTCCAAGAGAATCTTGATGGCTGTGGACCCGCAAAAAGATGTGGATGGCTTTCATCCCGTGAATGTCGGTTTTCTGTCCACTCAACGGCCGGGACTGGTACCGTGTACTCCTGCCGGCATCATGGAGATTCTGAAGCGCAGCAACCTTCCAGTTGCTGGCCAGGAAGCCGTCGTGGTAGGCCGTAGCGACATTGTCGGTAAGCCTGTAGCGATGTTGTTAATCAACGCAAATGCTACGGTGACGGTTTGTCACTCCAAGACCCGCGACCTTCCGGAGGTCTGCCGCAGGGCTGATATTCTCGTGGCTGCGATCGGCCGGGCCGGCATGATAACGCGCGAATTTGTGAAACCCGGAGCGACAGTTATCGATGTAGGGATGAATCAGGTTACGAATGAGTCCGAGTTCGAGCGGCTATTCGCTGGCCATGTGAAGCGCGAAGAAAGCTTCCGAACCAAGGGGTCGACCCTGGTGGGCGACGTTCATCCGAACACCGGTGAGATTGCGGGAGCGATTACGCCCGTGCCCGGAGGAGTGGGACCACTTACCATCGCCATGCTCATGGCAAATACGGTGAAAGCAGCAAAAATGCGGAGGGGTTCGCGCATGCCAGCTCCGGCTGCGGAGCACGCCCGAATTGCTTAAGGTGGGGCTGACCGGGGGCATCGCTGCAGGCAAGTCCGTTGTCGGCGAGATGTTCTCCAAGCTGGGCGCGCAAGTCATTCAGGCCGACGAAATCTCCCGTCAACTCATGCATCCAGGAGAAGCGGTTTACCATGAAGTGGTGCGACACTTCGGCGTTGGAATTCTGAATCCCGATGGCACAGTAAACCGTGCCCGGCTCGCTGAGAGTGCATTTGGGAACTTCGCCACGGCTGGCGCGGAAAAGAAGCCATCGCGTGTTCACGAACTGAATCAGATCGTGCATCCGGCAGTCATTCAGAGGCAGCAGCAGTGGATGGAGCAGGTTGCAGAGCGGGATCCAGGTTCTGTCGCGATCGTTGAGGCCGCACTCATTCTGGAGGCTGGGATTTCGAAGAATCTCGAGCGCATTATTGTTGTGACCTGCCGTCCCGAGCAGAGGGTTGAGCGTCTGGCTCGCCGCTTAAACCTCGACGAGAAAACCGCGCGAAACGAAGTGACGCGCCGTATGGCGGCACAGCTTCCAGATGAAGAAAAGATAAAAGCGGCCGACTATGTGATCGACAATTCGGGGTCACTTGAGGCGACCGAGCGGCAGGTAGCAGACATTTATTCGAAATTGAAAAAAGAAGCGGGACCATAGGGGTATGTGCTGGGCCAGCGATTTCAGGAGAGAGCGCAAAACATTGCTTTACAAAACTTGACATCTAAGTCGATGCCGGACGGGCGAGAGCACCCGCCTCATGCACGCTCAGGATTTAGAATCTCAGCAGAAGTCCAACGGAAGGTTGCTATGAAGGTGCTGCGCCCTGTCGTTTTGGCTGTGATTTTTGCCGGCGCGTTTTATTACTTCACTACGTATCGTTCGGGTAGTCCATTGCGCCCGGCAAACTGGCTTGGGCACCCCAGAAACAAGGTACAAATCATCGAAGCTGCCGCTACGGAATCGTTCGATAGCGAAGAGCAAAATAACATCGGGGTTTACCGGAAGAATATCGATTCAGTGGTGAACATCACCTCCCGAGCGGTCACGTTTGACTTCTTCTACGGGCTGGTGCCGCAGGAAGGGCAAGGTTCCGGCTTTATCATCGATAAAGAAGGCCACGTGCTCACGAACTATCACGTCATTGCCGAGGCCCGCCAAGTGGAAGTCACACTGCACAACCGTAAAAAATACCGCGCGACCGTGATTGGCACGGACCGGTCGCATGACCTGGCTGTCATTCAGATCAAGGGGGGGGAATTCAGCCCCATGGTGCTGGGCGACTCGCGAAATCTGCAGGTAGGGCAAAAGGTCTACGCTATCGGCAATCCATTCGGTTTGTCTGGAACCATGACCCGCGGCATCATCAGTTCGATAAGGCCAGTGCAGGAACCCGATGGCATGCAAATTGACGAGGCCATCCAGACGGATGCGGCGATCAATCCGGGCAATTCGGGCGGGCCGTTGCTCAACTGGCATGGCGAGGTAATTGGTATCAACACTATGATCGCGTCGAGCGTGGGTCAAAGTGCGGGTATTGGTTTCGCCATACCGGTGAATACCGCGAAAGCGGTGCTGAACGACCTGGTGACTTTAGGTAGGGTGAGGCGTCCGGCATTAGGAGTGCGCACCATTCCGATTACACCCGAACTGGCGGAGCAGATGGGGCTGCCCTCCGACAGCGGCTTGCTGATTGTACAGGTCGTAGCAGGCGGCGCAGCTGACCGGGCGGGATTGCGGGGTGGGACTGAGCGCGCCTATCTGGGGAATACTCCGATCATGCTGGGCGGAGATCTGATTGTCGCCATCGATGGACAAGCGGTGCAAGACCAGCAGGCATTGAGTCAAGTCATGAACAGTCATCGAGCGGGCGATACCGTGCGGCTGACGATTTATCGCGGGAAGAAAAAGATGGACGTAAATGTCACATTGGGCGAAGCCCGGGAACAGGTCTAAAGGACGCCGGCGGATTCATCAGGCAGCGGATTCTTTCGAGAAGTTTTCAATTTCATTTACTTCCTCATCTGTCAGCTTTAATTCTCCGGCGCGCATCACACCTTTGGCTTGACTGGGGTTGCGGGCACCTACGATGGCGCCGGTGACCGCGGGATTGCGGAGGGTCCAGGCAATTGCGACTTCGCCGGCAGACCGCTCGTGCTGTTTCCCAATTTTGCGAAGGCGTTCTACCAGAGCCAGATTTTGCGAGAGTTTGGGTTCCTTGAAATCCGAACTGGCGCTGCGCCAGTCATCTTTCGGCAGCTTGGCGGCGCGTTCGCGAGTCATCGCTCCGGTCAACAAACCTGAGGCCATAGGCGAATAAACGATCACTCCAATGTTTTCCCGCCGGCAATAAGGCAAAGTTTCGCGTTCGACATCACGATGGATAAGCGAATAGGGTGGTTGCAAAGAAGTAACCGGTGCAATAGCCTGAGCGCGTTTCAGTTGTTCGGTGTCGAAATTGGAGACCCCGATCCATCTCACTTTACCTTGTCTTCTCAAGTCCACAAGAGTTGACCAGCCTTCTTCCAGTTCGGATGAATCAGGCTCGGGCGGCCAGTGAATCTGGTAGAGATCAATGACGTCGGCGGCAAGGCGTTGCAGACTATTTTCGACTTCGTAGCGAATTGAATCCCGGCGAAGAACTTTCCGTACATTACCGCGCTCGTCCCAACGCAGGGCACATTTGGTGAAGACGTAAGGCCTGGGGCCAGACCAGGTTTTCAGAGCCTTGGCAACAACTTCCTCGGAATGACCGAGTCCATAGACGGCAGCTGTATCGATCCAGTTCACCCCCATTTCGAGAGAATGATGAATGGCAGCGATCGAGTCGTTGTCGTCCTGCGATCCCCAGGCGAACTGCCAGCCGGAGCCACCAATAGCCCATGCTCCGTAACCTACGGTGGTGATTTGCAAGTCGGAGTTGCCAAGCGTTCTGGTTTCCATTTCAATCTCCTCAGAGGTTTTTTGATTCCATCGTTCCGGGATAGATTCAGGATCTCAGAAATGACCGTCGAACTTGTGCAGAAATTTTGCCTTTCTTTTGCGCACGCCACAGAGAACCTGCAATGGGGAGACGCTGTTTGCTTCAAAATCAGAGGAAAACTCTTTGCCGTTTTGAACCTGGGCTTGGTGCCGCCACATTTGTTGTTTAAGTGCACTCCGGAAACTTTTGTCGAGCTGACGGAACGTGAAGGCATTACTGCCGCTCCGTATCTAGGGCGATACAACTGGGTTTCGCTGGAGGGCATGGAAGCGGTGCCGTGGCGTGAGTTGCAGGAACTGCTAAAAGAATCCTACGCGATGGTCGCGGCCAAGGCGAAGGTCGGAAGAATCAACAAAAAAAAGAGACGAACCTTAGTGCGTACGGTCAGAAAGGAGCGATGAAGGGGATTCAGGGAGATCGTCGAACGGCGGCGTAATCGCGACAGCCAGGCTTTTTCAGCGGAAACAGGTTCCTCGCCGATGGGACCAGGCTTGGAACGACAGTTTCAAAACCGACAATGCTTGCTGGATCTCATGATTTGACTCTCGCTTACTGGCTGGGCTAGCCTCTGACAGCCTCTTCATATCCATATGCGCTCTCATTGCAAGTTATTCATTCTGTTACTTTTGATTTACTCCTGCGCACTGCTCCCGGCATTGGGTTCAGCCGCCATCCCAGTTCAGGCTCCTCGGGCAATGGTGGTGACTGTCCACCAGCTCGCGTCCCGCGCTGGAGCAGAGATGATGAAAACGGGCGGAAACGCGGTGGATGCGGCAGTGGCCGTGGGATTTGCGCTTGCGGTGGTGCATCCGCAGGCGGGCAACCTGGGGGGCGGTGGATTCATGCTTACCCGGATGGCGGATGGCAAAACACATTTCATTGACTACCGTGAGAGGGCTCCGGCGTCGTCGTCTGCAAATATGTATCTGGATGCCCAGGGCAATGTTATTGAGGATGCGAGCATCGTTGGATACAAAGCGATCGGAGTCCCAGGATCGGTTGCCGGCATGGTGTATGCGGAGAAAAAGTACGGCAAGTTATCGCTGCGGCGGGTAATGGCGCCGGCGATCCAACTGGCTGAGGAAGGGTTTGCGCTAGCGGCCGAAGACGCGCGCGATCTACGCGAAGATAAAGCTCTCGGTCAATTTGCCGAATCGAAACGCATTTTTCAGCGCGATGGAAAGTTTTACAACGCCCCTGAAGTCCTCAAACAGCCTGACCTGGCTCGGACGCTGAAACGCATCGCTGCCAGTCCCGACGATTTTTATCATGGAGACCTGGCCCGCGAACTGGCGGCCGCCGTGCAAAAGGGCGGAGGACTGATTACCGCCGAAGACCTTGCGAATTATGAAGTGAAGGAACGCGAAGCAGTGCGGGGAACGTATCGCGCGTACGAAATCATCAGCGCGCCGCCGCCATCGTCGGGCGGGATTACGATGATCGAAACCCTCAACATTCTGGAAGGCTACAATTTGGCTAGCCGGAGTGGGCGGCCGGTTTCGTCGATACATTTGACTACTGAAGCTTTCCGGCGGGCGTTTTTTGATCGGGCGGAGTTTTTGGGCGATCCGGATTTCTCCAAGATTCCGGTTGCGCAACTGATTGACAAACGTTATGGCGCCGCCTGGCGGCAATCGATTGATCCGGCACACGCCAGCACCAGCAAGGATTTGCAACGTCCGGATATTTTCAGCCAGCTGGAACAATATGCCGCGGCTCATCCACAAGGAGGCATCACGGCGGAGCCGGATCACACAACTCATTTCTCGGTGGTCGATCCCGAAGGAAATGCGGTCGCAGTAACGACCACCTTGAATGATACTTTTGGATCACGCGTAACTGCCGAAGGCTTGGGATTTTTGCTGAATGACGAGATGGACGATTTTGCCTCCAAGCAAGGCGTGCCGAATATGTTCGGGCTCATTCAAGGTCCTGCGAATGCGATTGGACCGGGGAAGCGACCGCTGTCGGCCATGGCGCCGACCATCGTATTAAAGGACGGCAGGTTGTTTTTAGTGCTGGGCTCTCCGGGGGGGCCGCGAATTATCAGTACGGTGACCAACATCCTCATGGGGGTGGTGGATTACGGAATGAATATTCAGGAAGCGGTGAACGCTCCGCGCTTTCATCATCAGTGGTTGCCGGATAACATTTATGTGGAGCAGGATTTCCCTGCGGCCACGGTCAAGTCGCTCGAGGCGATGGGGTACAGAGTTGAGGCCGGAGATCACTGGAGCGACGGTGAGTGCATCATGGTCGATCCTAAAAGCGGCGAACGGTGGGGAGCCAGTGATAAACGCAATAACGGCAGAGCGATTGGTTTCTAGTTTGGTCTACACGGCTTACGATCATGCTTAAAGCGATATCTACTCATGTCTACCTGAAAGAACGGTTGCACCCTGGATTGCTGGATGGCTTGGCACGCGGCGGAGCGCAAACGATTGAGATTTTTGCCGCGCGCCAGCACCTTGATTATGCCAACCGCAAGCAGCATGTACGGGAAATCGCGGAATGGTTTCATGGCAGCGGGATTCCGCTGCACTCGGTGCATTCTCCGATGTTTGCTGACGACGAGAGCGGGCGCGCAGGTTCACCCGCTTTAAACGTTGCGTCGATTGACCGGGCCCAGCGCATTGAAGCGATGGACGAGATCAAGCGGGCGATTGAGCTGGCGGAACAGATTCCATTTCGCTTTCTGGTGCAACATATCGGGGTGGGGGGCGAGTCGTTTGATGAGCGCAAATTTGAAGCAGCCATGACTTCAATCGAACATTTACGCGCGTTTGCCAAGCCTCTGGGGGTGAGAATCTTGCTGGAAAACATTCCGAACGAGTTGTGCACTCCTGACAAGCTGGTGGAGTTTATCAAGACTACGCACTTCGATGACGTGGGTGTATGTTTTGATTTCGGCCATGCGCACATCATGAGTAATGTGCCTGAAGCGTTTGCAACCCTGAAGAATCATATTCATTCGACCCACGTCCATGACAACGCCGGGGACCGCGATTCTCACTTGTGGCCCGGTGCTGGATCGATCGACTGGAAAGAAGCAATGGAATTATTGCGAACCGCGCCGCACACCCCGCCTCTTCTGCTGGAGGTTGAAGCGGATGAGAAGGTGAATCCGGTGGAGAAGATGGGTGAGGCGTTTAGAAGTTTGGCTGGGTGATTTAG
>Ga0207663_10001323_pt1 | contig 11454 bp, 12 predicted proteins | sample LARL53metaG_FD_184346 | JGI IMG/M metagenome (GOLD analysis project Ga0207663, IMG submission 184346) | Corn, switchgrass and miscanthus rhizosphere microbial communities from Kellogg Biological Station, Michigan, USA - LAR L5-3 metaG... | ecosystem: Host-associated > Plants > Roots >...
CAGAGGTTCTTCTTAACGATAGGCCTGAAAAATAAAAATATAGAGCATATCCAATATATTCTGAAGGTGTTCTGTTTCTTGAATTCACAAAAGAGATAGAGCATCTTCAAGCTATAGCTTTTTTTGTTAAGTGAACAGAGCCAGTATATGTCATATCATATGCGGCTATTGTTGTTGTTTTTTATCCTTTTTTTTGTAGATATAACCTCTAATTATAGTACATTTACACTAGCATATTGTTGTCCTGGATCTGCTAAACCAAGACCTAAAACGCTAGAAACATTCTACTTTACCTATAGTACCAAACTTACGCTGGTTTTTTGCAGATCATGATTTCAGTCGTAGCACTTTCTTTCAACATTGATGTCAATAACAATTCAATAGGATCCATAAAGCCTCCCAGCAGAAAACCAAAAAGTTCATTTTTATGAACTGGTAGCATCGTAGCTAGCCATAGGAATCCTCTGAGCCTGTTTGAATCAACAGGATAGTTCATCAACACAAACTCCGGGAGCCGTTCGACTATTTGAAACCCAGTTCTATTTAATATCAGTTCGATATCTTCTATTGATCTACTTACTTGATCAGTAAAGCGTTGTGGTTTTTCATGTACAAAATTGTCCGAAAAAATAAAAAATCCTTGAAGACGGAGCAACGAATAGATATTTTCTAGCGACTTGCAATAATGTTTATCGTCAACTATGAGATACAACACATCAAAACAGGAGATGATATCGTATTGACGTAGCGAAATTGCAGGCTTATCCCCTATATCAAGTTGGTAAAATTTATCATTCGGAAATTTCCTTTTCAATTTGTTTACTGCGATGGCTGTTATATCAACGTCAGCAACATTTCTGACTTGCTAGGCGCTTCGATGCCTCTATAAAAAAGCCAGTTCCACAGCCTATGTCTATAACATCCATTTCGTTAATTTTTTCTATATTTAATGAATTGATTGATCTTAGGAACGTTTTCCATTTCACCTTGTACAACCATTTGTTAAAATTTTTGCCGTAATCTCGATAAACTGTTCCTTGGAGTGTGAAGTTCTCGGTCAATATATTTTCCCAATAATCCTTGGGTTTAACCTCACTTATGTTGTGAAGTTTAAAGCATTGCTGGTAATTATAATTTTTACTTCGGAAGCAGATGGCAACAGTATCTTATTAGTATTCTAACAATTAATTCACATAGATTAGTTTGATGGTGTCAGTCGGAGAAGATGTGGATCAATTTGACAGAATTTATATCCCAAATCATTAATCCGACAAAAATGACATGTTCTGATTTTACATAAAGCGCGGGGCTTAATTCATTTAAAGTTTAACTTTGCCAAATGTAACTTATTCGTTAAAGTTAGATCAATACTGATTAATAAGCCCGATTTAATCTTTCACCGAGTCTATTCAATACATTGATTAGAGGTGTTGAAATCTGCGGAGGTAATATCCCAAGCGAATCTTGAACGTCGAGCCTGTTTAAAACTTGTAATTTTAATAATAACACATAAGAAATGACAACTGCAAGAACGATGCCTATAATGTAATTCACTGCAAAATGACTTAAGACACATCCGAGCGCAGTTGGTATCATGAACATGTAAACAAGATCTTTCCAAAATATGAGCATTCCAATTTTTCTACATATGACAATACATGCAATAGATCCGATAATAGACCCTATTGTGAAGCTTATGGCAGATCCGTTACTACCATATATTGGGACAAGCGCAAAGTAAAGTATCGTGCGTGGAATACTTGAAGCAAGGCCTATGATCAAAACTTGTCGATAATTACCGTAAGAATAAATTAGTATGTTAATACCAGTTGTTAAGGTAGCAGGGAGAACCGACAACAAAAGGATCTGTAATGATGGCGAACCGTTTATGTAATCCTGTCCAAACAATGCCATTATCTCTTTTGAATAGAAGATAGCTGCAGAGGAAAGGGGTAATGAGAAAAGTAAGCTCATTTTCGTGAGTTGCCATGCAAATCTTTTTCTGCCATCACGCATAGCACTTAAGGCAGGAAACGTTGCAGATAACAAAGAATATGTAATAGCAGTTATACCAGTGACTATGGAAAGTGCTATAAAGTAAGCCCCGGCCGAACTTGCACCTGCTGTTTGAAATACTATAATTGTTCCTAGTTGGGTACCAATAGTAGTAATTAAAGCAGGGATCCAGCTTGGAATTCCGGCAATTAGGATGCTTTTACAACCATAGAGGAAGCCAACTGCTGCCTTGTTAGTTGTAGATGATTTAAGTATTGATAGCAATACATAAGCCAAGAGAATCGTGACTAAGATTTGACCAATTGTATAACCTAACGTAAGACCTGCAGCACCGGTGCCCATCAAAATTAAAGTAACAGAGAGAACAATTTTAGCAGTGGAAAAAATAATCTCCCGTCCAACCAACGCCTTTGTCTTTAGAGAAGCAATGATTATATATCGAAGGAGAAGGGCTAAGGCCTCTGATGCCATAAGTGCAATGGATATAAGGATTAAACTGAAATCTAGAGAATGCAAAATCCAGTAATCTTTAATAAGCAAAATTATTACGGTACCAACGGTTATACCAATAGAGACGAGGAATAATGAAGCCTTTACAAACACCTTGGCATTTTCGAGGTGTTGCTCAGAAAAGCTCTTCCCTAAAAAACGTGGAATACTATTAGGGATACCAATGGCTACAATAGTGGTGAAAATAGATGCAAGAGTGATAACCGTAGACGTAGTACCTACAACCGCAGACGTAGTTATCTTAGTTAAGAGAAGCCATAAACCATACCCAGTAATTGCTGAAATAATACTTTCGATATATATATATACTGCCCCCTTTCCGACGAGCTTTTTGTTGGATTCTGTCATAATCACATTAACGCCTATAAAATAGCGGTAAGGATGAGCCCATGTGCTGCTGCAGATGACGCAAGCACAAATCTCTTTATACTTATACTGTATTCTGTTTCCAACAAGCTCAACGTCAAGATTACACTAACATCATGTGCAAACATCAGATTCCCTATCGATAGTGTGATATTTGCAATAGCAGCCTCATGAAACATCACGTCTTCGTTTTTTATACATTGCATTAATTCAGCGATTTGATGGCTATATCCCATTATCAAGTTTAACAGTTTGCTGTTCTTATATTGAAGAGGATTATCGGCTGTACCATTACTAAGAGTATCTAGTACATATGTTTCGATGGCTGCCCGGATAATCTCATCTACTATATGGCTTCCGATGAATCCCGCTCTGCCAGTAACAATGGCCCTAAAAATTCGAACTCCTCTTTAAGTTTAAAAATATTTTAGGATAAAAATTTTGTAGGAGATAAGTTAAAATTTTTCCCATAGTCAGTATTTTAATTAGTTATTCACTAAATAATTGTATTTTTTTAATATCATCATACTAAGATATAATGCAATCAATGTTACATATTAGTTCTAGTTGCGCAAATGTTCAAGTCATTTGGAGTTTCAACGACGCACGATTTAACAAAAATACTAAATATGAATCATACAGTGTAGAACCCTTCCATGAAGTGATAATAGGATTCTCTTGTAGAGATTGACGATTATCGCTTAGAAGAACAACTACGATTTTCCGGGCGTTAGAGAGACTCGGGTTAGTTGACGGCAAACCATCGGCGTTTATGCTGAAATGTAATTATTGTAATCGCCATAGTTGTACAATATCTCGATAGTCCTGTTTACTTTAATCAAAATCTATTTATTAATTAAAAAAAGAAACCTGTCTCACTCAACTCAAGTCAATTCCGCTCCTGGTATATACATGAAATCTTATACACCTAAAATGAAAAAACCAAACCTTAAAAATATCTGATCTGATGGTATACATGTCGCGCTCATTTGCAGCATAAAAGTTTTAGTCCTGCAACATCCTTGGTTATACGCTGTCATCCTATAATGTCTAAAAGATTACAATCAACCATCCCATAATATCCCTTCTTAGGTATCCAGGTATCTTTAATTATCCCAACATTCCTGTAGTATAGTAGTGGATAACCAGCAACATTATCAAGATCATAATCTATCTGATTTAGAAGATGTTATACCAGAATTACAATCGCTGTCGAAGAAATAGCCGGTACAAGATGACGATCTTCTATAGGTGGAGTTGATGCGGATTTTAAAAAAGTCTGGCTATACAGAGAAATTTCAACTCTTACAGGAGAAAAATAGAGTGAGCCTTCAGTTAAATATATACCCCAGGGATAACTGTCAAAGATTCAACTCCCAAAGACAATGCTACAAAAGTAATAGCAAATATGATTTCAAAGGGTCTGATCTTTGAGCAAGTTAAAATGGCCACATCGATTTAGAAATCGACCTGACTGAAGGTAATGTAACGCTTCACGATCTGCTAAATCTAGTAGAAAAGGTAAAGAAATCCAGTATAGGAGATTCCCGAAGTTGTTAAATTATTTAACAGACTGAAGACAGAATCCAAATTATCGCCCCTTTTATTTAGTCAGCTATCTGATCTCGTTTATTACAGGTCAGAATTAGAAACGAACGGGATTCCAACAGAACACCTAAAGCAAATCCTGCAGATGTGCGAGTCTTCTTGCAAAGACAGCGCCAGAAAATTGGGAAGGGGAAGAACGAACCACAATCCAAATGCAAGAGGACGAAAAAGGAGAAGAAAACTACACGATTGCAAAGGTACTAGAATCAATAAACACAGACGGCAGCATGATTAATCTCAAAAATGCTGTTAAGAATCTAGAAAAGCAAAAAGACAAATTAGATAAGGAGATTAGCTTGCCGAGTTCGAGATCAAACAAATCGAAGACAAAATATCAGCACATGCATTGGATCGAAATGAAGTAAGAATCATTCTCGATAATAACAAAAATATCACCACCATAGCTGACCCGGTAAAAGCACTATCGAATAAAAAACAGGAGATCGATAGAAAGGCTACCGAAAAGTTTCATGCGGTAAAGAAAAAATGGGAAGACTTTGATAAACCGTTTGGAGTTTCAAGCATATTATGATAAAAGGATGGAACAGAAGGTAAAAGAAATAAGACAAAATCTCTAAAAATGTATTTCAATCTCTGTGGCGGTGACCATGGGTGGAAAATAAATTGTGGTAGGTGTGGCCTTAATCACACATGAAAGTTTAATGCTAACGATATAGGCAGTCTATTCCAAAACGGTTCTATTGATATAACGTGTAACGGCAGTAATTTACCTAGAGTTCCACAGTTACCTTTCATTTCCGCCTGTTAATCCCGGGAATGCCTTTGACGAGCGACGGTTTGAGCCTGAACATACAGTCAGTTATCAGAAAACAATTGTAGCATTTAAGAGAGAAGTTTATCTTAATTGTATGTGTATGTATACATCGAGAAAATCCATTCCAGTGTACAAAAGTCAGTGGATGGTAGTATGTGAGGATTTAGTAACTAATGAAGACGGCACAATTGGGATGTTCAATAGAATAACAAACGTACATAATGCTGCTACTATAGTTCCAATATTCGAAGACGGCTCATTGTTGATGGTTGAAAATTATCGTCATGGAATAGGTGCAACTCTGCTGGACCTACCGGGAGGAATGATTAGAGAAAAAGAAGAACCAACTGATACGGCTAAAAGAGAGTTGCTTGAAGAAACTGGATATACATGTGATACTCTAGAATTGATCAACTGGTTCTACACTTGGCCTGCAAGGGCCACACAAAGAAATTTCGTATTTATTGCTACAGGATTAAAAAAGGTTTCAGAGCAAAACCTTGAAGATTTCGAGTACATAAAGGCTTGCAAAATAACTAGGGAGCAGGCAATACAAGAATTAAAGAATGGAAATATAAAAAATGCTGTAACAATCTCGGCGCTCCTTCATGGATATTTCGTCGAATAGACGACGATCACATCTGAATCTGTAGAGAAACGAACATGTGTACCAAAGTACTGTATATGCTGTAACAATAGTCGCTGTCGCTTATTATTGTAATGAGTTTTCAGACTGAGGTTGGGATTCTAGGGGAGGTGCGTTAAGAATGGAACATTTTTGTTCTAAGCATAAATATGATTTTTTTCTAAAATCAATTATGAAATTAATTTTGGGAGGTGGAGTGTTAATAAATCTAGCAATCACTTTTTCCAGATATACTAAAACTGACTCAAACTACATTTGAGTTTAGTTAGTTTATGAAATATCATGCTCAAGCACCAGTTCTAATGTTGATTCTAGATTTTCACAAGCAACAAATCCCAACACATCCTCTGATTTGGTCACATCTGCTTTGGAATACCTTACATCTCCCGATCGTTCCTCTTCATAAATAGGGTCGAGTTCGAGTCCAGATATTCTTATCATTCTTTGAGCAAGCTCATTTATACTGATAGATTTACCCGTTGCAATATTGAAAATACCTGGTTGTGACATTTTATTCCGTGGTTGTGCAGCCAGGAGTATGGCATTAACGACATCATTTACTGAAATAAAGTCTCTGGTCTGCTTTCCGTCACCATAGATTATTGGTGGCAGTCCCTTTGATATCTTTTCAATAAACCTTGTGATTACGCCAGCATATTCAAGGGACTGACCCTCTCCAAATATATTAAAAAAGCGAAGGGATACGACATGTTCTATCTTTTTCAAATTTCCATATGATGATACAAGTGCCTCGGCTGATGCCTTGCTAGCAGCATATGGCGATAACGGATCTAATATGTGATCTTCTTTTATCGGTAATTGTTTAGGTTCGCCATATACTGAAGCGGAAGACGCAAAAACGAAATTCTTCACTTGATGGTTGGAACAACCTTCCAATAAATTGAGTGTTCCCATGACATTTACATCTACAGTATCATAAGGATTTAAAGTTGAATCATGGACACTGACCTTTGCAGCTAGGTGAATACATGTATCTATTCTCTCATGATTGAAAATATTCAAAACAGCATTTTTATTTCGTATATCTTCTGTATACAATAAAATATTATCTTTAATATCGGCGACGTGGAAATTCTCATTTCTATTGCTTAAATTGTCAATAACAATGATTTGGCAATTCATTTGGGACAACCTTTTCAAAAGATGATGTCCTATAAAGCCTGCACCACCAGTGACAAGTACTTTGTTCATAAAGTTTAAGAAGACAGGTCAAAACAAAAAGCTTTCTTAATAGCGACCAAATAGTTGCGTTCTCTGACGAAACAATGATCCAAATTGGAGATAACAGTGCATGGTCACTGGCTTTTGTTGAACCGGTCCAGAAAAATATTCTTGGAATTTATACATCCAGACATGGAACATGCTAGTTGTAGAATCATCAACCAACCCTTTCATAGAAAAGCAGAATAGCTGATATACATACCCATTTGAAACTGGCGGATCATGTACCAATGTGCTTCGTCATTTACTCCAAGTGCGCTGTCGTCGGGTCTGTCTGGAACTGGTGCCTATGGGGTACAGAAAGCATTTGCACTGGACAACAGGCACAGGCCAATGGGTAGCGCGTCTTCCTTCGCTCTATGAATAGCGAAGCAGAAGCCTGCAGGAGGGTCATAAAATGAATACAAACAAATTAACATTTGCAGCAATAATTGCTATTAACGCGCGGTTCTAGCCATTGCAACAATACTCACAGTTAGTATTAGTCATTCACTGGTAGATTCTCGCGTTTAGTAATTTTACCATCATTAGTTTTTTATTAATAATGCCTATTGTCAGAAATATTTGATATATATTAGCCTATTGTTTTATATATATGTATATGTATATGTTATTTTATAAACTGATAAATTCAACGCCTTTAGATCGTGTATTAAATATTGCAACGGTGGCATTATATCCAAAAAACCAGCCGTTTGCTGTCCCTGGATTAACTGCTATTGTTTGTCCAACAGTTATCTTTTCTAATTTATGCGTATGACCACAGACTACGACATCGTAGATTCCTGATTGAATCAACGAGTGTTTCTGTTGTGCTTTGGTTCCGTGATAGACAGCAAACCTCATACCGTCCTGTTCGATTTCACAAAAATCACCTTTAAGTTCTCCACCTATATTATTAAAGGCACTAGCGAGTCCTGATACATCTACATCGTTGTTTCCTAGCACACCAATTAACTTTATTCCTTGGAATGATTCAACTGCCTTCGGACATACATAGTCACCTGCATGGATTACAAATATTACCCTTCTCTCAATGAACACATTCACGGCCTTCTCAATATTTTTTATATTATCATGTGTATCCGATATAATACCGATTTCCATGTTAATGGATTAGCAATAACTATTATCATTATTATTTTTAAGCGTGTATGCAGAGGTCCATGATAGATAACCCATTCAAAATTTTACATCGTAACGTTACTAACGTTGGCTTCCTTGATCTTCCTTCTCTCCTTCCTTATTCTTTTATCCCAGGACTTTGAAGAACTTTGATTCTTAACAAAGAGCTAGTTATAAACCCAAATATTGGTCCCCACATCATGTGAAACCCAATTGCATTAATTACGATACTAACTACGATAGATATAATGGACTGATTATATTATCTGAAAATATTGGCTGGTGTGCTTAGACCGCTAGTATAGCAACAATACGATTTATTGAAGATTGAATTAACAACGCAGTTATCGGAAGAAATAGAATCAGCCATATTGTAATCGCTGCTCCACCGCCAACTAACGTCCCCTTATAAGAATCGAATAAACTAGTTTTTTCCATTTTGTTGCGATGGCTCCAAGTATGGCTCCTACAATGCGCTGTGATTATATGAAGGCCAAAACCCAAGGTATGCGGAATTAACAGCATTATTAAATCCTAATGCTATACTGATAATTGGATAGAACGTACCTATTTGCTGACCCGATTCCAATTCTGATGTCGCAGTAGCTGTCGATATTGACCACGTCGCAATGAACCCTGGTATTGCTCCAAATATTGCACCTGTATACGTCACCATATTTTTTGTTGTTAACTTTTGCCAAACTAATATATAATCAAATGCAATATTTTTAGTTTTATAGTAGTATGTATGTAATATTAACCTGATTACGATCAGAAAATAAAATAACTTTATGAAATACAAATAAATCTTAAATTTTATATAGTAATAACTTCTAGACATATATGTACATGTCGCTCATGGACTGCAACACCGATCGGAACAACAATGATGATATGTCCATTGACGTACCGATAGCCGTAATAAAATGCCCGTTATGCCATGGATCAGGCACCATTTTATGCAATATGAAGAACGCCAAAATTGCATGTTTTTTCTCAGCACCACAGGAGCCAGAGCAGAAATGCAGTTGTTGCGACGGTAAGGGTTGGGTGATCAAGACTCTGATGGAAGAAAGTAAATTCTGTAGAATCATACAATGATATTTTACAACCTAAATACATCACCTCCGTTGTTTCAATATTAAACATTGGCTCAATACAATATTATTCAGTATTAGCTCAATTTTCAATAGGTAAATATCAGAGTAAAAAAATGAAATAAGTAATGAAAACCCTAAACATTGATGAGCAAACATACCGAAGACTTACTTCGGTGCTAGAGGAAGCAATGCATTCTAAAAGACGGGATATTAATTATGATGACATTATAAACGAACTAATTGATATTTATCAGGAAAGCAGATGGGGTCATATTGGTTCTGATGTGGCGGGTGGTTAGTCCTGTTCGGCATAATCAGATTCATGACAAAAGCCGAGGAAGAAGCGATCTGACTTGGGATTGTAAAGCGAGGAAAAATGATAGCAAGAATTAGCTCTAGAACGTATATTAGATTTTGTTAATTCACATACACTAATCTTCGAATCAGGGGATTAGCATCATTTAAAAATACGTCAGTCAGACTTTATAAAATCTGTGAACATTGCAAAGATCATAAGGTCAGAAAATGGAATTCAATTGATCCTTTATGATGACAATCTCAATTTTCTTGAGTCAGATTCATATGCCGATAATTATACACTGAATTTTTACCTCCAAACGCTTCCAAGAAAATACAAATTTAAAAAGGCACTTTTGATAATACATGATAAGAACAAAAACTCTGTTGAAATGTTTATTGCAGATGACGAGAATTCATTTTTTATTTCTTAGGGAACGAGCGAGAGAATCGTCCCATTTTCTTGATTCCGGTCTTCGTCCTCCCCCTCCTCCGGCACCTTCTCTTCCTTTCTCATCCTTCGACTCTCTTCGAGGTCTCACATCATCTTTCTTTTGGATTAAAAAATTTCTTTTTGCAATCGCTACTTTCATCATGCTGTGGCAAACTGGACATTCAGCCCATTGATGGCCTCCAAAATATTGCCATTCAAACGAACATTTTGCATAGGTGCACTTGAGCCAAATACCGCGTCCTGGCCCCTTAATCCAATTTTCTTGCAAAGGCTTGCGGGCACGACGGGCTGAACGAGGAGCCTTGTTTTTTAATGGCGGTTTATTGACGCCGGTGTAATCCTTCATATACTATGGATAGAGGATCATCTTTCATTCAATTAAATGATTAATAGTGAGATGATGATTTTTTGTGCTTAGTTTACATGATCTCCATTCCCCCGAAAAGGATACTAACAAACAAACATAACGGCTTTTTGGGATCATATGTATACAGACTGCGAAAATATCATAAATTTGGCTGTAGGACGTGCTCTTTTTTACATTTTGAGATACGATCCAACAACAACGTGTCGACTATACAATATCTGCATAAATAGTCAAATCCTGTACAGTACAAATACTATATCCCATTATTTTCACACAATATTTCTTGGGGAAACGACAATTTACTATTGAGACAAGCAATAATGAGCTGATCCCTGTTGAAGGACAGGTTCATAGAAACGTTGCCGTAAAATACTTGATGAGGAGGCGTAGATCCCTGCTGATGACAAAAGATCCGCAAAAAGTCGAGAAATTGTATTCTGAGCTACCTCAAAGCATTAAAATCATTGGAAAACAGGTGACACGTGCGTATAATATAAATTGGGAGAAAGAAGGGATAGAAGAATACCAAGGATCACGTTTTGTATTCACCCTTGATGACAGAAGTGAAGGAGCAGCCAATTAACCAATCAACTGAATAGATCTGCGTCTGGGCCTGCAACTTGATTACAAATACTCTGCCATTCATTATTTATGCGTGACCATCTCTTCATTTCTGTCGAGAAAAGAGATATCCAAAAACTGCAGGAAGAGTGCCTCTGGCAAGTAATTCTTGTAACGTAAATGCAGACGTATTGACAAACTATAGTGATCTTATATATTTTCTTTGTTATAGGGTGCATATTTTTGTCATTATCATTGGGAAGATATCGGATTGCTTGGATATTTTCCTTGATGCTAAACCTCATGTTAGCTATCTATGCTATCATCTAATATACATGGAATTGCCATAATAAGTGGCAAGACAGAGCATAGGGGGGATTCTCGCAG
>Ga0207663_10001325_pt1 | contig 11448 bp, 13 predicted proteins | sample LARL53metaG_FD_184346 | JGI IMG/M metagenome (GOLD analysis project Ga0207663, IMG submission 184346) | Corn, switchgrass and miscanthus rhizosphere microbial communities from Kellogg Biological Station, Michigan, USA - LAR L5-3 metaG... | ecosystem: Host-associated > Plants > Roots >...
TCGGGCGCTTCGAAATGGCCGATAAAGGCACGCTGTTTCTCGACGAAGTGGGCGACATCCCCTCGGCGCTGCAGCCGAAATTGCTGCGTGTGTTGCAAGAGCAGGAATTCGAGCGTTTAGGCAGCGGTCACACGCACAAAGTGGATGTCCGCCTGGTCGCGGCAAGCAATCGGAGTCTCATCAAGATGGTCGCGCGCGGGCAATTTCGCAGTGACCTGTACTATCGTCTGAATGTCTTCCCTATATTCCTGCCGGCGCTGCGACAGCGCCGGGAAGACATTCCTGCTCTTGTTACGCATTTCGTGAAGCTGTTTAGCCGCCGGATGGGGAAGCAAGTCGATAGCATTCCTGCGGAAACCATGGCTGCCTTCCAGTGGTACTCGTGGCCTGGCAACATTCGCGAGTTGCAGAACTTGGTGGAACGCGCGGTTATCCTTTCGCGGGACGATGTGCTCCAAAACCCACTTCACAAAAACCAAACAGAGGTCATGACCCCCACTCTGCAGCGCAGTCGAACTTTTTACACATCGAAGACCTTGGATGACTCGGATCGCGCTTTGATTTTGGGAACACTTGAGCAGGCCAGATGGGTGGTCGGTGGACCACACGGCGCCGCAGCCAAACTAGGATTGAAGAGAACCACACTGCTCGCCATCATGAGAAGGTTGGATATCTCGCGACCTATTCATCAGGAAGGAACAGACGAGCGCGGTTTAGCATCCGAGACCATACGACGGGAAGATGTTCATTTTTGAAATTTGTGCCAGCTTGCGCGCGGCGAGAATGCTCGCCGCAATCAACAGCACGCGCTTGCGGCCCTCTTCCACGCCAGCGAGTCTACAATGTTCGCGTTTTGTTCGCCACGAGAGATTCTGGACTAAGAAATCACACCTGTGGTCTTCACCTGTGGTGTTTCCGTTTTACAGGACTTACGACGTACTAAGGCAGTCCTCGGCGGCTTGTAAAGCGGTGAAAGTACTCAAAACCACGGTTCTGAAAAGGCTGGCGTCGGCGGTTCAACTCCGTCCCTGGCCACCATCATTCCAAAGGACTTGCCCTGACCTCGTTGCTTGGTCTCAGTCCGCTCTCAGTCCGCTTTCGCAAAACGCCTTGAAGGCAGCTTTCGTAGCTGGCTGATGGTGAATAAGTCAGGGCCGCACGATTGTTCTTCAGTCCGCTCCCAGTCCGCTTTTAGGGCTGAGAATCACGATGCACGCGGGGGTTGACGACACAGGGGAATAGGCTTATATTCTGAGTTAGTTAACTAACTCACATGGGCATACGGAAACCACACCCAGACAAGCGGACACGGCTGATTGAGACCGCCATGAAGCTGGCGTACCGGAACGGTTTCAGAGAGACGAGCCTGGCGGACATCGCCCAAGCCGCCCATGTTCCGGTAGGGAACGTTTACTACTACTTCAAGACCAAGGAAGAACTTGGCGAGGCCGTTGTGGAGCGGCGCTTGGCGCAATTTCGAGAATTCCGGGAGGAGATCGACCGGTTGAGCTCTCCGAAGGAGCGGCTGTTTGCTTTTGTGGAAAGCATTCAGGGGAAACGGGAGCAGCTTGCCCGTGGGGGATGTCCCTTGGGCGGCTTGTGTTCCGAGTTGCAGAAGGAGGGCGACGCTCTCGCAAAGAAATCCGCGGCACTCTTCACTGAGCCAATGGGCTGGTTCGAGGAGCAATTCCGGGCGGCCGGCCATGAAGAGGATGCACGAGAACTTTCCGCGCATCTCTTCTGTGCTTATCAGGGTATGGCTGCGGTGGCACACGGCGCTAATGACCCCGACTTGGTGGTGACGGAGGTAAAGCGCCTGAAAGATTGGATCGGCACGCTGTGAGACCGAAGGATGAAGCAACAGTTGCAATCGACAGAAAGGAACACGATGAAAGCATCGCTTGATAAAGGACGGTTCGGACCGTGGGCGCTCGTCACGGGCGCTTCGTCGGGAATTGGTAAGGAATTCACGCGGCAAATCGCAGCGTCGGGGATCAACGTAGTGCTGGTGGCCAGGCGAGACGCATTGCTTGCCGAACTGGGACGCGCCGTCTCACAGGAGTTTGGTGTTCAGTATCGCGTCTTGGCTATGGACCTCTCACAAGAGGGATTCATAGAGGGACTCGCTGACGCTACCCACGATCTCGACATCGGCCTTGTCGTCTCGAATGCAGGTACGGCAAACCCGGGCGAGTTCCTGAAGCTCGATCGACAGCTGCTTCAGGCGACGTTGCGACTCAACACCACGTCGCATTTAGACATCGCCCATTACTTCGGCCGTAAGCTCACTGAGCGGAGGCGGGGCGGCTTGATCCTCGTGGGGGCAATGGGCGCGGAAAACGGCATTCCCCGTATAACGAATGATGCAGCCGCGAAGGCGTATGTACACAGTCTTGGCGAAGCGCTTCACTACGAGTTCAAACCTCTAGGTGTCTACGTCAGTGTACTGGCAGCCGGGTTTACGAACACACCGGTGCTCGAAAAGTTTCGTTTCGATCCGAAGACCATGCCGATGAAACCGATGAGCGTCGAGCAGTGCGTATCTGAGGGCCTCAGCGGTCTGATCAAAAACCGTTCCAGAGTCGTTCCAGGCCGGCTGAACCGGATCATGAACGCCCTCGTGCCCGCTTCTCTTGCTCGGAAGATGGAGGCGGACATGATCGATAAAGGGCTTGCCAGCAAGTCCGCAGGTGCGAGGGCCTAGGCCTAATAACTTCCGCAATCGTCATCGGGAGATGGCATCGCTGAAAACATTCGCATTGATTTCTCTTAATAGCCCCGTCACTCCTCGGCGTTTGCTACAGGGAAATCAAGAAGCCTTGAAGCGGTACCGGTTGATGCCCAGCTTTCTTATTTTCGATTCAAGTGTCTGTCGTGGAATTCCCAACTTAACGGCGGCGCCAGTTGGACCCCCAACCACGCCTTCGGATTCCCGGAGTGCGGCTTCGAGCATTTCTCTTTCGTGCTCGGCAAGGTTAGCAACGAGCGGAACCGACGTCATAGCGGACTTGGGAGCGACGCGAGTAAGCCAGGCTTCATCTACAAAGAAAGTCTCCTCCTCGCACAGAATCACCGCCCGCTCGACCACGTTCTGCAACTCGCGGATGTTGCCCGGCCAATCGTACGCGTGGAAGAGTTCCATGGTCTTCTTGTCTATATTTCGAATCTTCTTACCCGCTTTTTGGGCGTAACGGTCGATTAGGTATTCGACCAACAACGAAATATCACTAACACGCTCGCGCAATGCCGGCAATTGAATCGGAAAAACGTTGAGGCGGTAAAACAAATCCTGACGAAAAGTGCCTTCAGCCACCGCTGAAGTCAGGTCTCGATTGGTAGCAGCTATTACCCGGACGTCAACCGAAACTGTATGACTGCCGCCCACTCGTTCGAATTCGCGCTCCTGAAGAACTCGCAGCAATGCCACCTGCGTCTCTGTCGGAAGATCGCCTACTTCATCAAGGAATATCGTTCCACCATCAGCCGATTCGAAACGGCCCAGCCGCCTCTGAGTAGCCCCTGTGAAGGAGCCTCTTTCATGTCCGAACAGCTCCGACGCAATGAGGGGAGACGGAATTGCCGCGCAATTCACTCGTATGAAAGCACGGTTTGAACGCTTGGACCGGTTATGAATTGCACGAGCAATCAGCTCCTTGCCGGTTCCAGTCTCACCTAAGACCAAGACTGTGGAATCCATCGGAGCTACCTTCGAAACCTGGACCAGTACGTGGCGCAATGGCTCCGAGGAACCGACGATTTCCTCGAACATGGATGAGCGTACGATGTCTTCCCGCAACGCAACGTTTTCGTTTCGTGTCCTGTCTTCGGCGCGCTTGCGGTCATCGATATCGGTTCCAGTTACATACCAGCGCACCAGGCATCCCTCTTCATCGTGGAACGGGTTGTAACGGAGGAGGAGCCAGCGATACTGACCGTCCTTCCGGAGCGCTCGTTGCTCGATTTCAAACGGCAGGCTGCGAGCCAAGCCTGCTTTGCGCTCCTCGCGCACCCTCTCGAGATCTTCCGGATGGTACGTTCTGGCGCGAAAGTCCGAGGCGACTACGTCTTGCATGGTGAGGCCGGTATAGTCGAGCATTGCTTGGTTCGCGTAGAGCGGCTGGCCATTCGGGTCCAGGACGACAATGGTTTGCGGTATAGCATCGGTAATCCGGCGAAGCTCCCGCTCCTCCTCAAGGAGTTTCTTCTCCGTCCTTTTTCGATCCTCGATGTCGGTATCGCTTCCTAACCACCTGACGACGTTGCCTTCAGCGTCGAATTCCGGAAGGACACGTATAAGGAACCATCGGTATTCTCCGTCATATCGCCGGATGCGGGTTTCCAGTTCGCCTGGTTTGGGGTCATTCAGCAAGGCAAGCCATTCACGAATGAGTCGATCCAAGTCATCGGGGTGAACGACCACCTTCCAACCCCAACCTTTCCCCTGTTCCGGGGTCAGGCCGGTGTACTCGTACCAACGTCGGTTTAGAAATTCTTTGGACCCATCAGGGAAGCTCGTCCACAAGAAAGATGGAACCGTGTCGATGAGGGCCTGGAGCCGGGCTGCCTCCTGGCGGAGCTTTTCCGGAGCATCGCTCAGTTTTTGGCTTTCCGCATTTTGGGCCAACTCACTCATATTTGCTCAGTCCACCGGGATGTCAGGGCAATGTTAGCAGTTTTAAGGACGCGCGGCCTCACGCTGAATTTTCGGCAAACGCTGAAATTACAGCCTGACTCCAACACCTAAAAACCAATAAATCAACCAAGTAGGAGTGGCAATGGGATTGCCGTTGTTGGAGGCGTGAATTGCCCGACGGGTCGAACATGACCTTGAAGATCGAAAAGTACTGGGACGGGCACCGGACGAATATTCGACTGATAGGCCGGATGCGGGCGGAGCACCTACCCGAGTTGGAGAAGCAGATTAGGGAGAGCGAATCGAAGATCGCGCTGGACTTGGAGGACCTGAATTTGGTCGACGTTGAGGCTGTTCGATTCCTTGGCAGCTGTGAAGCAGCAGGCATCACGCTCCTCAACTGCTCGCCGTACATACGCGACTGGATCGGCAAAGAGCGAGAGTAGAGGAATAGGAGAAAAACAGTGCCTAAGTACCTGGAAGGAAAGGTTGCACTCATTACGGGCGGCTCACGAGGCATTGGTGCGGCAATCGCCAAGCGTCTGGCTGCGGACGGAGCGAACGTGGCCATTACTTACACGAAAGGTGCGGATGCGGCCGCGTCAGTCGTCAAGGAGATTGAACGCGCTGGCCGAAAGGCCATCGCAATTCAGGCGGACGCCGCTGATGCCGACGCCGTCGAAAAGACTGTGACCACTTTCTGCCGGCTCGACATCCTTGTGAACAATGCTGGCACGGCCGTTCCCAAGAGGTTCGAGGAGACCACGCTAGAGGAACTGGACCGCCTGATGGACATCAACGTCCGCGGCGTATTCGTCGCGACGCAGGCGGCGCTAAAGCACATGAAGAGCGGTGGTCGCATCATCTCCATCGGCTCGGCCGTGGGCGAGCGCGCCTTGACGCCCGGCCTCGTGCCCTACTCGGCTACAAAGGGAGCGGTCAAGATGTTCACTCAAGGCTTGTCGAGAGAAGTGGCGAGCCGGGGCATCACAGTCAACAACGTGCAGCCGGGTCCGATCGACACGGATACGAATCCAGCTACGGGCGATTGGGCGGTACCTCAGAAGGCCTTCACAGCGCTCGGCCGCTATGGGCATGTTGATGAGGTCGCCGCGTTGGTGGCGTTTGTCGCCGGTCCGGAGTCCTCGTACATAACCGGGGCCAACCTTAACGTGGATGGCGGAATGATTGCCTGAACCAACGCACGCGAAGTCACGTTGCGAATCTCGGCGAGGTTGAATTCTGCAGGACAGGGGAAGGCCGTCTGGAATGCTCGAAGTGTGGAAACGATCAACACGCAATAAATACCAAGTGGCGGAAGGTATCCAATGGCTAACGTGATAAAGAAACACAGTATCTCTTCTGAGCTAGCCCAGAAAATGGCGGATGCAGCGGTGGCGAAAGCCAGAGCACTTGACGTCAGCGAGAACGTAGCGATTCTCGATGACGGCGGCAATCTCAAGGCCTTCAGCCGGATGGATGGGGCCCCGATCCTTTGCATCGAGATTGCGCAGAATAAGGCGTATACAGCTTTGTTCGGCGTCTCCACGCACGAATTATTCGACTTCATCAAAGGCGATCCCTCGCTTTTAGCCGGTATGCCCACGCTTGCGCGTATGGCGGCGTGGGGAGGAGGGTTTCCCATCAAGGTGGACGGAGAAATTGTCGGGGCGATCGGGCTGAGCGGGGCGCCCACGGTGCAGAACGACATCGATTGCGCGAGAGCAGCGCTGGCGCTCGTATCTGACGCGGTGCCTGTGGGCTGAATTGGTTATCCGAGTCGAGGTTACACGGCGCGAAGAATCCGGCTTGGACGACGAGCAGCCAAGCCGATCATCGACCATCACGAAGGAGGACTAGACAATGAGCGCTTATACAGCGACGACAGTTCCCACCCAGTTTGTTGAGGCCAACGGTATTCGATTCGCTTATCGGCGATGGGGTAAGCGAGGCGGTTTGCCCCTTGTCTTTAACCAGCACTTCACCGGCAACCTAGACAACTGGGATCCCGCGGTCCTCGATCGGCTTGCCAAGGAGCGCGAGGTCATCATCTTCAATAATGCGGGTGTCGCGAGCTCGAGCGGCGAAGTGCCGACGAGCTTTGCGAGCATGGCGAAGAACGCGGAAGCGTTCATCGATGCCCTCGGATTGACGAAGGTCGATCTTCTCGGTTTCTCGATCGGCGGAATGGTCGCGCAGCAGATCACGCTCGACCGTCCGGAGCTCGTTCGCAAACTCATCCTTGTTGGTACCGCCCCGCGCAATCACGACGCAGGAGATGGCCAGGGTCACATCACCCCGGAGACGGCGGCGACCTTTGGTGCCACGTATAACCCACCCGAGAACCTGTGGCTCAAAGTCTTCTTTACTGATTCGGAGAAAAGTCAGGCAGCGGGCCGAGCCTTCCTGAAGCGGTACTTGTCGCGCACTGAGAACAGAGACTCTCCGATCAACGACAAAGTCGCACCAGCACAGATTGCCGCCGTCGGGGAGTGGGGCTCTCAACCTGGCAAACGCTTCGCGTATCTGAAGAACATCAAGCAGCCCACGCTCGTCGTGAGCGGCAACCACGACGTCATCGTTTACACGGTGAATTCACTCTATCTGGTTCAGAACATGCCGAACGCCAAGCTGATCCTGTATCCCGACGCCAATCATGGATCTTGGTACGAGTATCACGAGGATTTTGTTTTTGAAACAAATCGGTTTCTAAACCAAAGCGACAGGATTGCTACGGTCACGACTAGCGCCGCGGCCGATTGATGTTCAGATGTTGGCTCAGAAGAGGAGGTTTTATGAGAGCGGACATTGTAGCCGGCGCGGTATTTCCCGATTATGAGCTGACCGATCACACGGGAGAACGTCGCAAGCATTCGGACCTACAGGGTCCAGATCCGATGATCCTGGTGCTTAGTCGGGGAGGATTCTGCCCGAGGGACCAGCGCCAGGCCGAGGGTCTGGTCCAACTTTACCGCGAGATGGAGGTCGGTTACTCCCGCCTCGTCACCATCAGTACCGACAACATGCTTGCAACGAATGACTACCGCAGCGGCGTTGGCGCTCATTGGACCTTTTTATCCGATGCGGGACGCAAGGTTCAAAAGGATCTCGACATCGCCGAGTACACGGACCCCGAGCACGATCCGATGATCCCGTATGTCATCGTCCTCGAACCAGGGCTGGTTGTATTCAAGATCTATAACGGCTACTGGTTTTTTGGCCGACCGACCATCGAAGAGCTTCGGCAAGACTTGCGTGGGGTGCTGAGGAAGTGCCGTCCGGACTGGGACATCACTAGGCCCGAACTGAAATCCGCTTGGGAACGGGGTGAACATGACCGCTTTTATCCCTATGACAAGACCTTCGCGCAGGTGTTTCGGGACGGTAGAGGGTTTTGACAACCTCTTTGCGACAAATGTCCGAAGCGCGATCTTTTATGGGAAGTTAACGGCTGGAGGTAAGAGTGGTTCACAGAAACAAAACTGCACTGGTGACGGGGGCCTCCCGTGGAATTGGACGAGCCACTGCGTTGGCGCTTGCTGAGACAGGTGCACATGTGTTGGTTCACTACGGCCGCTCTGCGCAGGAAGCGGAATCTCTCGTCTCCGAGATCCAAACGAAAGGCGGAAGCGCAAATGCAGTCTCGGCGGATCTAGGAACTCCGAACGGCGCTGCGCTGCTAGCCAAACAAGCGCTCTCAATCGTCGGCGATCGATTGGATGTGCTTGTGCTCAACGCTGGGATTAGCAAGGGGGCACGCATCGCGGATTACACGATAGAGGATTTTGACAACCTCTTTGCGACAAACGTCCGAGGTCCGTTCTTCCTGGTGCAACAACTCCTGCCAGTTCTTGGTGAGGGCTCAAACATCGTTGTTATCTCTTCCGCTGCAGCCCGTACGGTGGCGGGCAAGCCCGCTTTGGAAAACCCTTCACTTCTTGTTTACGCCTCTACCAAAGGAGCAATTGAGACTCTGGTTAAACACTGGGCCGCCATTCTCGGGCCGCGCGGCATACGCGTAAATGCTGTCGCACCAGGAGTCATCGACACGGATATGTCGAATTTTACGAAGACAGAAGCGGGTCGCGAGGTCACGCTGGGAATGCAGGCATTGAAGCGAATAGGCAAGCCGGAGGACATCGCCGACGTAGTCGCTTTTGTAGCGTCCGACGGTGCGCGCTGGATCACTGGTGCCAGTATCCCCGTCGATGGTGGTTCGAAGCTTTAACTGACAACGTGAGGATCGCAATCCAGACTGAGCCGAGCATCGGCTAGGAGACCAGAAATCCTAGGCCTGCAGGAGCGCGTTAAGGCGTTAAGCCGAGTGACAGAAAGGAATCAAAATGCCGAAGACTACACCGGAACAAAACAAGGCCCTCGTCTTGGAAGCGTTCGATACGTTGTTCAATAAGCGTGATTATGCGGCTGCCGAGAAGTTTTGGTCACCTCACTACATCCAACATAGCGCCCACATTCCTCCGGGTCGTGAGGGCGTGTTCGGTCTCATTAAGAGCCTTCCGCCGACCCTCAAATATGAGCACGGAACGATTGTGGCTGAAGGGAATTTCGTCATGGTGCACGGACGATTTTCGAACTTCGGCCTCCCTGCGAATTGGATTGCCGTAGACATTGTGCGCATTGAAAACGGGATGCTTGCCGAGCACTGGGATGTAATCGAGGACGAAGTTACCAAGCAAGGGTCACAGAGTGGACTGCCAATGTTCGGCGAAGAGTTTAGTAAATGACCCACCCTGCGATTGCCGGAGTTGATTCAAAAGGTTGTCATGCTCGACAAGCGGAAACTTTCAAGGAATTCAGAGACGGACTGTTACATTCAACTCGCCAACGATTTTATCGTCCTGGCTGAGAAGGAGCTGTCGGCGTTCATTAGAGCAGTACAGAAGTTGTTCGGTGCTGAGCAGGCTCGGAAATCGGCGCTGCACTGGATCGAAGAACTGGAGCTTATGGATTGGCCGTCTGGAGACTCGATTCCAGATTGGCGACAGGCGACGGTGGTCGCAAGCGCCCGGCTAGCGCTGTGGGGTCCGGCAATTCCGATAGCGGCTGGCAAAGACTTGGCGCCTGAGGAAGGAGATTCTTGTGAGCACGCAACTCACAACGACGGGCCTGGGAAGGATGGGACGGACATGATGGGGCGTCTATTAAGAAAGACGGCACATCTGTCGTTGGGCAGTAACTTTCTCACCGAGCCTGGAGGCTAAATGACGGGCCAACCTTTCACACTGCTGGTAGACATTCCACTTAAGCCTGGGCGGGCAGATGAGTTCATGGCGCTGCTCAACGATGTTTTCGAAGCGATGAAAGTGGAAGAAACATTCGTTAGCGCAACCGCGCTGCGAGGCACCCAAGACCCAGATACCATCCTGCTCTGTGAAAACTGGATTGACCGAGAGAATTTCATGTCGGTGCAACTAAAACGCTCGTATCGAGATCGGTACGAGGCGCGACTGCCAGAGCTCCTCCGCTCGCCCCGCAAATTGTCCTTCTTCGAGCCGATCCGCTCCGTCCCATAGCCGTTGTGGCAAAAGGCGAGTTCCACCTACGATTAGTAGTGGGACCTCGGCTCGTGGAACGCGACGGACTCTCGTGGTGGGATGACGAGCAAGCCTGAAGTAATCCCAAGGTAAGGGTTGCCGACAATCCACGAACGATCCTTGATTGCAGGATGGAACTCAGGCAGCGATTACAAAATACGTAATCAAACGGTAGGCATCGTGCCGCCATCAATGATGTAGTCTGCACCATGAATTGAAGCGGCACGATCGGATGCCAGAAATGCCACCAGTTCGGCCACTTCCTCCGGCCGGCCGGGTCGACCAACGGGAATTCCTCCGATCATATTCATGATTTGTTGCCGAGCAGCGTCCTCGCTGATACCGCCGCTCTGGCTGAGTTGCACAATCATGCCGTGTGCGCCCGAAGTCTCGATGAATCCGGGCGAGATCATGTTGACGCGGATGCCCTTCGGGCCAACTTCGTTTGCAAGGCCCTTATTGTAGGTATTGAGAGCACCTTTCGCCGCAGCATAAGCAAGTGTCGCGTCAAAGAGCGGCAGACGGTGTTGGATGGACGAGATGTGAAGAATGACACCTGATTTGCGTTCGATCATACCGGGCAGGAATGCTCGGTCGAGACGAACGGATGCCAGCAAGTTGACGTTGAGCGCCTTCTGCCAGTCGTCGTCAGAGAGGGCTTTATATCCGCCGTTCGGAGCATCTGATCCCCCAACATTGTTCACTAAGATGTCGAGTCCACCCCACTCCTGCTGAATGCCGCTGATTACTTCTTGCACGCCTGCAGCCGTACCGATATCCGTCTGCACGAATAGAGCAACTGCCTGCCCTTCCGGCAGCGGCGAGCGTGCAGTCGTTGCGACGGAAGCGCCGCTCAAAGTAAAACGGCGCACCATCGCTTGTCCCATGCCCTTTGTGCCGCCGGTTACCAGAACGCGCTTGCCCTTAAATTCCTCACCTGAAACTGGGAAAGGGTATGGGTATGTCAATGTCACGATCGAATCTCCAGTGAAGCAATCTTGTCGTTGAAAAGTTTGAAGATGTGGTCTAGTTCAACAGGACTCCCAGGAAACTCACCGGTGAGTCGGGCACCCACAGTTATCAAGTTTCCGAAGGTTTGAACGTTAATCGTCTGGAAGACGTATCGGTATTTCGCGTCCGCCGCCTGCTTCCACTGGCGGATCGAGTCACGACCGTGATAATCCTGCCCCTCGTCGTGGACAGTGCCATCTTCGGTGAAGCAACGGGAAAGCGCATCAGCATCCTTCGCCCTTTCAACGG
>Ga0207663_10001330_pt1 | contig 11430 bp, 9 predicted proteins | sample LARL53metaG_FD_184346 | JGI IMG/M metagenome (GOLD analysis project Ga0207663, IMG submission 184346) | Corn, switchgrass and miscanthus rhizosphere microbial communities from Kellogg Biological Station, Michigan, USA - LAR L5-3 metaG... | ecosystem: Host-associated > Plants > Roots >...
AACCGCGGCGGGATCGTCGGGGTCCTGGCGATCGTGGGGAATCTGGTTGCGATACAGGAAGCTCTCAACGGCATGGACTCCCGGGTCGAGGGGCGGACCGATCACGAACATCGCCGGCTCGAGCGGCTGGGCAGTGGCCGCTCTGAGCATCTCCTGACGCTCCAACGCAGCGGCGCCCACCGCCGCCGAGACCTGGGGCGCCAGGGCGGCGAGCGTGTGGAACACCTGGACGCTCAGCTTGAGCACGCGCGAGGGCTCGACAGCCCGCATGCTTGCGGGCAACGGCGTACCCAGGATCATCGGGATCTCGCCCCCGAGTTCCCCTGGAAGCCGGATTCCGATCACGCGCTCGACGCCGTTGACAAACTTCGTCAGCTCCGTCTTCCCCTCGACCACGACCGCCAGGAATCGACCTTCGCCTTCGTGGGCTACGTACTCCCCGGCAGTGAGGTGGATGTCCTCGACCGAGCCGACGAGGTACTCCAGCTCATTCTCCGCAAGCGTCGAGAAGAGCGGAATCGTGGCCAGCTCAGCGACAGTAATCACAATGCCCCCACACCCTCCCCCGCCTGGCGTCCCCGCAGCCCAAGCAACTCAGGTTACGATCACCGCACGAGACTACCCTCGATCTTTCGTGATCTTGTGAAACCTCCCGGGGGTCTGAGACTCCCGTTGTTGGGAGGATCGATCGCATGGCACGTCCGTCGAGTATCTGCCTGAGCTGCGGGCCGCGGGCGGTACGGATGGTTGCGGAGCTGGCGCCAGGTGATCGCGTTCATCTGCGAGCACAAGGACCCCCGCGTCGATAGTGATCTCTTGGAGAGCTTCCCGCGCTTACGCTGCGTCACCAATGCCACCGGCATCGGACCCGGGATGTCGCATCTGAACACACTAACGAAGTTAGTCTCTGACCTGAGCCGCCTTGGGTGCCTGAGCCGCCTTGGGTGCCGCCTTGGGTGCCGCCTTGGGGAATCGAACCCCAGACCTACGCATTACGAGAAGCCCGGCACCCCGCTCTAGCCGCGCTACCTGCACAGATAGCAGCACTCGTGTCCCGGAATGCTCCGAACGCACAAGGTGCTCGGGGCTGCCGGTCCACGATCCCGTCCACGGCCTGGCTAGCCTTCTGGTAACAGGGTGTCACTGGCATAGGGCGGCGCGCTCACGCAAGACCGCCTACTTCGGCGGGGGTCAGCGGTAGCCGGATTAGGGGCGATCGACCTCAAGACGGCGGCTTACGGCAGCGGCAATCGCCTGGAGGTCACCTTCATCAGAGCTCACCACTAGATCATGCCGGCGCATGGCCCCCTCAACCACGCAAGCATCAACGATGTCGGTAGTCGCGGTTCGGGCGGCGAGGGAGCCGACGGAACGAGCCTGCTCATCATCAAGGGCCTCCACGTCGCACCCGGCCAGCAGCCGAGCCAGGAGAGCCTGGCGGCCTCCTCCGCGCCAGGACTGGGCTACGACTGGCGCCGGGACCGTGGGCACTTCCCGACGCGCGAGGAGAGCGCGGTGACGGGCCCACAAACGGCGTTCCCCTCGGTCAGCGGCAATGAGAGCGCCGGTGTCGTAGGTGACACCCATCATGCGGTCCGGCGCCTGGGACTTGTCCCCGACCGGCGGGCTCGCTCGACCGCCGCGGCAGCCCACGCCTCGGCTTCGGCAAGCTCACCAGAGGTGAACGCCCCATAATCCTGCTCATATTGGCTGACGGCAGCCAGCCCCGCCCGGATGGTGAATTCCTTTCTTGCTGTGTCTGCGAGCCACGCGCTATAGCTCATTCCTGCTTGAGCGGCCGCGGCCGCTATCTCAGCATCAAGATCGGGAGGCATGGAGATCGAGCGCTTCTTCCGCACTGCCATAGCATCACGGTAGCACAGCGGTAGGACAGCCCGGCGCGAGCGTGAAACGCTCCATTTGCAGGCGGGCCGGGCACGGTGGCGGCTGGATCTTGGCGGGTGTGCTGATCTCTGCGTCACGGTCCGGGTGGTAACGACCGGCGGCAGCCGTTAGGGATCACGGTTCCCCGGCGGCTGCCGCGTTGCGCCCATCCTTCAACGGCCGCCGGCCTGCACATCGTGCCCGGCCACGTAGTGGTGACCGGTGAGGAGCTCGCCCTGCTCTGCTTTGGGTCCTGCCGTGATTGAGGGAGTTTGCGCGTGGGCCTGGGGGTCGGCTGCGACTGCTGGCGTGCGGCGGGCCCGGCGCAGGTGGGGCAGCGACAGCGTGACGAGAGTGGTGGCGACGGACAGGACGACTGTTGCGGCCACCATCGCGATGACGGCCCACAGCGGGAAGTGTGCGGCCGCTGTGGTGGCCGGTGGGGGTGGCGGAGCGACGGGAGCACCCCCAGGCGGTGGCAGGCGGACTGCCGACGCGGCGGGAGCGAAACCGAACGCGGCGGTTAGAAAAACTGCCAGCCCGCCGAACGTAGCGAGGGTTCGTCGGGTACGCGAGATACTGCGTCCCGCGAGGTGCGGCTCCGATGGTCCAGGTCGGTTAATCATCTGAGTAGCTCCTTCAGCTGCCTGGGCGGATGTTCCTGTGGATGGCGTGTTGCGTTTGCCAACACCAACACAGCAGCGCGGGGCGAGTGGAATTGCCTTGAGATCCGCTTGGAACGGCGGCTTGGAATAGCGGTGGACCTGGTGGCGGGCCGGTGGTGGAATAGTCGAAAGCCGTGTGCCCGGGCGGCTGGGGAGTAAAGCCGGGCCGGGGGGTTGTGATGGCTGCTGACGCAGCGGCCAGCGAGACGTGGGTCGCGGAGTTCGGCATTCTCGGGCCGCTGGAGGTCTCAAGGTCCGGGCGTACGGTGCCGCTGGGCGGTCCGCGGCAGCGGGCGGTGCTCGCGCTGCTGCTGCTTGAGGCGAACCGGGTCGTGTCGATGGACCGGCTGGCCGAGGACGTCTGGGGCGGGCACCCACCCGATGGGTGGGCCACGACCTTGCAGACCTATGTGTTTCACCTGCGCCACGCGCTGGAGCCAGACCGGGCCCGGGGCGTCGCGGGAGACGTGCTGGTGACCAGGGACCGCGGGTACCTACTGCGCGTGGACCGTGACCACCTGGACGCGGCGCTGTTCCAGGACGGCTTCACTGCCGGGCGGGCCGCGCTAGAAGCGGGCCAGTACGCCGAAGCCGCCGGGACGCTGCGCAAGGCGCTGGATCTGTGGCGCAGCCCGGTGCTTGCCGACCTGGCCGACTACGCCTTCACCCGGCCCGAGGCAACCCGGCTAGAAGAACTACGGCTCGCCGCGCTGGAGGCCCGGATCGACGCCGACCTGGCGCTTGGCCGGCACGACGCGATCACCGCCGAGCTGGAGCAACTGGCCGGCGAACATCCGCTGCGGGAACGGCTCCACGGCCAGCTCATGCTGGCGCTGTACCGGTGCGGCCGGCAAGCCGACGCGCTCGCTGCCTACCGGCGCGTCCGCGGCCTGCTCACCAGCGAGCTAGGCATCGACCCCGCCGAGCCGCTGCAGCGCCTGCATGCATCCGTTCTCGCACACGACCCAGCCCTCGACTGGAGCCCGGGAAGCCAGACACTCATCCCAGCGGAGGATCACGACGCCGACGCCGGTACCCCGGTTACGTCCCCGCCAGGACGGCCTCGTCGGCAGCCGGCCGCGGGGAGCCGGGAGCTGGCCTGGGCGCGGCGCCGCGCCCGCCGCCTGCTCGTCATCGGCTCGGCGCTCGCGGTCGCCGCGGCCGTATGCATCGTGGTCGTGGCCCGGCCGTGGGAGGGCGCGCCCACGGCCCTGCCGGCCAACAGCGTCGGCCTGATCGACCCGGCCGGGGGCCAGATCGGCGCGCCGGTGAGCGTGGGCAGCCCGGAAGGCCTTGCTTACGGCGACGGCTCGGTCTGGGCCGTGGACACCACCGAAGGCACACTGTCGCGGATCAACCCGGCGACCCATGCCGTAATACAACAGATCCCGGTCGGCTCCGCGCCAACCGCCGTAACAGTGACCGGCCAGGACGTGTGGGTCACCAACGGCGGCGACGGGACGGTGTCACAGATCAACACCGCGGCAAACAAGGTCGTCCAGACGATCCCGGTCGGCAACGTCCCGGTCGCCATCGCCAGCGGGCCCAGCGGCGTGTGGGTGGCCAACCAGGGCGACGACACCGTAGACCAGATAAATCCAGCGACCGGCAAGGTGACCAGAAGAGGGGTGACGGCCGGCGGACGCCCGGACGGCATCGCGGTCGGGCCGGACGCCGTCTGGGTCGCCAACAGCCAGGACGGCACCGTCACCCGGATCGACCCGGCCACCGGCCAGCCCAGCGGCCCCATTCCAGTCGGCAGCGGGCCAGCCGGCATCGCGGTCACCCCGGCAGCTGTATGGGTGGCTAATTCACTGGACCGCACGGTCTCGAAGATCGACCCGGCGACCGGCAGGGTGACCGCCGTCATCGGCGTCGGTGACGGGCCGAGCGCGATCGTCGCGGCCAAGGACGGTGTGTGGGTGAGCGATGAGTTCGACGCCACGCTCGATCACATCGACCCACAGGCCAGCCGCGCCGACCGCGCCGTGTCCCTGGGCAGCTCGCCGCGCGGCATGGTGGTGGCCGGGCCTGGCGTATGGGTCGCGGCGCGCGCGTTCGCGGCGGCCAGCCACCGCGGCGGCACATTGACCGTAGTGAACAAGGTGCTACCTGCAACAGACCCAGCGCAGTGGGATGCGTACTTTCCCTGGAGTATTTCCGCGCTGACAACCGTGTACGACGGCCTGGTCGCTCTCCGCCGGGCGGGCGGTCCGCCAGGGCTCACGCTCGTGCCGGATCTGGCCGTGACGCTGCCGCGCCCGACCGGCGGAGGGACGAGGTACACGTTCACGCTCCGCCGGGGAATCCGCTACTCGAACGGCGCGCCGGTGCGGGCGTCCGACTTCCGCCGGGGTTTCGAGCGGGAGATCACCATGGGCGTCGATCCTGGTTACTACGAAGAGATTCTCGGCGCACAAGCGTGTCGGCAGCACCCGTTGCGGTGTGACCTATCGGCTGGGATCGTCGTCAATGACACGGCGGGTACGGTGACCTTCCGCCTGAGCCAGGCGGATCCCGACTTCCTTTACAAGCTCGCGTTGCTCTTCGCCGTTCCAGCGGCACCTGGCGCTCCTCCGCGTCGTTTCATCACGGGCCCGCCGTTCCTGCCCGGCACCGGCCCGTATATGATCTCGCAATACAGGCCGAACGTATCCTTTACCCTCGTGCGGAACCCGTACTTCCGTCAATGGTCGTACGCCGCGCAGCCAGCGGGTTACCCGTCTGTCATCCGGTACGAACGTGTGACCAGCCAGCGCAAGCAGGAATCGGCGGTTATCGTCGGCCGGGCCGATCTAGTCGAACTCAACGAGGGCGCTCGATCTCTCGCAATTCGGTACCCGGCCCGTATCCACCTCGGCCTCCAGCTGGCCACTACCTATGCCTCTCTCAACACCCGCCAGCCGCCGTTTACGAACATCAAGGCCCGGCAAGCCGTCAACTACGCCATCGATCGTGCCCGGATCCTCCAGCTCTATCACTTCGCCCCCGGTCAGGCCGCCCCGACGTGCCAGATCCTACCGGCTGGCTTTCCCGACCACCAGAACTATTGTCCCTATACGACCGGCGCCAAGGACGGGGTCTGGCATGGCCCGGATATGCAGAAGGCACTACGGCTTGCGAAGGATTCCCGCACAACGGATGTGCCGGTGACCGTTTGGAGCCCCAATTCCTTCCCCGAGACGGCGGTAAGCGCCTACCTTGTCCGGCTCCTCAAAAAGCTCGGGTACCGGGCAAACCTGCACGTGGTGTCCATTGACCGCTTCTTCGCAGAGGCCGAGAAATCCGACAGCAAGATCCAGATAAGTATCGACGGATGGGCCGCCGATTTCCCCGCCCCATCGGGTTTCTTCTTCCCCCTCCTGAGCTGCCGCTCGTTTCACCAGTCCCCCACCAGCAACTCGGCCGAGTTCTGCGATCCTCACGTCGACAAGCTGGCCAGCGAGGCGCTGGCGGCGCGGCTTACGGATCCCGCCGCCGCCCGAAGGTCGTGGGCACAGGTGGACCGCATTATCACCGACCAGGCACCATATGTCCCGTTCTACAACGGAACATCGGCGGCCGCATTCGTCTCCTCCCGGGTCGGGAACTACCAAACATCCCCGCAGTATGGGCCTCTGCTCGACCAGATGTGGGTCCGATAGCAGGCCTTGCTATGCACGCCTCCGGGCCTTCTTGCCTGTCAACCCGTGGTTTATCCCGGCTGGCCACTCACACCGCAAGGCCTTCAGGCTTCACTCTACGTAATCGTCTATCGCCCTGTAGAGGGGTGGCATACCACGTTCGTGGGTCGGCTCGGTCGGTCCACGGCGATTGAACACACTTACGAAATTAGCCTTTCGACCTGAGCCGCCTTGGGGAATCGAACCCCAGACCTACGCATTACGAGCGTGTCACGATGCGTTGCTACCGAGGTCGGGACGCCACCGACCTTGCGGTTGGCAGGGTGCAGCTGTTGGCGGTTGTTGGTTGTTCACGGCCCTTCGGGGGCACCACGGGGGCACGACTTTGCTACCTGTGCCATACGGCCGACGCACGAGGCTGTCAGCCGTGCTGGGCCACATAGGCGCCACGGCCCTGGACGACATAGACCAGGCCCTCAGCCACCAGCACGCGCACGGCCTTGCGGGCAGTCTCCCGCGCTACCCCGTAGCGCTGCATCAGCGTTGACTCGCTCGGGATGGCCCGGTCTGGCACCAACTCCCCTGCCTCGATCTGGGCTCGCAGGATCGCCGCTATCTGCTGGTAGACGGGCTGCGGCGCCTCATGATCGACGGTCACGCGGTGACGGTACCCGGCCACCCTGCACGCTAGTCTCATCTCTCTGTCTATAGACGGCTGCCCCCGTCTAGTCATAGCATTGGTCCAAGACACAGGCGGACCCGGCCAGCGACCGCATCGCTAGCCGGGCCCTCGGGATCACCCTGCTAGGAGAGATCACCCGTGCAGCCCATCATCCCAGCGTCTGGCACCAACGGCCCATGGCGCGTCCTGATCCTCGACCGCGACCTAGCCGACCCGAAATGGATCCTGGCCACTATCGCCACTCCGGACGAGATACGGCCCGCCCCCCCAGATGCCACCGTGGACGAGGTGACCGCGGCATGGGTGGCGTCCGCAGCTGGCCTGTTCCGCCCCGCGCTAACGCCCCTGCCCGGTGCCCTCGCGTGGCGCGTCGATGAAGGAGGCAAGCCACGGTGAAGCGGGCAGCCGGGTAGACACAACGCGGCCGTGACCCCCGCTTGCAAAGCGACGTATACGCCCGTTGTGGCAACGCTGACCTGGCCAGCCAGTTGTCCCTGAGTAGCCGTGAGATACCGCTGTTGACCCTGCTAATGGCACGACGATGTTTAACTGCACGCTAACCGCATGGGGTCTTGGCCGCCTGACCTGGAGTCGGCGTCGGAGTACGACTCCTACCACCACCTTGGCTCGACGACTCTGGTCACGACCCAGCGGTGCTTGCCGATCTTGCGGTCACAGATGAACCCGAGCTTCTCGTAGGTCGACAACGCGCCGTTGAACAGGAAGCCAGCGGGCACCGAGCCGACGTCCTCGTTGGCTGCACGGACGCGCTTGACTGCGTCGTTCTGGTCCTGCCCGTTCTCCTTGTAGCTGTCCCTCCGCTTGGCCGTGGATGCTGTGTCAGGGCTCGCGAAGCGACGGCGTAGCGGCTTGGCCTTGACACGGCGGACTCGGCCGAGATCATTGTGCAGCGAGGAGGACAAGCCCGGCTTGGATGATCGGTGGTCCGGTAGCAGCTCAGCCAGGCCAAGCTTTCTAGTGGTTCTGGGCGCCGGGTGTGTGTGTCAAGGTCCGATACTGCCTGCGAGAGACTGTGACATTGGGCCCGCGCGTGGCCGTTCCGTGCGGCTGGGCGCTGTGCGATCCTTGATCGAGAGGTGTTGCGCAGGAGGCGCCTTTGGTTTGGGGGGTGAGATGGGTGACGGCGGCCGAACGTACGGTCCGGGACTTCTTTATTAGCTATGTGGGGGTCAATCGTTCATGGGCGGAATGGATCGCCGTTGAGTTGGAACGGGCGGGTTATTCCACTGTGCTGCAAGCGTGGGATTTCCGACCGGGCACCGATTTCATGCATAAAATGCAAGAGGCAACGACTTCTGCTGAGCGTACGATTGCCGTTTTGTCCCCGGCGTACTTCGGTTCAGATTTCAGCGAGGCGGAGTGGCGCTCGGCTTTCGTTAAGGACCCGACCGGTGAACTCGGGCTTCTCGTGCCCATCCGCGTGCAGCCCTGTCGGCCGCCGGGCCTCCTGGCGAGCCGCGTTTACGTGGATTTGGTCGGTGTGGATGAGGTGATCGCTCGGAAACGGCTGCTGGCGGCCGTGGATCGCGGGCGACCCCGGCCGACGGCGGCTGCGTTCCCTGGTGGGGCAGTTGGGCCATTTGCTGAGAGTGGTGAGAAGACACGGTTTCCCGGGCTTGGCCCAAAGATAATCAACCTGCCACCGCGGAATCCGAACTTCTCAGGCCGTGATAACCAACTGCTGGAACTGTATGGCAATCTTCATAAAAGGTTGACGGCAGTCGTGCTGCCCACTGCCGCGGTGCACGGGCTGGGCGGGGTGGGCAAGACGCAGCTCGTATTGGAGTACGCGCACCGGTTTGCCAGCGACTATGACGTGGTCTGGTGGATTTCCGCCGAGGAGCCGACCTCGGCAGTGGCAGCGCTGGCTGACCTTGCCCACCGGCTGGGCATACCGAGAGCCGCGAACCAGGCCGAGGCGACAGCTAGCCTATTCGACCTGCTCCGCGATCAGGCTCGGTGGCTGCTGGTTTACGACAATGCCGAAAGCCCGGCGCAGCTGAGCGGGCTGTTGCCCCCAGGCGGCCAAGGACATGTGCTGGTGACCTCGCGGTGGTCGGCGTGGGGGGCCCAAGCGTCCCCTTTGGGGCTAGATGTACTGGTCCGCGCAGAGTCGATCGCGTTCTTGCGGCGCCGCACCGGCGCCCGGGACGACAACGTGCTGGCCGCGCTGGCTGAGCTTGTCGGAGACCTGCCGCTGGCGTTGGAGGAGGCCGCGGCCTACCTGGAAGAGACTCGGGAAAATCTCGACGACTACCTGGAGTTGATCCGCGGACGTTCCCGTGAGTTGTTTGGGCTAGACCATCCGATCGGCGGCAGTGACCTGGACAGTGACCGTCGGCGGGTCGCCACGGTGTGGTCGGTGTCGCTCGACCGGGTCCACGTGCAGGCGCCAGCGGCGGAAGCGCTGCTGAGTCTATGTGCGTTCCTCGCGGCGGAGGTTCCGCGCGAATTGCCAACCGAACATCCGCAAGTGCTTCCCGAGGACCTCGCTGCCGCGGCCCGTGACCGCCTCACCTATAACCAGGCCCTTGCCACCATCGGTCGTTACTCACTGGCCACTGTCGGCCCCACGGTTGTGGGGCTACACCGGCTGGTGCAGGCCGTGATCCAGGCTCGGCTCGGAGAGGCGGGGGAACGGGCCTGGGCCGAAGCTGCTGTTAGCTTGTTGCGGGCAGCCTTCCCCGACGATAGCTGGGAGGTGCGCTCCTGGCCTGAGTGCGAACGGTTGCTTCCGCACCTGCTAGCTGCCGCTGGGCATGCTGAGCGGCTGGAAATCGCCGGTGAGGCGGTTAGCTGGCTATTGGATCGGGCCTCGACATACCTACGGGAACGCGGACAGTACCGGCAGGCCAAACCGCTCGCCGAGCGAGGGATAACGTTCGCGGAAGCAGCACTTGGGCCTAGTGACCCGGCGGTTGCTTGGCGTTACGACGAGCTCGGTCGCGTGCTCCGGGCCCTGGGGGATTTTTCCGGCGCCCGGGAGCAATTTGAGCGGGCTTTGGCCATCGGCGAGGCAGCGCTCGGCCCCGACCACTCCGCTGTGGGTACCTGGCGCAGCAACCTCGGCAACGCGCTCCAAGACCAAAACGATTTTTCCAGCGCCCGGGAACAATATGAGCGGGCTTTGGCCATCGGCGAGGCAGCGCTCCGCCCCGACCACCCCGAACTCGCTATCCGTCGTGGCAACCTCGGCAGCGTACTCTACAACCTGGGCGATCTGTCCGGCGCCCGGGAGCAATTTGAGCGGGTTTTGGCCATCGGCGAGGCAGCGCTCGGCCCCGACCACCCCGCCGTGGGTATCCGTCGTGCCAACCTCGGGATCGTGCTCCTGGACCTGGGGGATTTGCCTGCCGCCCGGGAACAATTGGAGCGGGCTTTGGCCATCGGCGAGACGGCGCTCGGCCCCGACCACCCCGAAGTCGCTATCCGTCGTGGCAACCTCGGGATTGTGCTCCGGGACCTGGGGGATTTGCCTGCCGCCCGGGAACAATTGGAGCGGGCTTTGGCCATCGGCGAGGCAGCGCTCGGCCCCGACCACCCCATCGTGCGGACCCTACGTGGCAACCTTGACAGCGTCATCACTCGCCAGCGCGGCGCGCAGTCGCGGGGGTTGTCGACGCCTGAAGACTCCTCAGGTCAAGAGGGGGGAGGCTCATGAGCCAGCCACCCGACGCCACGTTGGCGTTTTGGGATGAGCATCGACAGCAACTTCGTCAGTCGGAGACGCAACGCTCAGTTCTAACGAACTTCCTGCTCCTAATCACCTCTGGAGTTAGTAGTTTCATCATTCAACAGAAGTTCGCTGAAAGAACCTTGCCGTTGACCGTGCTTATTGTTGGAGTCGGCCTATACGGAGCACTAGCTGCTGCGAAGTACCATGAGCGGGCAGAATACCATCTTATGCAGGCCCGCGCGCTGACGCACACGCTTGAAAAGACAGGTGCCCTAGCTGACGACTCGCAGCTCAACGAATTCCGTGACGCTCATTATCGGAAGTATCCCTGGCTGCATAGAATTCGCCTGCATTGGCTATGGACTGGACTTCATCTGGCCATCGCCGTTTATGGTATCGTGCTTACGATTCTGGTCCTTGTACATTAGAGTGGTTTACGCCGATCTGCAGGCATTTGGCTATAATCGGTGGCCGCGCAGCCGCCAATTCCTTTGAGAGTCACCAGATCACTGGTCGGCCAGCCGATCGTATGCGACGTCCCGTGGGGCCGCGATTGACGCGGTGGCCCGCGAGCTGGATGGTCGCGGCCGAGGAAGACTCCTGCGCTGCACTCGACTAGTTGCCGTGCGATCCTTCTCGATGTGGACGCCCTATCGGCGTGGCCCGGCGTGCGCCGGGCGGGCCTCGGCCAAGGCTGAGCCCGGCGCTGACGCCGGGCCAGCGGCGCCGCAGGCGCCGCCTTGATCTAAATACGGGCGATTTCGGCAACGCATCACGACAGGCCGCGGCAATTCCGATGGGCAGCTGGTCTGCTGGCTGGGATCGACTGCCGTGGCAGCGGCCAAGCATGCCCCGCTGTGGGCTACGCGGTGCGGTCAC
>Ga0207663_10001331_pt1 | contig 11429 bp, 8 predicted proteins | sample LARL53metaG_FD_184346 | JGI IMG/M metagenome (GOLD analysis project Ga0207663, IMG submission 184346) | Corn, switchgrass and miscanthus rhizosphere microbial communities from Kellogg Biological Station, Michigan, USA - LAR L5-3 metaG... | ecosystem: Host-associated > Plants > Roots >...
AGTCTGCGGAGTAATTCATCGACATCTTCGAGAACAGGCACCCATCTGGGTTCTTTGGTGGACTTACAAATGCCCGCGCCATACCCTCAGGCACCAGCAACTTCTTATACACTCGGCCCAGGCGCGGCAACTCCCGCGCAACCTGCTCCCGATCCTGCGGCATGAGTCGCTCGGCACTCTCCTCGCCTATCTGCGGGCTATAGAGACTCACCCAGATATGATCGACCTCCGGCCGCGCATTCCAGAACGAAACGTATTCCTCCAGATACGACGTGCGCGACAACATAGGCCTCGTGATCACCCAATGCACGTTGATCGACCGCCCTTCAATGTTTTTCAGAATGCGCTCGTAGGTCGCCGGCTTGCGGCGTTCGTCGTGATGCTCGGGAAGCCCGTCGACCGAAATGGCAACGCGGAAACGAGGAATCTCCATCCACTCTTGCGGAATCGCAATCACGCCGCTGCTCACCACCATCGTAAAGACGCCCATCTCGCTGAGCGCCGGTAGAATCCTCCCCAGTTCGCGATGCCGAATCATCGGCTCGCCTCCTACCAGCGACACATGCATAGGCTTATGTCGCCGCACCAGTTCGAGCACTCCTTCAATGAGCTGATCTCCGCGAAAATCGCTGAGTTCCCGCAGAGTCGTCTCTCCGCCCAGGTGGCTGTCCCCGTATGCATAACAACCGGGACAGCTCAATGGGCACTCGCGCGTGATCTCAATCGACAGCATTGGAACGTGACCATTGAGAACGCGCCAACTAGCCCGCAACAGGTCGCGCGGGTTCAGACTTGAGCCGGACTGTACGGCTGACATATACCCGGCTTAGATGCGATGTGACCTTCCGCGATGCCATCTTTGCGCCACGAAATTTCGGGCTTCCCGCAACAACCTTCATGACCCGTTACAAAACTGCACGCCTTGACCACGTTCTGCCCCCAGCACTAAGATTCCCCTTCACTTAACAGGCCTGCTTCGGAGCCCTCATGCGCAAACTTGTGTTCCAGCTATTCGCCTTCGTCTGTGCATTGCTACAAGCCACTTCAGCCCAGTCCAATCCTCCACTCCTGCTTCGTTTCCCCACCGTCAGCAAGACGCAGATCGTTTTCAACTACGCCAACGACCTCTGGATCGTCAGCCGCGACGGCGGCGACGCTCACCGCCTCACTTCGGGCGTGGGCATCGAAGCTCTTCCATACTTCTCTCCCGACGGTTCCATGGTGGCTTTCACCGGCGAATACGATGGCAACCGCGATGTCTTCGTCGTCCCCGCCACCGGAGGCGTGCCCCGCCGTCTCACCTATCATCCCGCGGAAGAATACGTCGCGGGTTGGACCCCCGACGGCAAGCAAATCTTGTTCAATTCCTGGGGCAACAGCTTCATGCACTTCGAGGATCAGCTCTACACGGTGCCCGTCGAAGGCGGATTTCCTACCCAACTTCCTCTTCCCATTGCCGAGGACGCTTCTTACTCACCCGATGGAACTCACCTCGCCTACGTCCCTCACCCCAAATGGCAGCAGGCCTGGAAGCGCTACCACGGCGGCCAGACTACTCCCATCTGGATCGCCGATCTCAAAGACTCCAGCGTGACCAAGATTCCCCGCGACAACTCCAACGATCACCACCCTATGTGGATCGGCGACACGATTTACTTCCTCTCCGACCGCACCGGGCCCGTCAGCCTCTTCGCCTACGACACCCAGACCAAACAGGTTTCCGAAGCTCTTCACAGCGATGGCCTCGATTTTAAAACGGCCTCCGCCGGTCCCGACGCCATCGTGATCGAGCAGTTCGGCGCCATCAGGCTCTACGACCTGAATACTCATAAGGCCAAGAACGTAACCATTCGCGTCGTCGGCGACATCGATGCCGTACGGCCGCACTTCGCCAAAGTCGAGCCCAAACGCATTCAGAATTTCGGCATCTCTCCTACCGGAGCCCGCGCTGTTTTCGAAGCTTGGGGAGAGATTTTCACAGTTCCCACCGACAAAGGCGACATTCGCGACATCACGCGCAGTCCCGCCGTCGCCGATCGCGATCCTTCGTGGTCGCCCGACGGCAAATCCATTGCATACTTTTCTGATGAGTCCGGAGAGTACGAACTTGCCATCCGCGATCAGAATGGCCTGGGGACCGTTCGCCACATCAACCTCGGCAATCCTCCGACGTTCTTCTACTCCCCCGTTTGGTCCCCCGACAGTAAGAAAATTGCGTACACCGATAAGCGCCTGCAGTTGTGGTATCTCGACCTCGACAATCCCACACCGAAACTCATAGACACCGACTACTACTGGACTTTTGCCGCTAATCAGATAGGACAGACGTGGTCCCCAGACAACAACTGGATCGCCTACACCAAGCAACTTCCCAGTGGCCTGCATGCAGTCTTCGTCTATTCCCTCGAGCAAAGCAAAACGTTTCAAGTCACCGATGGCATGAGCGACGCGCTCAACCCGATCTTCGACAAGAACGGCAAGTATCTCTATTTCACGGCATCGACTAACGTCGCCCTCACAACCGCGGGTCTCGACATGACCAGTGATGAACACCGCGTTTCTCGCAGCGTCTACTTGGCCGTTCTTAATAAGGACGACAAGTCTCCGCTCGCGCCCGAAAGCGACGAGGAGAAACCGAAGGACGAAAAGAAGCCCGACCAAGCGAGCGACAAAGATAAAGCTGCAGATCAAGCCAAAGAAAAATCGAAAGATAAGAGCAAGGGAGACAAATCGGTCGGCGACAAAGACAAAGACAGAGACAAGAAAGACGAACCCGTCGTCGTGAAGATCGACATCGATGGTATCGGTCAGCGCATTCTATCGCTCCCGATTCCAGCGAAGAACTATCTGAACATGCTTCCCGGAAAATCAGGAATTCTGTTCCTTTCCGAAGGCCCGATGGTCTTTGCTGTCGACGACGACAATGCCAATTTCACCGCGACCATTCAGAAATTCGATCTCAGCAAGCGAAAGGTCGACAAGTTAATGGATGAGGTCAACGATTTCACTGTCTCCTTTGATGGCGAAAAAATTCTCTACCGCAAGGGGGATTCATGGTCCACCGCCTCGGTCGATGATGGCCCCGCTTCTGGCGGCGCGCCCCCCAAGCCCGGCTTTGGGCCACTCAAACTCGACGGATGGGAAGTCTATGTCGAACCGCGAGCCATGTGGAAGCAGATTTACAACGAGACGTGGCGCATTGAGCGAGATTTCTTCTATGACCCGCACTATCACGGTCTCGACCTCGACAAGGCCAGGAAAAAGTACGCCCCCTATCTGGATGGCATTGCCTCCCGTGAAGAACTCACCTACCTCTTCCAGGAGTGTTTGGGCGAAATGACGGTAGGCCACATGTTCGTCGGGGGCGGCGAAGCTCCTGAACCCAAGAAACTGAAAGGCGGCCTTCTTGGCGCCGACTACAGCCTGGAGAATGGCCGCTATCGCGTCGCCAAAGTCTACAACGGTGAGAATTGGAATCCCGGGAATGAGGCCCCGCTGACCCAACCCGGCGTCAACGTAAAAGCTGGAGATTACATCCTTGCCGTGAACGGCCGTGACCTGCATGCCTCCGACAACATTTATAGCTTCTTCGAAGAGACGGCTGGAAAGCAGGTTGTGCTCAAGGTTGGTCCGAATCCTGACGGCAAGGATTCCCGCGACGCCACCGTAGTTCCCGTCGAGAGTGAAGAAAACCTGCGCCATCTGGCCTGGATCGAGAGCAACCGTCGTCGTGTCGATCAGGCTACTGGAGGCCGCATTGCCTATGTGCATGTCCCCAATACCGCAGGTGGCGGTTACACCAGCTTTAACCGCTACTTCTTTTCACAAGTCGGCAAGGAAGGCGCCATCATCGACGAACGGTTTAATGAAGGCGGACAGTTGGCCGACTACATCATCGACTACCTGCGGCGCCCAATGATGAGCAAGGTCGTGACTCGTGATGGTCATGACTGGTCGAGCCCGTCTGAGGCCATCTACGGTCCCAAGGTTCTGATCATCAACGAAATGTCCGGATCCGGCGGCGATGCCTTGCCCTGGTACTTTCGCAAGGCCGCTATCGGCCCGTTGGTCGGCAAGAAAACCTGGGGCGGACTCGTTGGTATCGGTGGCTATCCTGAACTCATCGATGGCGGCCACGTTACCGCCCCGCGCGCCGCTATCTATGGTCTCAACGGCGAATGGGAAGTCGAAAACCGTGGCGTTGCCCCCGATGTCGAAGTAGATCTCGATCCCGCTGTGTTCCGCCAGGGTCACGATGCTCAGCTCGAGAAAGCCATCGAAGTAGTGATGCAGCAGTTGAAAGAGCATCCCCTCCCCGAAATCAAGCGTCCCCCATACCCCAACTATCACGAGCACGACGATCTCGGTGTCAAGTGAACCGCGACTCCCTTATGCCCCCATCCCGACCGCAGTCCTTTTAAACCAGTCACCCATTTATGGGTGACTTTTCGTTTGTCACCCAATTTTGGGTGACTACTTGAAAATCACCCAATTATGGGTGACAATAGCTCGCATCCAAAAAGAGAACATGAATCGGGCCTCCCAGCGTTACATCGCCATCATTGCCGACATGGTTCGTTCGCGCGACCTGTCCAGTTCCCAGCGGCGGGCTCTCCAGCGCCGATTCACCCACCTGATCGACAACCTCAATCGGGAATACCGAAAGGCGATCGCCGCCAAATTTGTCATTACCCTGGGCGATGAATTTCAGGGAATTCTGCATTCGGCAGCTTTGGTCCCGGATCTGATCTGGCATCTCGAGCAGAACTTTCCCGAGCGCGAGTTGCGTGTCGGCATCGGATTCGGAACGCTCGACACTCCTCTGCAAAGAGTCGCAATCAACGTCGATGGCCCCGTACTGCACGCCGCCCGGGCTGCTATTGACCATGCCAAGAAAGCCAAGGCCCTAGGTGGGGTGTTCCATGGCTTTGACGATCTGGACGACATCTTGAACGGCATCGCTAGGCTTCTTTGGTTTCACCGTTCGCGCTGGACTCCTGCGCAACGAAGCATCGCAAGTCTCCTTCGCAAAGGCATGTCACAAATTCAGGTTGCGGAAAAACTGAAGATTGCCAAACAGGTGGTTTCCCGGCAGGTTCTCGCCGCGGGCTGTTTTCAATACATCGCTGCCGAGAATGCATGGCGTATGATTCTTCAACAGCAAGTCGATCCCTTGCTGAGCTCAAAACATGTCCTCTCCCGTCGTCATTAGCGACCAGTTCTTGCTGTGGTCCCAGTTGTTATTGCTCTGGACGATTGCCGCGTACGGAGTCACGCCCGATCCTCTCCATGGTGAAACGACGCGCTTTCGATGGACGCGCTGGATCATTCTGCTGATCGTCCGCGTCATTGTTTCGGCTGCGCTTGCATTCGTCTTGTCTAGCTCGCTGAGCCTGTCCGCGTTAATGCTTTGCATCTCCTTGTTTCATCCGCTTCTTCGCTGTCGCTTACCTATGCGTTGGCTCGCGGAATGTGAAGGCTTTTGGATTTTTGTGTACATGCTCTCCAGCCTTGCTGCAATTCGTGGCCTTGACCTTTCTACAAATTGGGTATTGTCGTCGATCTCTCCGGGGCAACAGGCTGCCCTTTGCATTCTGGGGGCTGCCTTATTGCTCGTGGTTCGCGGAGGGACGTACATCGTTCGTGGAGTGCTCAGGAAATCTGGAACTTTGCCTTCGCACGAACGGCCTGACTCCGTTGAGATCCTTGTTGAGGTGGTGCCTGTTTCATCACAGCCCGAAATGAGTGATGCCACCACGGCTGATATCGCAGCGGTTGCCGAGGAACTGTTGCCCCAGACTGTCGACGTCGAGGAATACAATCGTGGCCGCCTGATCGGCAACTTGGAGCGAATCGTCCTCACCATCGTGGTTGCAGCGGGGAGCTATGCTGCTCTGGCGTTCCTGGTGGCCGCGAAGGGAGTTGTCCGATCCGATGAATTCGAAAAGAGCCGGGACTTTACCGAATACTTTCTGATCGGTTCTCTCTCCAGCGTTCTCGTTGCTCTCTGTGCTGGAATGGCCTTGCGATTTGCCTTGATCCGTCTATGGCCAGACTTGCTTACGCTACAAATTCAGTAGGCCACAGTTTCGAACGGAAATCTCAATAGCAGATTGTGTCCGCGAATTTCAGTGCGCCGATGCCAGCATCGATCCAATGCCAGGCTTGTACCCGTAGTAGTCGCCGACTCGCTGGAGATGCTCGATGATCTCCTCGTCGTAGCGCTGCTTCAAAATCGGACTCAAGATATTGTGCTCCGCATTAGGATCGGTCTTAAGGTCGAAAAGATAGCTTTGCGCTGGCGAATCGTAAGTAGCGTAAAAGTACCGTCCATCGGCGGTCAGGATGCCATAGACTGCGCGCACGTCTGAGGCCAGCAGAAGATCCTGAGGTTGATAGAGGTCGAGTTCCTGCCGTGTCTCGGCAAACAGAGGACGACCGTAGAGCGGGTTGTGCATGATGGGCCTGTGTCCTAGCAGGTAGTAGAGGGTCGGCGCAATGTCGGTCAATGTCGACAGGCGCGTGTCGTCGTATACAAGATGTTCCCGCATCTTTGGAGGCAGATGCATGATCAGCGGAACGCGCATGATTTCCGGCCAGATTGAAGTTGAATGACTATTTCGCCCGAATTCGCCGGTGGCATCGCCGTGGTCGCTGGTTACGATGATGATGCTGTTGTCGTACATGCCCCGCTGCTTCAGATAGCGGAAGAACTCCCCGAGGCATTGGTCGACCCAATGAACCTCGTACGAAATCCGGATGCTCATTCCTTCTGGCGCCTGCCAATGTTGCGAAGTCGGCGACGGCACTTCGTTCCTCGCAAACTGGTGCACGTTCTTAGGCTGCGCATAGAGGAATACGGGCTGCTCTGCGTTCCCCTGTAGGGCGTCCATTTCAGCCTGTGCCTGCTTGAGGGTTTCGCCCAGTTCCAGTTGGTTCCATAACTTCTTGTCTGCATCCAGCCTTATGATGTGGTCGTCCGCGGGAAGTAACGTGCTTAAGACCTCGTCGATGCTCACCATCATCTTGTAATCATCTGCGTGAAGCATGCGGTTGAGGCTGTTGAGCCGCGAGAAGGGTTGTGGATAGTGCGCGTGCAACATCATGGCTCCCGACCAGATTGCCGGTTCGGAAAGCGAGGTTCCGGCGTACTGTGAATACACGTTGTGCAGCACCACGCTGTCGCGAGCGAATGCATCCAGATTCGGCGTGTAGTTGACGCGAGGATTGTATGCACCCAGATAATCTGGCCGCATCGAATCGATCACGAACACGAAGATATTCGGCCGTGAACCTTTGGCGGGGACGAACTTGTCCACCAGTTGTACATCCACGCGCGCCTGCGCATCGCGGACGTTAGTGTAGTCGCGCAGTATGCGGCACAGATCGCCGCATACTTCACTGCGGCCGTTGCCAAGGATGTGATGCGTCAGTTGAAATGAAGTGTCTTGCTCGCCATAGGACTCCAGAGCGAGCGAGATCTCATCGTCCGTGGAACCAAGTGGCCTGCTCCAAAAGATTTCGCTGGCCTGCAATAGCTTGTACGCTGCGCCGCAACCCACCACGACAAGTACGATCGTCAGCACTGAGTAGTGGACGTGGACAGGTCGCAGACGAAGCAGGCAACCCGAAATCGCCACCCAAACGATAAGCGTGACAGTGCCTTCAAGGAATCCACTCCAATCTGCTCCACCGATCACAATCGGAAACAAGATGGCGACCGCGATTGTCACTGCCAGCACGAACGACGGGAGCGGGCGCGCACGATAACTCCTGGTGGAAGTTCGCGCCAGCTTCAGGAAGGGAAGGACAATCGAGAATCCCCATAGCGTCAATCCTAAGGCGAGTGCTGCGGCGTAGGCTCGCGCAGACCATCCTGCGAAGCTCAGAGCATTCTGGAGGAAACGCGAGAGGGCAATCCAGAGCGAGGCCAACACGAGAGCACTTACGCCGACGCGTCGAAACTGCCTCGGATTCGCGGTCCTGGCTACGATCAAGAGGACCAGGTTGATGACGGACACGACTGCGACGGCAAGCACCAGATGTGAAAGCAGACTCCACAGCGTGAGTTCAGCATCTGCTAACCGAAAGGCGATGGTTCGTGCTTGATGGTAAACGCGGATGCGCGAACCCACCGCATAGATCACCGAGATCGTGCACGCGATCAGGACCGCAGCCGAATATCCCAACGTGTGGTTGTCGGTACCATTCTGTGCTTTTGTCTCTTCAGAATCGGTCTGTCTCCAGAGAGCAAATAGGACGAGGGGCACGAGCGCGATGAGACTCCACCAATAAGCCTGACGATTATCTTCGAGCGTCGCCAGGAATGGATGAAAGACAAGATAGGTTCCGGTAGCTACGAGGACCACGACTCCTGCGACAAACTCGCGCTGCTTGTTTCTCCATGCGCCGCGCACATCCCAGTTCGCCGCGACTGCGGCAGCGGCAGCAAGCCAATACAGCGCTGACTGGTGCCGAACGAACCATGGCATCCATGCATAAGGGGGTGCTTTGATGAGAAAGAAGAACGTGTAGGGTAGAAACGCGAGCAGGCAATAGATCGACGTGAGAACGAAATAGGTTCCCGAAACCAGCCGCAACAGCGAGTTTACCCACAGCTTCACAGTGAACATTTCTATGGCGACACGAATTCCACGGAACCTGACGGACGATCCGCCTTAATTTTCAGCTACATCGGCAACGTCGGCAAGTTACCGTGGCGCGGACTTGCGGTTCACATGGGCAACCAGACTGCGCTCGAATCAGCTTGGATGAAGACAGTCGGTCGCAGTAAGCTGATGTTGAGGTGATCTTGGGGATGGCGAACCAGGCTGTCAAAAGAGCTGCAGTAGCGACTTCTGCGGCGTCGTTGTTTGCCCGCAATTTCTTCAAGCATCCGTCGATGCTGGGTTCGGTGATTCCCAGTTCCAGGTTCCTGGTGAAAAACCTATTGAACCGAATCGACTGGGATCGCGCGCGCGTGGTCGTGGAATTTGGGCCAGGAGTCGGCACGATCACGCGCGAGGTGCTCAAGCGGATGCGTCCCGACGCGGTGCTGTTGGCTATCGAACTCAATGACGACTTTGTGGAATACCTTGGCGCGACCATCCATGATCCGCGCCTTCGCGTGGTCCATGGATCAGCAGAACATGTGCGTCGTCTACTTGCCGAGCAAGGGCTTGCAACGGCCGATTACATCATCTCCAGCATCCCTTACAGCTTGCTTCCGGGATCCTTGCGGCAGCAGATTGTTGACGAGTCGCGGCAAGCGCTAAAATCGCATGGTTCGTTGTTGGTCTTTCAATTCAATCGGGCTTTGTTGCCTTGTCTCAAGTCCAGCTTCGGCTCGGTCCAACTGAATTTCCATTTCCTCAACATACTTCCTGTACTCATCTTCCATTGCACGCCTTAGGATCTGCAGGGGTGAAAAACGGAAACTTCCGCGTCGCGAAATTTGGACCCAAATTCCTGAAAATACAAAGGGCAGTAAGGCGCCACGAAGGAAAGCAGGGTCAGAACATAACGGTTCATCGAGCATGGCCGACTCGATCTTTCCGCTCGAGATTATGGCTACATTGAGCTTGGATTTCGGGACCTTGAATTCCATCGGGCTGCGAGTCCGCAGAAAATATTTCTGCCATACCCGTGCTCGGGGATGATTTTTTTTCAGTATGGGGTTAGTTTACCTTTTGGTGCCCTCCCCTCCCCACCCGGGTCTATTGAAATCATGAACTTAGCGGGAAACTGAAAAGTAATCCTAGGCCTGTAATCACTTAGGGGCAAAATCTTCAGCGCTAAGGACTTACAGTCCGCGGTGGGCTCTTAGCCAGACCGCGCACGGTGCTATGCTCCGCTAAATCGAGGACTGTGCGCAAGGTCAGATGTCACAAGGGTCTGTGGATCGCGCGTGTCCGTGGACAAGCAGGGGATGAGCTCAGCAAGGGAGCTGGGGATGGCAACAAGATCACCTGGCGAAGCGCCGTACGCTGTAGGCGATCGGCAACCCGATCACGATCATGTGCACGACCAGGCCGAGGATCAGGTCATAGAGTTTGTAAGGGCCTCGCGCATGGAGCGCCGAAAGGGGTAGCACGACAAGATTCATCACTTCGTCGACCGCAGCGCCAAAGAACAAGCCGCAGACGATTGGGTGTTCCGTCATAAACTCCAGCTTGCGGCTTGCGGCGTAGTAGACCGCGGCTGCCGAGCAGGCAATAAAGAAGTGCAGGCACACTCCCAGAACATAGGTGCCGGCGCCGCCATGGAACGCTTGCCGTCCGATCAAGCCCGCGGCGATCGCCAGGGGAATGTCCCATCCAAACAGAATGCACGCCTGCGTAAGATCCAAAGCTCCGGCAACCAGGCCACCGACTCCGATCGCTAGCAAAGCGTTCGGCTTTTGCCGAACCGCAACAAGTTCTGTCATCGCGATCCCCCGCAATCTACTCTCCCTCAGACGGTGGCGAGGCAACACGGTGAGCTAAATCTTTGCGGTCAACAGTTCTCCCCGCCGAATTCACAGATTGCCCCAACTCCAAAAAAAGTAAGAAATCGCTTGCAAATTATAGTGATATAGTTAACTATATCACTATACATCGTGTCTGTCTGATCGCCCGCAGTGCAGATTGCTCACAATGCAGGGGGCGACGGAAGATCCGAGACCGTTAAGGAGAATGAACATGAAATCCCTTCACTTAGTGTTGTCCGTTGCCCTGCTGTCTCTTTCCACCGTGGCTTTCTCGCAGTCCGACGCGCAAAAGGCTTCCTTGGCTCCTGTTCCATCCGAGGGGCAGAAGTCGTTTACAGCCATGAAAACCTTGGCGGGAGAGTGGGAAGGTCCCGTCACCGTCCCGGAAATGCCGGAGATGTCGGGCGGCAAACCCTTGCACGCCTCAATGCGCGTGACCTCCCGGGGACACGTCCTGGTGCACGAGTTTCAAGAGGCAGGAACGCCATTGGATGCGACCAAGTACGACCATCCGGTGACGATGGTTTACCTGGATGGAGAAGAGTTAACACTGGTTCACTACTGCGACGCGGGGAACCGGCCGCGCATGACTGGTAAGATGTCGCCCGATGGGAAGACGGTGGAGTTCGAGCTCAAGGACATTAGCGGGAGCACAGAAGAGCACATGCACCATGGGGTATTTACCATCATCGATGCCAACCATCACACCGAAGATTGGACCTTCATGATGAACGACAAGCCGATCCACGCACACGCCGACCTGCACCGGGTTAACTAAAGTGTGAGGTACTCTTGCTAACGTCTGCGTGGAAACTCTAATGGACCGTGAGTGGAGTGACAGTCAGCCGATCTACCGCCAGCTGCGCGACCGCGTGGTGGCGATGATCCTCGACGGCGTGCTGAAGGAAGGGGATCCACTTCCTTCGGTGCGCACAGTCGCGGCCGAATATCGCGTGAATCA
>Ga0207663_10001332_pt1 | contig 11428 bp, 10 predicted proteins | sample LARL53metaG_FD_184346 | JGI IMG/M metagenome (GOLD analysis project Ga0207663, IMG submission 184346) | Corn, switchgrass and miscanthus rhizosphere microbial communities from Kellogg Biological Station, Michigan, USA - LAR L5-3 metaG... | ecosystem: Host-associated > Plants > Roots >...
TTCTTCGGCCTGTCCTCCATGATCGCCTACCAGAGCTGGTACCTGGTCAATCTCCCGGCGGGCGAGCTGTTCATCCCGCTGGCGCTCGAGGCCGCGGTGCTGCTGCGCCGGCGGCCCGGCTGGCGCCGGGCGGTCGTGCTCGGCGTGATCGTGGGCGCCGCGCTGCTGACCGACCAGGAATCGGCCATCCTGGTGGCGATCGTGGCGATCCTGGCCCTGCTGCCGTGGCTGATCTTCGGTCCCCGCCAGCAGTTCGCGGCCAGGGCGCGGGTGGTGAGCCTGGCCGCCGGGGCCGCGGTCGTGGTGGGAATCCCGCAGATCATCGCGATGGCTCAGCAGGTGGTCGCGCACGGAGCCTCGGTCCCTGAGGCCTCCCTGGCCCAGTCGTACAGCGCGTACGGGGTCGGATTGCTCGGGCTGTCCGCCCCCTCCCCCAACGCGGCCAGGTTCGGCCTGACCAGGCTGGCGTCGGAGTACTACTACCACGGCATCGTCTACCACCACATCGGCCCGCACGTGGTGGTCACCAGCAACGAGGCCACCCCCATGTTCGGCCTGGTACTGACCATCCTCGGCCTAGCCGGACTGGTCGCGTGCTGGCGGCGGCGGCACGCGTGGCTGCTGGCGCTGCTGTGGCTGGCCGCCGCGGCGCTCTCCCTGGGGCCGGTGCTGTGGATCGGCATGAGCCACGAGTACGTGCCGTTCGCCGAGAACTTCCACGGCGTGCGCGTGTCCGCGATCATGCCGTACACCTTGTTCGTGCAGATCCCGGGCATGTCGAGCTTCCGCGAGGCCGACCGGCTCGCCATTCTCGGGCTGCTCGCCGCGGCGCTGCTGCCCGGCAGCGCGGTGGACTGGCTGCGGTATCACGTCAGGCCGACCGTGGCCGCCGTGGCCGCGATAGCCGTCGTGCTGGCGATCAGCGTGCCCGACCTCGGCTGGTCCGGCAATCCGCCGGCCCGGGTGATGCCCAGGTCGCTGCAGAAGGGGACGATGCCCACCACGATGCCGCTGCTGGACGGGCCGATCGCCGCCGATCACTCGGGTTCGATCGTGGTGGACTTCCCGTTCGGCCTGCGCGGCGGCGTTCCCGATCTTGGCCCGCCGTTCGCGCCGCAGAGCCAGGTGCTGGCGACCGCCGACGGCCACCCGATCGCGGACGGGTTCCTCTCCCGCGTGCCCGCACCCACGATCGCGGGGATCAACGGGCATCCGTTCTATGTCGGCCTGATCAATATCTGGCACCAGAGGCGCAACCCGCTGCCCCTGGTGCACGCCGCATACCACGACGCAAAGCGGATGCGCGTCGGCTGGGTCATCGTCTGGCCCTCGCGTCTGCCGCACGCGATCAACGGTTACCTCACGCACACCGGGTTCACCTGCGCCTACCAGGTGGGCCCGGTCGCACGCCCGATCTCGGTGTACAGGTCGAAGGCCACCGTGGGCCGGCCCGTGCCGGCGGCGCCCGGGCGGATCATGCCTTGTAAAGTTCCCTGATCGCGTCGGCGTACTGGGCATAGATCACCCGGCGCTTGAGCTTCAGCGTGGGGGTGACCTCTCCTGTCTCCGGTGTCCACTCACGCGGCAGCAGCCGCCACCGCTTGACCTGCTGGACCCGCGCGAGCCTGGCGTTGGCCGCGGCCACGGCGGCCGAGATCTCGGCGACCAGGTCGGGATGGGAGGCCAGTTCGGCCGGCGGCAACTCCTCGACACCGTGGGCCCGGGCCCAGGCGGCCGCCGCGTCGCCGTCCAGGGTGATCAGCGCGACCACGTACGGCCGCCGGTCGCCGTACGCGGCCGCCTGCCCGATCAGCGGGTGCTCCATGAGCAGGTTCTCAATCGAGGCCGGAGAGATGTTCTCGCCGCCCGAGGTGATGATGAGCTCCTTCTTGCGGTCCAGCACGGACAGGAATCCGTCGGAGTCGAGCGAACCGATGTCGCCGGTGTGCAGCCAGCCGTCGGAGTCGATCAACTGGGCGGTGGCCTCGGCCAGGTTGAGGTAGCCGGGGGTGTTCAGCGGGCCCCGGGTCAGGATCTCCCCGTCCGGCGCGATCTTGATCTCGTGACCGGCCATGGCCCGGCCGACCGTGCCCAGCTTGAATTCCGCTTCGGTGTTGGCGGTGAAGGCGCCGGTCGTCTCGGTCATGCCGTACACGTCGAGGATCTTGATGCCGAGCCCGGCGAAGAACCTGGCCACCTCCTGCGGCAGCGGGGCGGCCGCGCTGGACGCCGTGATCATCTCGCCCAGTCCGAGCATCGACCGGATGGGCTGCAGTACGCTCGCGTCCGCCTGCCGGAACTGCCCGGCGAGATCGGGCGGGGTGGTGTGCCCGTACTGGCAGCTTTCTACGTACTTCCGGCCGGTCTCCATCGCCTGCTCGACGGCCGCCCGCTGGTCCGGGTCGCTCTGGGCGGTGAGCAGCGCCATGATGCCGGCCTGGATCTTCTCCCAGACCCGGGGAACGCCGAAAAAAGCGGTCGGCCGCACCTCGCCGAGCGTTCCCACCAGTTCGGTGGCCGCGTCGTGGCAGAAGTACACGTGGCCCGCCGCGATCGTGGGCAGGTAGATGCTGAACATGCGCTCGGCGATGTGCGCCAGAGGCAGGTAGGAAACCCAGCGGACGTTCGGGTGGATAGTCCCCGAGGACATGGCCACCGCGAGCTCGTACAGCACGCTGCGGTGCGTGATGATCACGCCCTTGGGGCTGCCCGTCGTGCCGGAGGTATAGAGCAGGGTCACCGGATCATCCGGCGTGACCTGCTCGATCCGGTCGGTCACGGCCGTCGGCGCCGCCGCGAACCTGTCCCGCCCCAGCGCCTCGAAGTCCTGCCAGGTGATGTAGCGGTTGTCGGCCGGGCAGGCTTCCGGGTCCCGCACGATGATCTTCACGAGCCGCGGCAGCCGGTCCAGCGCCGGCTCGAGCCTGGCCAGTTCGGCGACCCCGTCGATGACGGCGATGCGCGCGTCGCAGTCGGTGGCCATGAACGCGATCTGATCGGAGGCCAGCGTGGCGTAAAAGGTCACCGGGACGGCACGGGCGTGAACAGCCGCCAGATCCGCGAGCACGTGCTCCGCCCGGTTGGGCATCAGCACCGCCACCCGCTCACCGGGCTGCAGGCCCAGCTCGATCAGGCCGGCCGCCAGTTCCAGCGCCCGCTGCCTGGTCTGCGCCCAGGTCAGCGCCTGCCATTCGGCGCCGGGAGCGTCCCGGTCGGAGTAGGCCGGCATTTCACCGGATTGCTCCGCCACGTCCCGCAGCTGATCGCAGAACGTCCGGCCCGCGATGCTCTGCTCCGTCTCCGTCCGTTCCCGCAGAATCTCCGAGGCCAACGCGTACCTCCTGATCGGCCGCCGGCGCTGCCCTGCTGCGTCGCCGCGTGCCGATAACGTACTTCGGGTGACGCCCGGGCGCGAGCCCGGCCCGGCGTAGCCTTCATGCAGCGGCGGCCGGAGGGACGGAAATGGCGGGCAGGACGGCCAGGCGGCGGATCATGCACATCGACGTGTCCGCGCCCGGTGCCGGGGAGACCCTGCTCGCGCACCGCCCCGACCTGCTGGCCGCGGAAGACCCGCTGGAGATCCGGGTCGATGGCCGGCCGCTGGCGGTCACCATGCGCACGCCGGGCGACGACATCGACCTGGCCGCCGGCTTCCTGGCCGGTGAAGGGCTGGTGCGGTCGGCCTGCGACATCGCATCGATCCGGATCTGCCGGGAGAGGCATGACCACCACGTGGGGACCGGCCCGGACGGGGCGGGAAGCCGCGGTGCCGGCCAGGGCAACGTCGCTGAGGTGACCCTGGCCGCCGGCGCGCAGATCGACGACGGCCAGGTGCGCCGCAACTTCCTCACCACGAGCGCGTGCGGGGTATGCGGGAAGGCCAGCATCGAGGCGATCAGGGTGCGGGCGCGCTACGACGTGGCCGCCGACCAGGCCCGCGTCGACCCCCGCGTACTCACCCGGCTGCCCGGCAGGCTGCACGACGCGCAGCGGGTGTTCGCCCGCACCGGCGGGCTGCACGCCGCCGCTGCGTTCGGCGCCGACGGCACGCTGCTGGCACTGCGCGAGGACGTGGGCCGGCACAACGCGGTGGACAAGGTGGTCGGCTGGGCGCTGCGCGAGGGCAGGCTGCCGCTGGCCGGCTGCATCCTGCTGGTGAGCGGGCGGGCGTCCTTCGAGCTGGTGCAGAAGGCCCTGGTGGCCGGCATGCCGATCGTGGCCGCGGTGTCTGCGCCGTCGTCGCTGGCGGCCGAGCTCGCCGACGAGGCCGGGATGACCCTGGTCGGCTTCCTGCGCGGCGGCTCGATGAACGTGTACACCGGGTCGAGCCGCATTTGCGCATCCTGATCCGACCGGGGAAGCCCACCGGGGCCCGCCAGGCCGGGACCGCTCGCGTCAGCGCAGTTCGCCGGCGTAGCGGATGCCGCCGGCCCGGATCTGGCCGCCGTCGATCGCGGCCTGCTCGTCCGCCTCGGTCGTGCCGGCCAGGTCGGCGAAGTAGAAGGGGCCGTACTCGCACGACCGCCGCGCGAATCGCTCACCGAGTGCGCCTATGACCGCCGCACCTGGGTGCAGGCCCTCCTCGGCCAGCCAGCCGCCGATGTAGGCGTCCCAGGACAGGCCGGAAGCGGCCCACTGGGCCCGGTGCCGCTCCAGCCAGCCCGGCTCATCCCCGGGATCGGCGGCTGGCAGCCGGGCGAAGCACCAGCGCGCGGTGGCCTCGTCGAACGCCTCGCTCGCCCACTCGATCACGACAGCGACACCACTCGTCGCCAGCACGGCGGCCATCCGGTCCAGCACCAGGTCCAAGCCGGCCACGTGGTGCAGCGAGGCCGAGGCCACCACGGCCTGTACCGGGCGCGGGGGGTGGTAGCTCTCGAACTCTTCCTGCCGGTACTCCGGTCCGGCCGGCGCCTCCGGGTCGACGCCGGTCGCGGTGTAGCCGTCCCGCAGCAGCGCGGGGACGAATCCGCCGCGCGTCCCGCAGCCGATCTCCAGCACTTCCGCCGGGGGGTCGGGCAGCACCGTTCGGACAAAAGGCCACCCGTAACCCAGCCACACCTCGTCCGGCGTCACTCCGGAATCGTACGCCGCCCGACATTCCTCCCGGCCCGGGAAGCGCGCGCTAGCTAACTGCCGGCGGCGCTTTCCGCCAGCCCCCGCCTGCGGCGGATGGCCCGGTCGATCGTGCCGAACAGGGCGTCCACGGCGATGCCGAGTACCAGGATCACGATCATGATCGCCATGGCGCTGGGCATGTCCGCCTGCTGCTGGTCGGTGGACAGCAGCACGCCGATCGACGAGGTGCCCGCGATGATGACCAGCAGCTCGCCGGCCATCAGGCTGCGCCAGGCGAAGGCCCAGCCCTGTTTGAGCCCGGCCACGAAGGTCGGCAGCGAGGCCGGCAGGATCAGGTGCCGGTACAGCGCGAAGCCACGCAGCCCCATGGTCTTGCCCGCCCGCAGCAGCAGCGGCGGCGTGTAGTCCACCCCGGCGATCAGGCCGTTGGCGATCGACGGGGCCGCGCCGAGCACGATGACGAACAAGATCGCCGACGTGTTCAGCCCGAAGAAGATGATCGCGAACGGGAACCAGGCGATCGACGGCATCGTCTGCAGTCCGGTGATCAGCGAGCCGACCCCGGCGCGCAGCGGCTTGATCCTGGACACCAGCGCGCCGACGACCGACCCGATGATCAGGGCGAGCCCGAAGCCGACGACGGCCCGCTGCAGCGTGGTGCCGATGGCCTGCCAGAGCAGGGCGTGCTGCATCTGGCCCCACAGGTTGGCCAGCACGGTCGCCGGTCCGGGGAAGATGATCGCTGACTTGAAGCCACTGAGGTAGACCACTTCCCAGACGCCCAGCGCGAGCGCGATCGCCAGCAGCTTGGGCCAGACCGCTCCGAGCGCCTTGCCGCCGGTCCCGCGGCGCAAGAAGTCCCGTCCCGGCTGCGGGGCCAGCTCGAGGTTGTCCAGGCCGGACAGCGGGTCGAGCGATGTCTCAGCGGCCATGGGAAGCCATCTCCTCACGCAGCCGGTCGGTCATGTGGGCGCCGAGCTCGGCGATCTCCGGCGAGTCCATCCGCCGGGGGCGCTCGATGCCCACCGGGATCTCCTCGATCACGCGCCCGGGGCGGCTGCTCAGCACGATCACCCGGTCGCCCAGCCGGGCCGCCTCCCGGACGTTGTGCGTCACGAACAGCACGGTCAGCTCGCGCTCGGCGCAGATCCGCTCGAGCTCCTCGTGCAGCAGGTCGCGGGTCATCGCGTCCAGAGCGCCGAACGGCTCGTCCATGAGCAGCACGTCGGCGTCCTGAGCCAGCGCGCGGGCCAGCGCGACCCGCTGGCGCATGCCGCCGGACAGCTCGTGCGGCCGCTTGCCGCCGAAGCCGCTGAGGTGAACGGTCTGCAGCAGCTCGGCGGCGCGGGCGCGCCGCTCCTGCTTGGGCACGCCGCGGGCGCGCAGCGCCAGCTCGACGTTTCTCGACGAGGTCAGCCAGGGAAACAGGGCCGGCTCCTGGAACATGAGCGTGACCCGCTTGCCGCCGGTGGCGACCTCGCCGGCGGTGGCCGAGTCGAGGCCGGCCACCAGCGAGAGCATCGTGCTCTTGCCGCAGCCGGAGGCGCCGATCAGGCAGACGAACTCCCCGGGCTGCACGGCCAGCGACACCTTGTCCAGCGCCAGCAGCGACGACCGGCCCTTCCCGTAGACCTTGGAGACCTCGGTGAGCCGGACGGCCGCGGTCCCGGCCCCCCGCGTCGATGCGGAGGACCGGGACACGTCGGATGAGGGCGGCGACCCGGGGGCAGGCGGCCCGGACGCCTGCGGCGGCGCCACACCCCGCTGCGTCACGCTCACGAGCCGACCTGGGGCTCGCCCGCCGCCTTGAGCAAAGTGTTCAGCGGGCCGAGATCGTAGATGCCGTTCAGGTTGACCGGCTTCAGCAGGCCCACGGCCACCGCCTCCTTCGCGTCCTGCGAGAGCGAGGCCGCGTCCGGGTCGTTGGTGAACGTGATCAGCTTGAACGCCGCGGGCAGCACGCCGGGCTTGATGCCCTTGCCGACCAGCTTGGTCAGCTCGGCGTTGGCGGCCGCCTGGGCGCCCGCGGGATTCTGCTTGATGTAGTCATTCGCCTTGATCTGGCCCTTGAGCAGGCCGTTGACCACGCTGGGGTGCGCGGCCAGGAAGCTCTGCGTCACGACCAGGTTGGTGGTCACCCCGGGCTCGGTGTACAGGGTGTGCCCGCCGGCCTGGATCATCTCGACGTTGTACGGCGACGGCTCGGAGCCGCCGGCGATCTGATTGGACTGGAACTCAAGCACCGCGTCCGAGTTGGTCTGCGTCGGCTTGATCGGGACATCGCCGCCCCCGGTCGGGGTGGTGGTCAGCCCGTTCTGCTTCAGCCAGTAGCGCAGCGCCACGTCCTGCGTGTTGCCGAGCGACGGCGAGGCCATGGTCTTGCCCTTGAGCTGAGCGGGGCTCGTGATGTTCTTCTTCACCACGACCGAGGCGCCGCCGGTGGCCACGCCAGAGATGATCTTGATGGCCTTGCCGCTGGACTTCTGCCAGGCGTTGATGGCCGGGTTCGGGCCCACGTACGCCGCGTCGAGCTGGTTGGCCAGGATCGCGGTGGTCTCTTCGGTACCAGAGCTGAAGATCTGCACCTTGAGGGTGACGTTCTTGCCCAGGGTCTGCGTGAAGATGCCCTTGTTCACCCCGACCAGGGCGGGGGCGTGCGTGATGTTGGCGAGGAAGCCCAAGCGCAGCGTGACGTGCGCATCTCCCCCGGAGGCTGACGTGCCTGACGAACCTGACGAGCTGCACGCGGCCGCCAGTGCGACGGTCGCGGCCACTCCTGCAGCAGCAAAGATTTTCCGCATGTATCCGCTCTTTTATGATCGAGATGATAGGGAAACGCTGTGAGAATACTACAAAGACGGCCATCGCAACAATCCCCCCATTGCAGACCGGCGTGATCGGGTTTTGCCCCGGCCCCGCGGGCGGCCCCGCCCGGCTGCGCACCGGGCTAGGTTCTGGCCATGATCGCCTAATCGCCGCCGGGCGTGTTGGTCTCCAGGCCGAGCACCGAGTGGAACCTGGACAGGCACGCCTGCAAATGCGCCAGGTCACCCGTGCCGGCCGAACCCACCTGATAGCGCACGTTGTACAGCTCGTCGGATGCCTTGCCGTCGGTCGGCAGCGGCTCGGGCACGGCCCGGGGGATGTGCGAGCAGGCCGCGCGGACCTGCAGCCGGACCGCGGCGGGCGTGTTGTTACGGAAGATCACGACCTCTTCCTGCTGGCCCAGGCTCTTGTCGAATTGCGCGCAGCCGGCCACCGTCAGGGCGGCCAGCCCGGCCAGCGCGGCCACGATCACCGCACGGCGCCCGGGAAGCCGCCGGCGCGGGCGAAGCCGGTGATTGGCTGGCACGGCAGCCAGCATACGCACGGCTCCTCCACTTCCCAGCCGGTACCGTACCGGCAGGGAAAGCGCAGGCCGCCTGGGGCGGGAGGACACGTGGCGGGACGCATCGAGGACTACGCCATCATCGGCGACATGCAGTCGGCCGCGCTCGTCGGCCGCGATGGCTCGATCGACTGGCTCTGCCTGCCCCGGTTCGATTCCCCCGCCTGCTTCGCCAGCCTGCTGGGTGACGACCGGCACGGTCACTGGCGCATTGCCCCGCCGGTCGGTGTCGGCCAGGCGAGCCGCGCCTATCAGGGCGAGACGCTGATTCTCCAGACGCAGTGGCGGACGGCCGCCGGCACCGCCAGGGTGATCGACTTCATGCCGCGCCGGGACGAGGCGGCGCCCGCCCTGGTGCGGATCGTCGAGGGCGTGCGCGGCACGGTGGAGCTGGACTGCGTGCTGCGGGTGCGCTTCGGCTACGGCTAGGTCGTGCCCTGGGCGCGGCGCATCGACGGCAGCATCAACGCCGTGGCCGGCCCGGACTCGATATGGCTCAGCACGCCGGTGAGGCTGGCCGGGCGGGACATGGAGCACCGCGGCACGTTTACCGTGACCGCGGGGCAGCGGATCCCGTTCGTCCTGACCTGGGTCGAGTCCCACCACGGCCAGCCGGATACCTGCGACGCCGGGGTGGTCCTGGAAGAGACCAGGCAGTACTGGGCCGACTGGATGTCGAGGTGCACCTACCAGGGCCGCTACCGTGACGCGGTGATCCGCTCGCTGATCACGCTCAAGGCACTGACCTACGAGCCGACCGGCGCGATCGTGGCCGCGGCCACCACGTCGCTGCCCGAGGACGTCGGCGGCACCAGGAACTGGGACTACCGGTACTGCTGGCTGCGGGATGCCACGATCACCCTGGAGGCCCTGCTCAGGACGGGATACACCGATGAGGCCGATGCGTGGCGGCAGTGGCTCTGCCGCGCCATCGCCGGTGACCCGGCCGACGTGCAGATCATGTACGGGGTGGCCGGCGAGCGGCGGCTGGCCGAGTGGGAAGCCGAATGGCTGCCCGGCTACGAGGGCTCGGTCCCGGTCCGGATCGGCAACGCCGCGGTGAACCAGCGGCAGCTCGACGTGTACGGCGAGGTGATAGACGCGCTCGCCCTGGCCCGCCGGTCGGGCATTCCCGCCGACCGGCATGCCTGGTCGCTGCAGCGCGCGCTGCTCGACTTCCTGGAGAAGCACTGGTCCGAGCCGGACGAGGGGCTGTGGGAAGTCCGCGGCCCGCGGCGCCATTTCGTGCACTCCAAGGTCATGGCCTGGGTGGCTTTCGACCGGGCCGCCGAGGCCGTGGCGGGCGGCCTGCCCGGCCCGGCCGCCCGCTGGTATCGGCTGCGCGACCAGATCCACCGCGAGATCACCCAGCAGGGCTACAACCGCGAGCGCGGCGCGTTCACCCAGTACTACGGGGCCGACACGCTGGACGCGTCCGTGCTGCTCATGGCCGGTGTCGGGTTCCTGCCGCCGGACGATCCCCGGCTGGTCTGCACAGTGGACGCGATCGCCCGCGAGCTGACCACCGGCGGCCTGGTGCGCAGGTACCAGCTGAGCGCCGACGGCCGGTCCGCGGTCGACGGGCTCCCCGGCTCCGAGGGCGCCTTCCTGGCCTGCAGCTTCTGGCTCGCCGACGCGCTGCAGGCGATCGGCCGCTACGACGAGGCTGTCGGGTTGTTCGAGCGGCTCCTGGGGCTGCGCAACGACCTCGGCCTGCTGAGCGAGGAATACGATCCGCGCTACCGCCAGCTGGTGGGCAACATGCCCCAGGCGTTCAGTCACATGCCGCTGATCCAGGCCGCGCTGAACCTGGATAATCACGATGGTCATCACCGGCGCCGGCCGGCCGGGAGGGCGCCCCGCTAGATCGCTCGCGGGCGGGCCGCGTGTGACGTTGCCGCCACGGTTTCGATGTCCAGTCCTTGACGCTGCCTTGGCAATGTCACACTGGGGGACAACCATGCGAACTCTACACATATTGGTTGTGAACGGCCGGAACGTCCGGCAGCCCGTGTTCGTGCTCGGGGCACCGCACTCGGGGGCTGATCTGGTCGCGCGCGCGCTCAAGCGCTCGGCCGGCTTCCACGTCACGATGGGGCAGCCCAGCGTGCGGCGTGTCGTCCACGCGTTCGCACGGCGGCCCTCGATCGTCCGCGGCCGCGGCGAGGCGGCGTCGGCCGTGTTGCGGGATGCCTTCGCCCAGGCCTGGCAGGTGAGCGCGCACGGGTGCCTGTACTGCAGCCCCTCGTGCCGGCTGGCCGGCGGAGTAGGGTCGGTGGGCCCGTGCGTGACCGACCGCACGATTACGAGGTACGGCGACGGGTCTCCGGACTTGCTATACAGCGCCGAGATGCTCGTCAGCGCCTTCCCCGATGCCCGCTTCGTCCAGGTGATCAGGGACGGCCGGGACGCGGTGGCAGGCATGCTCGCCGACACCGACACGCTGGCCTGGTTCCAGCCCGGCTTCGCTAACCTGGACACCGAGTTCCCGAATCCCTTCCTGGGGGTCGAGAACGAGACCGACCGCGCCGGATGGACCGAACTATCCCTCGCGGGCAAGTGCGCGATGAGGTGGAGGTCGGCCGTGCGGGTATCCGCCCGGCTGCGCGCCACCCTGTCCGCGCAGCAGCTGACCACGATCCGCTACGAGGAACTTGTGACCAAGCCAGAGAACACGGCCGGCCTGGTGTCGGAATTCGTCGGCGCCGAGGTCTCGGCCGTAGCGCTGCGGGACCCCGTCCCGCAGGTCGCCCCCGAGCCTGGCTCCTGGCGCCGCACGCTCAGCGCGGAGCAGGCCACCGAGGTGGAGAAGGTCGCGGGCGCCGAACTGCGCCGGGTCGGGTACGGCGGCTGAGGCGATGAAACTGCCACGCAGGCGCCGCGAGAATCCCGAAGCGAGCCCCGCCGAGTCGGCGCCCGAGGCCGCGTCAGACACCCCGGACGCACCGGACGCACCGGCGA
>Ga0207663_10001334_pt1 | contig 11427 bp, 4 predicted proteins | sample LARL53metaG_FD_184346 | JGI IMG/M metagenome (GOLD analysis project Ga0207663, IMG submission 184346) | Corn, switchgrass and miscanthus rhizosphere microbial communities from Kellogg Biological Station, Michigan, USA - LAR L5-3 metaG... | ecosystem: Host-associated > Plants > Roots >...
TGCTCATATATTAAATGTGGAAATAATCATAGCCCCGCCTCATCCTTCCGTAGCTCTGGTAATGCACAAAGTTAACATTCCGGTATTCTGTCAGCATGTCGATGATGCTAAGATTGGTCAATCCACGGGATTCTTAATCCCCGAGTTGGCAAGATCGTACGGGGCTACTGGATCCTTAATTAACCATAGCGAACACAGATTGAATCATAACACTATCAGCAATCTGGTCCACCGTTTAAAACACTTAAAGATGACTTCGGTAGTATGTGCTCAAACATCACACGAGGCTGCTGAAATGGCAAAATTAGAGCCTGATTTTGTTGCAATTGAACCTCCAGAATTAATAGGGTCAGGAAAAGCTGTATCTAAAGAATCTCCAGAAATTATAAAAGATTCAGTAAAAGCAACAGCAAAATATTCAAAATCTACCAAGATTATTTGTGGGGCTGGGATATCAGATGAAAGTGATGTGAGAACTGCCCTGCAGCTAGGAGTTGAAGGCATATTAGTTGCAAGTGGAATAATACAATCAAGTTGCTGGTACGAAAAAATATTTGAACTCAGTTCAGCGTTCAACGATCAATAAAATCCTAAGTGTAAACATGAATATTCATGAGGTCTCGAGATTAGCAGAACAAGCTAAACTGGAAACGGGAGATATAGAGTCTTTTCTTTTTGAGGATAGAATGATTCCGACCGTATGAGAAGATATGCATTTTCAAAGAAGGAGAAAGAGTTCACAACCACTAAAGTTACTATAGCAAATAAGAATTTTATGTAGGCGTTAATAGATTAATAGAAGTACTGTGTTTGTTTTCATTGATGCGGACTTGGATAATTTAATCGATTATGTAGATTTAACATTACATATGATAAGAACAGCCGGGGTCATGCTAAAGTCAGGTTATTTGCCTAGGGTTTTCCGGGTTTAAGCATCTCTACTGAAAGAGATGTTGGCAGCACTCTTGCAATTATTAACGCGCAGCTCGAGACCAATTTCTTATGGCCCGGTTTCATTATAAAAGCATCTATCTCTGGTCTCACAGAGTAATAGATTTACTCATAATGTGTATTAGTACTAGAATGGATACAAAATATTTACTCGACACGACAAATTGAGCTTCTATAAAGATATTTACAACTGCATATATTTATAATATTGAAGTGCTTTGTTCCATAACTCTGTTATCAGTCAATAACAGCAGAAATATATGCCTTCATAGTCACAACTCAAGGATAATTAGGGATAAGCTGATTGAAATAGTCAATATTTCGCGATTTATTTAGTTATGCAACAAAGCAATATTGAGGTAAAAAAAGACACGTATTTACCGAAAGATGGTAAACGGTTTTAAGTATTTATAAAACACCACTGCGCGAGGTATTCATTGCCCCCACAATCTTCAGCTGAGAATCACCATGAAAATACCCTCTATCCGAACTCTGCATTGCGGAGTAAATTTGCCATTTTCGCTGTTGTACATAGAATAATGATGATGATGCGAACTAATAATAATAGGATGTTACTCTAAAAGCAGACAGATCAAGATTACCATCGTAAAGAGATTTTCTTTTACAATTACGCAATACGTCTATTTATTATGAAAAACATCTGTAATATCATGTACATTACCACAACAGACCTGTTCTCTATTACTACAACTTCACTGCATTCCATTCTAACCCAGAGAATAGTATGTAGAAAAATATTGTGATATTAAGTCTCACACCTATGTAGACTAGTAACTAATAGATTATTTGTTGCTGTCTATTCCCTATTGATTAATATATTAAAGATAACCTACATATTTTATGTTGTTGATAATGGATTATTATTCAAGTAAATGAAGAATTAATAGAAAGACCGCCACCACCTGACAAACACAAATATCATATAGATATAAGCTGTAAATGCATATGTGCATAAAATAGATAGACTAAGAAAGCAAGCACATGCAACATACCTAGAGGCGGAGAACAATTTTTGGTTATGATTCCTTGTTGGTGTCACCAAATACCTTTTCTTATATATTCGCTATAACCAGTACAATTATTTTTATGTTATTCGGCTTGGAGGACGGTTGACCATCATCTTAGTAATGGATGATGAACCAGGTCTCAATTTGGTCTTAAAGATAGATTAGTCTTCAGCGGTCATCATTTACTCTCCTTAAACAAATAAACACAGGACAGTTGCTTCTGATGGATCAAAACTCTTTTATGTTATTTTGTAAAAATTCCGGCATGGCATCAAAGGGCGACGAACATTTACATCATCCCGTGTGTGAGGTTTGTGGAAAGGAATTTAGTGATACCCACCAACTAAGTATGCATATAGATGAAATACACAGAAATAACAACAATTAGATCTTGTGTATACGCAAGATTGCACCCACTATTTCTTTTGCCCCTTTTTGCAAATCTTACCACATTGATGCATAACAACAATAAATTCTATTCAGCACTGAACAAAATACGTATATATCTTCTGTATAGTCATATATGACATATTTGAAGGCAGAGGAATTTTCAAAGAATATACTGTCCCTACATGAAAAGATTAGATTTGCGGGGTTAATTGAAAGATCAGGACGATTATATGCTGGCGGTATAAGGGAAGGAAGGGAGGAGTATCTTAAGGGGAAAAAAACTGAAGTCAGCTTGGCCCAATCTGCATATATCATAGATTTAAGACAAATCTTTACACAGGAGTTAGGTGGCTTAAAATGCGTTGTTTATGGTTACGAAAAAGTTAAGCTATTTAGCATACCAGTTAAGGACCATATACTTGTGTTTTCTGCTGATAATCCCGTTAGCATAGAAGATCTGGTTGACAAGGTACTAATATATATTAAATCAGTCGAATCGAGTCTCCTATTATATCCACCATCCAACATCATAAACAGTGAAAAAAAAGAAATATTGAGGAATCTCCATGAATCCGGCATATCAGAGGAAATTATTGCTGAGCATCTTGACCTCAACGTTGGTACTGTCAGGATGTTAATCGACGAGATGTAACCCTAATGCAAACACAGAACCTAATATTAGCTGCCGATGTCCCTCAAAAACGGGTCGAGTTCCTGTATATTGTGTTTAAGAAAAGAAAAGAAAACTAGGGATTCGGGAGGAACTTGAAGTGTTTGTATTTTGTGCTTGTCACGATGATTCCTATTATAGCAATTGCAAAGACAACTGCACTAACTGTACCAAACTCTGGTAACACTTTTGAACCAGCTATTTCTATCACGCCAGTACCTTTGTCAAAATCAATAGATAAAGTCCTTGCTTGTGGGTTGCTTTTGACTTGTTGTACTCTTTGCCATGGCTGACTATCTTCGAATATTACATAAGGGCTATCCTGATTTCCTTGTTTCTTAGAATCTATTAGACTTCTTGGGAGTTGAATTGTCAATTTTCCACTTGATTGCGAAGCAATATTTGTTATCAGTGTTGTATTATCCTTCTCTACACTAATATTCTTGAGATTATTACCGTTACCAGTAATCTGATAAAGGACAGGGAACGTTTTACTGGCAAATTTCAGGATTGTTGTACTATTACCACTACTAACTTTAATGGTATTATTACCATTACTAGCAGAAGTAGTTGCAATAAAACGTATGCTTCCTGCATTATTCTCCCCGATAGAGCCTGAAACAGGCTTAGAGTGGCCGCTTATCCCTTCTTGACCCGCTTCGACCTTGTGTAACGGCTTCAGAGATATCACATTGTTCTGTGCATACGTCGTTCCCTTGATGTTGGCATTTATACCAGCCAGTACAAAAGATAGAAGTAACATTGATACTAGCGCATATGTCTTGTAATTCATAATTTCGTGAAATTACACCCTACAGGTTATATCTATATTACTATTTTTGTACATAAAATTTAACCTTCTTTGTACTTTTGCCTTTATATCAAGACTATCTCAGATAACAATCAAATATTCTTACAATTATTAATTAGTTTCTTTACTATTTCTTAGAATACTTATATATTATAGTAATAATAACAATAAGTTCAGATTTGGTCGGGAGCATTGTTATCCAAGCCTTGCCTTTTTGCGACGCAAAATTGATGGGAGGACTAGGAAGAATTGTCTGCTGAAAAAAAAGTGATAAAAATAACAAATCATGTTTACCAACCCAAACATGAAATTTTACCTAAGGATGAAGCGGAACACATTTTAGCAAAATACAATACTAAACCTAGTCAGTTACCTTACATAATGATAACAGATAAGGGTATAGAAGATCTAGATGTAAGACCCGGTGATATTATTAAGATTACAAGGAAGAGTCCCACTGCGGGTGAAAGTGTATATTACCGATATGTAGTAGAGGGTTAGGTATACTTTATGGTAGCCGATTTTATGGACATGTGGCCTATTATTAATGATATTTTGAGAAGAGAGGGAGTTGCAAGACAGCACTTAAATTCATATAATGAATTTATGGAACGTGGACTCCAAAGCATCATCGATGAAGTCGGGGAGATCGAGGTAGAAACTACAGAATATCCCTATAAAATTAGATTAGGCAAGATAAAACTCCAGCAGCCAAGAATTATGGAACTAGACGGTTCGATAACCCATGTTGCACCCGTGGAAGGTCGACTTCGAAATCTAACATACGCATCCCCAATAATGCTTGAATGTAGTATTGTGGAAGATGGTAAAATACTTGAGTCAAGGTTTATTCATATAGGGGATATGCCTGTTATGGTTAAATCAAACGCATGTATCCTCCATAATTTGCCTGAATCCAAACTTGTTGAGTTGGGAGAAGATCCAAGGGATCCAGGAGGTTACTTTGTTATCAATGGTTCTGAGCGTGTAATAGTCGGTCTCGAAGATCTTTCATATAACAAGATAATTGTCGATATAGAGGAGGCTACTGGTAACTTAGTTTACAAGGCTAAGGTATATTCCTCGATAGTTGGGTACAGAGCTAAACTCGAACTTATTATGCGTCCTGATGGTTCGATAGTAGCAAAAATTCCAGGCTCCCCAGTCGATATTCCATTAGTCACCCTAGTCAGGGCACTTGGGCTGGAATCAGATAAAGATATTGCAAATGGTGTATCATTAAATGAAACCATCCAAGATGAACTAGAACCGTCCTTCGAAAAAGCTGGTGATATAGTAACAAGCAGAGATGCCATCATATACATCAGCAAAAGAATTGCCCCCGGCATGCTTGAAGAATTTCAGATAAAGCGTGCGGAGACTCTGCTTGATTGGGGTTTGTTACCTCACCTTGGTAAGAATCCTGACAACAGACATGAGAAGGCACTCTTTCTCGGAGAGGCGGCTAGCAAACTAATCGAATTAAAATTACTCTGGATCGATCAAGACGATAAAGACCACTATGGTAACAAGGTGATCAAATTTGGAGGTCAAATGCTCGCTGACCTCTTCAGAACCGCGTTTCGGAACTTGATTAGGGACATGAAGTACCAACTCGAAAGATCTGGCCAAAAACGTGGAATCAATGCAGTCGCTGCTGCTGTAAGACCAGGAATCATATCTGACAAATTGAACAACGCCATCGCAACCGGAAACTGGGGACGTGGCAGGGTTGGAGTTACCCAGCTGCTCGATAGGACAAATTACATGTCAACTATAAGTCACTTACGTAGAATTCAGTCCCCGTTGAGCAGAAGCCAACCTAACTTTGAGGCACGAGACCTACACGCTACACATTTTGGTAGGATATGCCCTGCAGAAACACCAGAAGGCTCAAACTGTGGCTTAGTAAAAAATCTGGCACTTTCGGCAGTAATTTCCGTTAGCGTGCCTTCCGCAGAGATTATTGAAAAGTTGTATGAGCTAGGAGTGCAACACGTTGACGAAGCTAGCGATAAATTAAGGGGAATTGGGAACAGAATATTTGTTGATGGACGATTAATCGGCTACGTCGAGGATGGTCAACATCTATCAATCACGTTAAGAAACATGAGAAAGACCGGAAAGATTCATCCTCATGTCGGAATATATCTTTATTCATCATTAAACGAGAATGCAACTAACCGACTATACATCAGCTGTAACTCAGGTCGTGTATTGAGGCCTTTGGCAATAGCAAAGGACGGCAAGGCACTAATGACTCAGGAAATAATTGAGAAGGTTACAAAAAAATTCCTGGCGTGGACAGACCTGCTTTATATGGGCATAATCGAATTAGTGGATGCGAATGAAGAAGAAAACTGTTATATTAGCATGGATCCCAAAAAAATTGAAAACTCACACACTCATTTAGAGATCTTTCCATCTGCAATTCTTGGAGTGGGAGCATCAATCATACCTTATCCGGAGCACAATCAATCTCCAAGAAATACGTACGAAAGTGCAATGGCAAAGCAGAGTCTGGGTTTTTCCACTCCTTTGATGAATGCCAGCACCTACGTGAGACAGCATTTTATGCTATATCCACAGATTCCTATGGTTAGTACGAAGGCGATCAGTCTCCTAGGTCTTGATGATCGTCCGACAGGTCAGAATTGTGTTGTCGCTGTTCTACCTTTTGAAGGTTACAACATAGAAGATGCTGTAGTGTTCAATAAATCTTCCATCGACAGAGGTATTGGTCGAACCTTTTTCTATAGAGTATATGAAGCAGAGGCAAAACAGTATCCAGGGGGGATGAAAGACAACTTTGAGCTTCCGGCATCTGATGCAAACATCAGAGGTTACAGGGGAGAAAAAGCATATCGCTTATTAGAACAAGACGGTGCGATTATGCACGAATCTGTAGTAACAGGCGGAGACATTTTGATCGGCAGGACATCTCCTCCTAGATTTATGGAAGAATACAAAGAATTTGAAGTTAAGGGTCCGTACCGTCGGGATACTTCTGTTGGCGTAAGGCCATCAGAAAATGGTGTTGTTGACTCTGTGATCATGACCCAGTCTGTGGAGGGAGGCAAGATGTACAAGATAAGGGTACGTGACATGCGCATTCCAGAGATCGGAGACAAGTTCGCCTCAAGACATGGTCAGAAAGGGGTCATTGGTATGCTTGTAAATCAGGAAGATTTGCCCTATACTGAAGATGGCATTGTTCCGGATATCATGATAAATCCACACGCATTTCCTTCAAGGATGACTGTTGGACAATTCATGGAATCTTTAGGAGGCAAAGCAGCATCTCTTATGGGCAGAATAGTTGACGGGTCTGCGTTCCTAGGAGAAAAACTGGATGATCTTAAGGGTACAATGGAGAGATATGGTATGAGATATACAGGGAAAGAATTTATGTATGATGGCAGGACTGGGAAGAAGTTTCCCGCTGACGTATACATCGGCATCGTATATTACCAGAAATTACATCATATGGTAGCCGATAAGATCCACAGCAGAGCTAGAGGCCAAGTCCAAATGCTTACAAAGCAACCAACGGAAGGCAGGGCGCGTGGAGGGGGCCTCAGGTTCGGAGAAATGGAAAGAGATTGCCTCATTGCGTACGGTGCATCGATGATGCTAAAGGACAGATTGCTTGAAGAATCCGATAAGGCAGAAGTGAATGTTTGTGAACGCTGTGGTCTGTTAGCCTATTATGATGTTAAACAGCGAAGGTATATTTGCAGAGTAGATGGAGACAAGGCGAAGATTTCGTCTGTTGTAATTGCCTATGCGTTCAAACTGCTACTGCAGGAAATGATGAGCCTAAATGTGGCTCCGCGTTTACTAGCCAGGGAGAAGGTGTAAGGACACTCATTAGGAGTGGATGAAAAAATGGAAGAATCAGTAAAAATCCTCGACGGCATAAAGTTCAGTGTTTGGTCTCCTGTGGAAGTTAGGAAGTTCAGCGTAGCAGAAATAACAGCTCCCGAAACCTATGATGAGGATGGTATGCCAGTACAGGGTGGACTTATGGATAATAGGCTGGGAACACTCGAACCTGGCCAGAAATGTGCCACCTGCGGCAATACATCTGCAAAATGTCCTGGTCATTTTGGCCATATTGAATTGGCGGAACCTGTCTTGCATATTGCATTCATAGATGATATCCATAAATTACTGCTAATTACTTGTAGGTCATGCAATAGGATCAAACTAAGGCCTGAGGATCTTTCCAAATATAAACAGCTTAGGGACGCCAAGGCAGCATATGCTGTAATCACATTAGAAAATGTGAAGGACGAAATCATCGAGAAGGCGAAAAAAATAAAAATATGTCCTCATTGTCAAAAAGAACAATATGACTTAGTTTTCACGAAACCAACAATCTTTGTAGAAAAAACGGATGCTGGAGAAAATAGACTTCTGCCCATTACAATTAGGGAAAGACTTGTGCATATTCCTGACGAAGATCTGATTCTCTTAGGTTATGACCCAACAACTGCTAGGCCTGAATGGTTTGTATTACAAGTTCTTCCTGTACCTCCAGTAACCGTAAGACCTTCTATTATTCTTGAGACTGGAATAAGATCTGAAGATGATTTAACTCACAAACTTGTAGATATTATCAGAGTTAACCAAAGGTTGAAAGAAAGCAAAGAAGCAGGAACTCCTCCTCTTATTGTCCAGGATTTAGTAGACTTGTTACAATATCATGTCACTACATATTTTGATAACGAAGTTTCAGGAATTCCTCAGGCTCATCACAGATCTGGAAGACCGCTTAAAACTCTAACCCAGAGGTTGAAGGGCAAAGAAGGTAGATTCAGAGGTTCGTTATCTGGCAAAAGAGTAGACTTTTCTAGTAGGACTGTTATTTCACCAGATCCCAATCTCGCGATTTCAAATGTTGGGGTACCAGTAGACGTTGCCAAGAAACTTACAATTCCTGAAACTGTGTCTGAATGGAATATTGAAAGATTAAAGAAACTTGTCATTAACGGTCCAAACATATATCCAGGAGCCAATTATATAATCAGACCCGATGGAGTCAAGATTAGACTTGATTATGTAAACGATAGAAAGATCATTGCAGATTCCTTGGCTACCAGTTATAATGTAGAAAGACACTTGTCTGATGGAGATATTGTAATTTTCAATAGGCAACCCTCACTGCACAGAATGTCAATAATGGCTCACAATGTTCGAGTGCTTCCCTACCGCACATTTAGATTACACCCAGCGGTTTGCCCGCCGTACAACGCAGACTTTGATGGTGACGAAATGAACCTGCATGTACCACAAAGTGAAGAGGCCAGGGCTGAAGCAGCTCTCTTGATGCGAGTACAAGATCAGTTAATCTCGCCAAGATACGGTGGACCCATTATAGGCGGAATAAGAGATTTCATCACAGGTGCTTTCATTCTAACGCGGGATGAAACAACGCTAACTAGAGAAGAGTTTGCCAACATGGCTCTCATCGGAGGGTACAGAGGAATCCTTCCACAACCAAAAATAAACAAGGACGGAGTGAGATTATACTCGGGTAAACAACTTTTCTCACTCTTCTTTCCTAAGGACTTTAATTTTATAATTACATCTAAATGGAACAAAGCAGCGAAAGGTGAGGGAAAGGATGTCGTCATTAAGAATGGAGAGCTTTTGAGTGGAGTTATTGATAAGGCATCGATTGGTGCTGAAGAGCCGGACAGCGTCCTGCATAGGATTGCGAAAGATTACGGCAATGATATAGCAAGAAAATTCCTTGATTCAATACTCATCATGCTTAAGACATACATTACACACAGGGGATTTAGCTATGGGTACTCTGATTTATGGTTGACTCAACAAACAAACGCAGAGATCAGTGATGTTATCCAAAAGGCTTACGACAAGGTTTATGAGTTGATTCAGCAATACGAAGACGGCACCCTGCCTCTAACAAGAGGGCTTTCTCCTGACGAGGCATTAGAACTATATGTAGTAAACGAACTATCCAGAGCAAGAGATCGAGCTGGAAAGACTGCCGACAGGGCATTCCCCGACGACAATTCTGGTGTAATCATGGCATCGACAGGTGCAAGAGGTTCTACTCTTAATATTGGTCAAATGACTGCAGCACTGGGTCAACAATCTATAAGAGGCAAGAGAATTTATAAAGGATATCATTACAGGTCCCTTCCCCACTTTAAGACAAACGACATGAATCCTGATGCTAAGGGTTTTATAAAGTCAAACTATAGGGATGGTTTGAGCCCGTTGGAATTCTTCTTTCATGCGATGGGTGGCAGAGAGGGCCTAGTGGATACGGCTGTTAGGACACAGCAATCAGGTTACATGCAGCGAAGACTGATCAATGCTCTTGAGCATCTGAAAATCGAATACGATAAAACTGTAAGAGACCCTCATGGAAACATTCTCCAATATTTGTATGGAGAAGATGGAATTGATCCAGCTAAAAGTGATCATGGTGAAGCTGTCAACATCGCTAGATTGATAGAAGGAGAATCCGTAATTGATCAAGGCAGAAAGGCTACTGAACATGATATTAAAAACATATTGGCAAAATACGGTGAGAATCTTAATCCAAGGTTACGTAAGAACCTAGAAAATTCCCTGGTGGAAAACAGACTAACTAAGGAGGGCGTCGAAAAAGTGTTGAAAAAAACTGTTGACCTAATTGAAAGGGCTCTTGCAGAACCTGGCGAAGCAGTTGGCGTTGTAACAGCACAATCTATAGGCGAACCGGGCACTCAAATGACTCTTAGAACCTTTCACTTTGCTGGTGTTAAGGAAAGAAATGTTACTCTAGGGCTTCCCAGACTAATTGAATTGGTAGATGCTAGGAAAAAACCAGTGACTCCAACAATGGATATATATCTTGACGAGGATCATAAAATATCCAGAGAAAAGGCACTTGAGGTTGCTAGAGAAATAATTTTCACCCGAGTAAGTGATTTGATCGAAAAAACAGATACTGATTACAGCGGTATACTTACGTTTCATTTATCAGAGGCCAAACTTTTGGAACGAGGTTGCGAAATAAAGGAGGTTGATGAAGTACTAAAGGGTTCCAAAAAGAAATATGAAATTTCTATAAACGAAAAGAAGCAATTTATTAAAGTCACTGTCCCCGATGAACCCGATGCGCAAACTCTCTTGACATTAAAGAATAAGTTACTCAATACTAGGGTAAAAGGAGTACCCGATATTGAAAGAGTTACTATTGTCAAGCAAGATGAGGAATGGGTCATCCAAACTGCTGGATCAAACCTTGCCAAAGTAGTAGCGATAACTGGAATAGATACTTCAAGAGTCACAACCAACAATGTTTACGAAGTATGGCAAACTCTTGGAATTGAGGCTGCCCGTACGGCCCTTGTTAAGGAGATCACAAATACGCTTGAGGAACAGGGTCTTGAGGTTGACACAAGACATATTATGTTAGTAGCTGACCTCATGACGTCAAAAGGATATTTGCAACAGATCGGTAGACACGGCATTGCCGGAACCAAAACGTCGGTACTGGCTCGTGCAGCATTCGAAATCACAGTACCTACGATCGCTAAGGCATCTCTAGAAGG
>Ga0207663_10001336_pt1 | contig 11414 bp, 9 predicted proteins | sample LARL53metaG_FD_184346 | JGI IMG/M metagenome (GOLD analysis project Ga0207663, IMG submission 184346) | Corn, switchgrass and miscanthus rhizosphere microbial communities from Kellogg Biological Station, Michigan, USA - LAR L5-3 metaG... | ecosystem: Host-associated > Plants > Roots >...
CTTCGGAATATTCTTTACTCCGGTGGTGTACGACCCGTCCTCGTTCCACGGAATGGCGCGGGCGGCGGTGATGGCGAACCCCTTCGCCGGGATCCTCGTCGGGCTCGACCTCGCGCTGACACGCAACCTGAACCTGGCCACGACGCACATGGCCGGCGCGCGCATCCTCTGGCAACCCACCGACCTGATTGCCCCGATCCTGGGCACGGCGGTCCTGCTGGTGGCTGGCCTCGGCCTTTTCCGGCGCGCCTCCGCCTGGTTCGCGGAGGTCTATTAGATGGCGACGTCCGGTCGAATCGCTTTCGAAGGAATCTGGAAGGAGTTCCGCAAGGGCCCGGCGCACGACTCGCTGCGCGACATGGTTCCCGCGCTCACTCGGCGGCTGCTCACCGGCCGGAAGGACCAGGAGAGCAGCTCGAGACGCGAGGCGTTCTGGGCGCTGCGGGATGTGTCGTTCGACGTAGGTCCGGGCCATTGCCTCGGTATTATCGGCGGGAACGGCGCCGGCAAGTCGACCACCCTCAAGATCCTCACCGGCATCCTGCAACCACCGCGGGGGCGCAGCATTCTTGTCGGACGAGTCGGGTCGCTCATCGAGGTATCGGCGGGATTTCACCAGGATCTCACCGGCCGCGAGAACGTATTCCTGCAGGGCGCCATCATGGGTATGCGCCGCGACGAGATCCGGCGCCGGTTCGACCAGATCGTCGACTTTTCCGGTGTCGGCGAGTTCATCGACACGCCGGTGAAGCGGTACTCGAACGGGATGAACGCGCGCCTCGGGTTTTCCATTGCCGTGCACCTTGAACCGGATGCACTGATCGTCGACGAGGTGCTTTCCGTCGGCGACGCCAGCTTCCAGCACCATGCGTTCAAGCGGCTGAAGGAGATGGTTCACGGCCAGATTCCTGCCGTCATCGTCACCCATCAGCTCAACCGGATCGTCGAGCTGTGCGACTCCTGCATCGTCCTCGAACGAGGGGCGGTCCAGTTCCACGGCTCGCCCGAGGCCGCGGTGAGCGCCTATCTCCACGAGGACGGCTCCTCGCAACGCGAGAACCCGCCCGACGCCCCGCTAAGGAACCTCAGCCTCACGCCGGGCTGGGAGGGCGTGGTGGCGTCGGGCTCGTCCCTCGAGCTCGTCGTCGCAGGCGAAGTGGCCCGGTTGCTTCCGCCCGACTATCGAATCGAGGTGGCTGTGCGCCGGGTCACCGACGGTACGCGCATTCACGGATTCTGTCTCGAGCACGCCGGGCTCGATCTGCCGGAGCGCGGTCCGTTCTCGTGGCCGCTGAATTTCAAGGCCAACCTCAACACGGGCCTCTACCAGATCAATTTCTTCCTGCACAGCCCGGTCGACCAGCGGGCGATCATGGAAGGCCCGCGCGTGCTGCTGCAGGTGGAAGCGGACCGGACGTTCATCGGTGATGTCTTCATGGGGCTCGCTGCGCGGTAGCTGGCGATGCCCAATTCCCGGAAGATTCTCCTGGTCGCTGGTGCCCGACCGAACTTCATGAAGGTCGCACCGCTCATCCGCAGCATCAGGACGCGGGCGGGGCGCGACCCGGAGTCGGCGCTGACGTACCGCCTGGTTCACACCGGTCAGCACTACGACGACCGCATGTCCGCCGTCTTCTTCAGTGAACTTGGCATCCCGGAACCGGACATCAATCTCGCCGTCGGGTCGGGATCTCACGCGCGCCAGACCGCCGACATCATGACCCGGTTCGAGGATGTGTGCCTGCAGGAAAGGCCGGAATGGATCGGCGTCGTCGGCGACGTCAATTCGACGGTTGCGTGCAGCCTGGTTGCGGCCAAGCTCGGCATCCGGATCGCGCATGTCGAGGCGGGCCTCCGGAGTTTCGATCGCACCATGCCGGAGGAGATTAACCGGCTGGTCACCGATGCACTGGCGGACTTGCTGCTGACACCCTCGACCGACGCTGACGACAACCTGCGGCGCGAAGGCATTCCCGACTCGAAGATCGACTTTGTCGGGAACGTGATGATCGACGCACTGGTCGCCAACCTGGCGCAGGCTCGCGCCAGCGGGTTGCCGCGGCAGCTCGGGATCGCGGGCGGGGACTTCGCCTACGTGACCTTGCATCGGCCGGCAAACGTGGACGACGCCGCGAGCCTGGCAGCAATCATCGCGGAACTGCGCCGACTCTCCGAGCGATTTCCGGTGGTCTTCCCGATGCATCCACGCACCCGCAAGATGGCCGCGGGATTCGGCTTCGCACTCGAACGCACCGGCGCATTCCGGGTCATCGAACCCATCGGCTATCACGACTCGCTCTGCCTCGCGGAAACTGCACGCCTGATCGTGACCGATTCCGGGGGGCTCCAGGAAGAAAGCACCTATTTCCGGACGCCGTGCCTGACCCTCCGGCCGAACACTGAACGTCCGGTCACGGTCACCACCGGCAGCAACAAGTTGACCAGCGTGGAGCGCCTTGCCGCGGACATCGACGAAGTCCTGGCGCGGGAGGCCAGGTTTGGAGCCATCCCCCCGTTGTGGGATGGTCACGCCTCGGAACGGATTGTCGATAGCCTGCTCGCGCGCGTGAGGTGAATCGCACGCGCTTGCCCTGATCGTAGAAGGCCGCCTGTCAGGAGTCCCACCGTGTGTGGTATCCTCGGTATTCACAACTATGCCAGCTGCGCCACGCCGCTTTCCGGGGCGCTGCTGACGCGCATGACCGACACGATACGCCATCGCGGCCCCGACGATGCCGGCCTCTGGATGGACCGATCGGGTACGGTGGGCCTTGGCTTCCGTCGCCTCAGCATTATCGATCTATCCGCCAATGGGCATCAACCCATGGCCAACGAAAACGACACCGTTCACATCGTGTTCAACGGCGAGATCTACAATTTCCGGGATCTGCGGCCCGGGCTTGAACGCAAGGGCCATGTCTTCCGGTCCAGCACCGACATGGAGGTCATTCTTCACCTCTACGAGGAGCTGGGACCTGCGTGCCTGGAGCAGCTCGACGGCATGTTCGCTTTCGCCATCTGGGACGACCGCAAGCGCGCCTGGTTCATTGCCCGTGACCGGCTGGGAGTCAAGCCGCTCTACTACACGCAACAGCAGGGCATGCTGATCTTCGCCTCCGAGATCAAGGCCATCCTGGCGCATCCGCAGATCCGGGCCGACTTGAACGCCGAGGCCATGGGACAGTACCTCACGTTCAAGACCACGCCCGCCCCGCTCACCATGTTTGCCGGCATTCACAAGCTCCCCGCGGGACACTTCCTGACCGCCGACGCTGGTGGCAATCTCCTGGTCCACTCGTACTGGGACGCGGTGTCGGCTGCGCGTCCGGCGCCGAAGCACTTCCGTGAGGCGGAAATTGTCGCGACCATCCGCGACCTCTTCGCAAAGTCCGTCGCCAAACGGATGGTCGCCGACGTCCCGGTGGGGGCCTTCCTCAGCGGCGGCCTCGACTCGAGCGCGGTGGTCGCCGAGATGGCCGGGCGCAGTCCGGGCCGCGTGCAGACTTTCTCCGTGGGGGTCCGCGACCTCCCGCAGTACAGCGAATTTGCCTTCGCACGCCAGATCGCCGAGCGCTTTGCGACCGATCATCACGAAATCGAGATCGGCGTCCGGGATGTGGAAGAGTACCTGCCGCACCTCGTGCACCAGCAGGATGAGCCGCTGGCCGATCCGGTTTGCGTCCCGCTGCACTACGTCAGCAGGCTCGCCGCGAATGCCGGGGTTCCTGTCGTTCTGGTGGGTGAAGGGAGTGACGAGCAGTTCTTCGGGTACGAAACCCGGATTGCGTTCTTCCGGCGGTACCGGCGCTTTTGGCGCCCGCTGCTCTCGCTCCCGCAGCCTGGCCTTTCGGCCGGCTACCAGGCGGCGCGCATGCTGCATCGGGCAACCGGCCTGGGCGGTCGAGTCGAGAACATCCTGAGGAAGGCGTCAACGGGGGCCGGACTGTTCTCGGGCTCGGTCGCATTCGGCGACGAGGCGCGGGCAAGCCTGCTGGCTCCCGGGACCGCGGAGAACACCGTTCCGCAGCAGGTTGTCACCCGGATCTTGGATGACCTGCGCCGGGAATGGCCCCGGGCGGACATCGGCGCACAGGTGATGTACCTGGACCTCAAGATCCGGCTGGCTGAATTGTTGCTCATGCGCGTGGACAAAATCACCATGTCGCAGAGCCTGGAGGCGCGCGAGCCCTTCCTCGATTACCAGCTCATTGAATACACCATGGCGCTCCCGATGATGCTGAAGCTCAAGGGGTGGAACCCCAAGCACCTGTTCAAGGAGGCGATGCGAGGCCGCGTACCCGACACGATCGTGGACCGGCCCAAGCAGCCGTTTGCCGCCCCGATCGAGGAATGGCTGCGGCAGGGTCTGGGCGGATTCGCCCGACGGGTCATCCTGAACTCGCACCTGAGGGAACGCGGCCTGTTCCGCTACGATCGCATCGAGCGGATCCTGGCGGACCACGAGCAGGGGGTCGCCGATCATGGAGTGCAGATCTGGACCCTCATGAATCTGTCGGCCTGGTACGATCACTGGATTCACGGCGAAAATCGCGCTTGACTCGGCGCTGGTTCCTGACGATGCTCTTGACGATATGATGAAGAAACGGGCGGCGAACCTGCTGGTTCGCGCGCAGACCCCACGATTGCTCCGTGACTCGCACCCGTTCAACCGGTTGTGGGGACGTGCCGCGCTGCTCCAGTTCGGCAGGATCAGCGACGAGGACTTTCGGCGCGACCTGGATCGATTCTATTCCCAGCTCGACGCCGCCGCGTGCAAGCAGGACATCGATTTCAGCCGCAAGGTCGAGATGCTGAGTCGAAACGGCGGATACAAGACCGACGTGCTGGGACTGCGCGGCGACAGCTCCGGTGCCACCGCCCCAGCGTGGTTCGACCTGTGGGGCAGGCGCTTCCGGCTGTTTCGTCACCTGGGCGTGCGTTCCGACGTGCTGGCTGTGCGCGCCGGCGGGCAGGTGCCCCCGCACGGGCATTCGCAGGTCGTGTCGGGATTCTTCGTGCTCGAGGGCGAAGTCGGCATCCGCCACTACGACCGGGTGCAGGAGTTTGCTGATCACGTCATGTTGCGCAAGGTGGTCGACATGACGATCGGCCCGGGCGGCTATACGACCAACTCGGAGTACCATCACAACATCCACTGGCTGCTCGGCGTGGCGCCGGTTTCCTATCTCTTCCGGTTCACCGTTACCGACGTACCGGTGCGACCGTTCAGCTCCTCCGCCCACAGCCACACCCGTGACTATGTCGACCCAACCGTCGCACCGGACGCGTCGGGCCTGATCCCGGCACCCTACGTCACCGAGGCCGAAGCGAAGCAGGTCAGGTTCGTTCGTGAGTCCGAATGCGGCTAATGTGAGCGACGTTACCCCAAACTCGGCTGACCACTGGACTCGCGAGCAAGTCTGGCTTCTCGGAGCGGTCGCGATCGTTGGAATGATTCTCGGCTGGCTCGGCCGACAGCCGCTTGTCACCACCGGTGGCGACGACGCGACGTACATCCTGCTGGCGCAATCCCTGCGGCATGCCCAATACCGCGACATTTTTCTCCCGGGGATGCCGGCACACGCGCAATATCCGCCCGGATTCCCGCTGCTGATCCTTGCAGTCCGGACAGTGGCGCTGGGCAGCCTCGAGGCGGTTCGCGTCACGAACCTTCTGCTGCTTGCCCTTACCGCAATGCTCACCGCGGCGATGACCCGCCGCATCGCAGGCAATGCACTCGGCCTGGCGTCCGCCGCGCTGGTGATGCTCAACCCGCTGTTGCTGCATCACGCCGGGTGGATCCTCTCCGACATCCTCTTCGTTACGTGGACGACGCTGGCGCTCTGGGCGGCGCAGCGCGCCCTCAGCCAGTCAAGCAAGGCCCTCTGGCTCCTGGCGGGCTGCGCGGCCGTCGCCGCCTTCTTCACTCGCAGTGCCGGCATCACCGTCGTACTCGCGGTCGTGGGTGGCCTGGTGCTGCAGCGCCGCTGGAAGGTGGCGCCGTTCGTCGGTGCCGCTGCCGTCGCCCTCGTCATCGCGTGGTTCACCTACACCCACTGGGCGGCGGGCCACACCCTGGGCTGGTCATATCAAAACGATCTCGCGTACGTGCAGCCGCGCCAACTGCTGGCGTTGCTCAGGCGGATGCTCTTCAACGGCGGAAACTACGGACGCCTCATCGGTTCAGTGGTTATCGGCATTCCCGAAATCCCCGGCACTCCCGTCGACAACGCCCTATGGTGCGTTCTCTTCGTGGGAGTCGCTGCGATCGGATTGTGGCGGATTCGCTGGAGCGCGCCAACCACGGTGCTCTACGCCCTTTTGATGACCGGCGTGTTGCTGGTGTACCCTTTCGTGGCGCAACGCCTGCTGGTGCCGCTCATCCCTGTGCTCATCGCCGGCCTTCTGCTCGGTGTTGGCGTGCTCGCCCGACGGCTCGGCGCGGCGCGGCCCGATCGCGTCGTCCTGGCAATTGCCGTGGTGTTGGCAAGCATCGGAGTCGTCACAGGGATCGATGCGGCCGTCCAGGGCGCCGTCTGCCGGGCGTCGGCGGGGAACGCATGCCGCACGGAAGCCGAGCGAGGGTGGCTCGCCGCTGCAGAGTGGTCGAAGCAGGGCTTGCCGCCGGATGCCGTCGTCGCTTCATCGAAACCATCCACGTTCTATCTCATCAGTGGGCGTCGCGGCATTCCGAGTCGCATGCTGTTTGCGCCCCGGAGACTGGAGGATGTCCTCGCCCCCAGGGGGCCGGTTACGCATGTCCTGCTTTCGGACCTGTGGAATTACGAGCGTGCGAGCCTGATTCAGGCGCTGAAACCGATCTGCGCGCGGCTGCGTCCCGTCCCGCACCCCGATAACCGGACGTTGATCGTGCAGATCCTGCCTGCCGACTCGACCTCGGAGGAGGGATGCCAGGCCTTGCAGCGCTTCCAGGACACAACGGCAACACCATCGCGAGGGTCAGCCCGCAAATAGCGAGTTCCGGACGCGCGGCGACTGCCGCTCAGCCACCGTCGAGAAACCGGACCAATCGCTCCATTTCAGAGACCTCGTTGAACAGATGCGGACTGAGCCGTATCGCCCCCTCCCGCAAGGAACACTGCACGCCCGACGCCTGAAGCCGGCCATACGCCGCCGCGACGTCGCCCCGCGGCCGGACGCAGAGAATCGCCGAGCCGTGTGCACCCTGCGGTGACGTGATCGTCGCGCCGCTGCGGGCTGCCCAGTCGATCACCGGCCGGTGGAGCGCCCTGGTGTGCGTGACGACGGCGTCGATTCCGGCACCCAGAAGCAATCCGAGCGACGCGTTCATCGCCGCGAAGTCCTGCACCGGAAAGGTGAGCAGCTCGAAACGACGCGCGTCGGGCCATGGCCGCGGATCGTACGACGTCAGGTTGGTATAGTCGTCGCTGCCCATGAACGCAGCCCATCCCGCGAAAGTCGGCTCCAGCTCGGTGCAAAGTTCCTTGCGCACATAGAGAAAACCGGTGCCCCAGGGACTGAGGAGCCACTTCTGCGCGCCGCACGCCAGGAAGTCGACGGGCGTCGCCTGCACGTCCACGACGACCTGCCCGACACCCTGGATGGCGTCCACGACGAGCCACTTGCCGCTCGCGCGGGTGGCTCGCGACAGCTGGGCCAGGTCGACGGTGTACCCGCTGCTGAACTGGGTCAACGAAACGGCCGCGGCACGCACTCGCGGATCGGCCAGGCGCTCGAGCAACCGTGCCTCGTCGGGCCAGCCGTCCGCGGTGACCGGCAGGCGCTCGAGTGTGACTCCGTTTTCGGCGAGGCGCATCCAGGGGTAGATGTTCCCGGGAAATTCGCGGTCGAACGTGACCACGATGTCACCAGCATGGAGCGGCAATGCCCGCGCGGCAACGTTCAATCCGGTGGTCGTATTCGGCATCAACGCGATTTCGCTCTCGTCCGCGTTGATCAGCCGACCGGCAAGCCAGCGCGCCTCCGAAAGTATGACGTTGATTCGCTCGACCGGCCACAGGCCAGGTCGCGCGCGGTCCCGATTGCAGGCGCCCAGCGCGGCCACGCTGCGCGAAGGCAGCGGCCCGATGCTGGCGCTGTTGAGAAAGATGCCGCCGTCGTTGAGCGCGGCGAATTCGGTGCGGCGAAGCTCGGCGAAGTCCATTGACTCACGAAAGTTACAGGTGAAGCCGATACCATGATTGAGGGACAGGCGCCACGATTCGGCGGTCTACGCTGCAGCAGTACCACTGTGCGTTCGGGATTCGACCGGACCACCACCGGGCGTGAACTGCAGCGTTGACCAATTGTGTATCCCTTTGCAAGTAAACAAGTTACGACGCTCTGGTCGGCGACGAGTCTGGTGAGCGCACGGCCCCTGCACAATCCTTGCGTTTGCGTCACGTTGCAGTTGCACACGCTCGGCTCCGAGCCAACCCGCCATTCATGGAAAGGAGAACCGCAATGCGCAAGAAATTCGTTGCTCCAAAGCTGACGGAGGAAGCGACCCTCGCTCACCTGACGCTGCAGGTCGCAATTTCGCACGGCGCGTAAGTTCAGCCGCGATGAGATTCGCAACTCCCCCGGCCGGCCACCGGGGGGTTTCGAACACGCATCGACCTGCCACCTACCCGCTCGATCGCAAGACAACGCGAAGAGCGGGCGCTGACGCTACCCGCGACTCCGGGAGAGCGGGTCGAGCGCCTCTCTCAGCCCATCCCCCACCAGGTTGAATCCGAGCACCGCCAGTCCAACTGCGATCCCTGGCGCCACCGACACCCACGGTGCCACTCGAATCAGGTCCCGTCCCTCGGCCACCATCGCGCCCCAGCTCGGTGTCGGCGGCTGGGCGCCGAGACCCACGAACGACAGCGCGGCCTCGGCCATGATGGCGCCGGCGATGCCGAGCGTGGCGGTGATGATCACCACGGCGCGAACGTTGGGAATCAGGTGGCGAATCATGATCCAGCGATCCCGCGCGCCGAGTGCACGCGATGCGATGACGAAGTCGCTTCGCACGAGCACCAGCACCTGGGATCGCACCAGGCGTGCCATGCCGGCCCAGCCGACCGCGCCAATCACCACGAAGATCAACGGCAGCGATGGGCGGATTGCCGCCGCCACCGCAATGAGCAGCAGCAGGCTCGGGAAAGCGAGCGTGATGTCGGCGAGGCGCATGATCCCGAGGTCGACACCACCGCGGTAATAGCCCGCGACGAGCCCCAACGAGAGACCGAGCGTGACGGCAACGCACTGCGAGATGAGACCGACGAGCAGCGAGAGACGGGCGCCGAACAGGATGCGTGACAGCACGTCGCGTCCCTGCGCATCCGCACCGAACAGGAAGCGGCCGCCGGGCGGAGCCAGATAATTGTTGGCCAGGTCACCGTGCAGCGGATCATGCGGTGCCAGCAGCGGCGCCGCCACTGCGGCGGTTATCAGGGCAGCGACCAGGACCACGCCGAGCTTGAACAGGCCGTCCCGACGCCATCGGTCCGCGAGGGCAGTCAGCGCAGGCGATCCGGGACCCGCCGGGGCCGGCTGAACGGGAAGCCTCACCTGTGCGGCGGTCATGGTGGTAAACTATACCCTCACCCCGAAGAGGAGATCGGATGACCAGACGTTCAGGTTGGCTGGCTCTGCCCATCGTTGCCATGCTGGTCGGCGTGCCGGCCGAGCGTGCCGACGCGCAGCTGGTTTCCTTCGGCGTCGTCGCGGGCGCCAGTCTGTCGACGTTTACGGGGGACCTCGCCACCGACGCGAAGAACAACACCGGCTTCCTCGCCGGAGCGTTCGTGCGGGTTGGCGCGCTCGGGTTTGCCGTGCAGCCCGGAGTGTTCTATGTGACGAAGGGCGCCAAGTTTGACGATGTCGGTCAGGGGAGCGGCAATACCAAGCTCGACTACATCCAGATTCCGGTCGTCATCCGCCTCTCGCTGCCCATGCACCTTTATGTGGGAGCCGGGTTGGCGGTCGGGTTCAAGCTTGGCTGCAAGATTTCCCTGGAGTCGGCGGGTTCCAGCAGCAGTGCCGACTGCCCCGACGCAACGGCGACGACGATCGGACCCAAGTCGACCGAATACAGCGGCATCGCCGAGGCAGGCTTCAACTTCGGCAAGTTCTCACTGGGCGGTCGCGCCGATGTGGGGATTTCCAATGCGGAGGCAGCGATCAACAGCAACAACGTGTCGAACGCTGATTTCCGCACGCGGACGATTTCCATCGTTGCGGCGATTCGATTCTAGGAAGGGAAAAGCAACAAGTAGGAAGTAAGAAGGTAGGGAGGACTGCAGGGGACGTCGTCCTGCGGTCCTCCCTGCCTGCTTACTTCTTACTTGTTGCTGTTCCTTCCGAAGGTCGCCGCGATCTCCCGCATCTCGCGCACGACCCGGTCCCAATTGAGGTGCCGCTCCACCAGGTCCCGCCCAGCTTGCCCCATGCGCCGCGCTAGGTCCGGCCGCTTGAGCAGCTGGTCGATGGCGGCGACGACGCCCGCGAGATCACCAGGCTCGACCAGCACGCCGGTCTCGCCGTCGCTCACCGCGTCCGGGATGCCGCCGCTTCGCGTCGCAATGACCGGCAATCCGCACGCGGCGGCCTCGACGAACGAGATCCCGAATCCCTCGACGTCGGTCGGCGTCTCCCGGGTCAGTCCGACGTAGATGTCGCCCACCGAATAACCCGCCACCAGTTCGGTGTCATCCACATCGGTGAGCAGGTGCACGCGATCCGACACACCGAGCTCGGCGCTCAAGGCGCTGAGCCTCGCGGCGTCGGGGCCGCGCCCGATGACCGCGTACTGCAGCCCCGGGTGGTCGGCCGCCAGAAGCGCCATTACCCGGATGGCCGTGTCGATCCCCTTGTACTCCACCAGGCGCGCGACGGTCACCAGCCACGGGCCGGCCGGCAGGCCACGGCGGCGGCGGAACGCGGCGGCGCCGGCCGTATCCGCATGCCAGCGCGCGGGATCGGTACCCAGCGGAACGACACGGATGCGGCTGGTCGCCCCGTCGAGACCCAGCTCGGCGAACAGGCTGCTGGCGCGCGCCGCGGTCCACCGGGAGTTCGCGACGTAGACGGATGCACGCGCGAGGATCGACTGCATCACCCGGCGCTTGAACGGGCGGTGCGCGACCCGCCTGCCCAGGGTCAGCAGGTCACCGCCATGCATGATGATTCCGTACGGCAGGGCTTGGCGTTGAAAGGCCCACCGCGCGGGGTAGCCTGACGGACGCACGCTGTCACACCAGGCAAAGCGAACGCCTGGCTCGCGCGCGAGCGCGACCGCGCGGCGGCTCCACGCCAGAAGTCCCGGAACGGTGCGCAGTCGGTCGGCGTGGACGCCGATCCGGTCGATCCGCTGCGGCAGCAGACGGTCGGTGACTGCCGCGCCATCGAGCATGCCAGTCGAGACGGTGAGCGTATCGGCGGGG
>Ga0207663_10001338_pt1 | contig 11406 bp, 15 predicted proteins | sample LARL53metaG_FD_184346 | JGI IMG/M metagenome (GOLD analysis project Ga0207663, IMG submission 184346) | Corn, switchgrass and miscanthus rhizosphere microbial communities from Kellogg Biological Station, Michigan, USA - LAR L5-3 metaG... | ecosystem: Host-associated > Plants > Roots >...
GGTGGCATGGGCGGCTGTGCCGCCGAGCATGACGGCCAACAGGGTAATTGCTGCCTTACGCATCAGAACCCCCTCGGCGTCGGAAAGCTGGTGCCATGGCTGATCAGGTCGATCGTCGAGACAACGGTGATCAGGATCGCAATGCCACAGAATACCTTGGCCAGAACGTTGGTCTGCTCGGTCGATTGACCGAGCATCGCGGTCAGCCGCGAGACCACGTAGACGGCGATGATGAGGCCGATATCAGGAATCATGGTTTTTCTCCTTAGCTCTGCTGGAACGGATCGCGCTTGGCGGCCGGACGCGGCTGAGCACTGAACGGATCACCGCCAGCACCGCCGGCAAATTGCCGATTGCAGTTGGCGGTCTCGGCCGCCGCTGCCGCCGTGCCGTTGAGGTTCATGCTGGCCAGCCGAGTGCCGTTATAGTAGAGCTTGAAGTTGAGCCGCTGCCCAAAAACATTCATCGATCCGTACGGATCATTGAATGCCGCCTTCAAGAAGGCCGGACCAGACCCGTTGATTTGGATGGCAAGCGCCTTCCACGTCTCGGCAGGCCCGTTGTCGAATTGTCCGTTGACCGAATAGAGCTTGCCGGGTTCCAACGACTTCCACGCCTCGCTGCCGATCAGAAAATACAACGAATTGTCCAGGTTGTTGAAGCCGACCCGTAGCACGACATTCTGCCCAGGATAGGTGCTCAACATGAAACAACCATGACCCAGGGTCGAATCGACCATGATCTGCCACTCGCCGACCTTGCCCCATCTCGCGGCATCCTCGGCATGAGCGACCCCGCCCAACGCCATGCCGACAGCCACACCGGCCGCCGCCATGGTCTTCAGATACCTACGCATTCAAAATCTCCCTTCGAAATGCTTGCGCGGGGTATGAGAACCACCGCTGGCAAACAGCAGCGCAAAGGTGACCAGCATCGAGGCGGTCACATAGTAGAGCATCAGGTCCGACATCGAATTTTCTCCTTCCAATAATGTGTTCATACCATGGTTCCCAAATTTGTCAACCTATGAGCTTGACAGTATTGCACCGCGTGGTATGTTGATTGGGCAAAACTAACAGGAGATTTTTTGCAATGACGAAGTTCTTGGTTGCCAGCCTCATGCTGGCCTCGATCACCGTGCAGGCCCAGGCCGTCCCGGTTCCCCCGAACGCGCAGAAGGTGCCGGTCTACAATTGCCCGCAGCCCGTCGGCCACGACACTGGCTGCATCGTCCACCAGAAGGCGGTCCGCAAGTAATGCGACGCACTCTCACCGTCGCCTTGAGCATGGGTCTGGCACTCGGTCAGGCTCATGCTCAACGGCCCGATCCATTCGCACCGCCGCCCCCTGTGGCACAGGGGCAAACCAAAGGACCATATCTGTTCGATCTGCCGAAGCTGTACCCAGCGGCGTTCAAACTTTGGCAGCAAACCATCCCCCGTTCGATGAACTTCCCGAGTTGGCTGAGCAAGTTCGATGGGGTGGCGGCACCGATTCGCGACGTGACAGTCGAGGGAAAATCGATGAAATTTTCCACTGTCTGCATGCCGCATGACTGCGGCGACAACGAAGCCGGGGTGCTATTTTCCCCGCAACAGAACCGAATCATCGCCGTAGTGCATATGGCAGGGCAGAATCAGGCACCGACCGTGATGGTGATCGGCGAGATGAGCGGTCCGGAAGTCGCATGCATCGGGCGGCTGATGCATCTTGACAACCCATCCACCTGTTGACGATCGACCGGATTATGGTATCGCCATAAAATTAACTGTTGACAACGATTTAACCGGCTGCTAGTGCCCGGCAGGCTAGGAGGGCACAATGCTCGGATTATTCATCCCCATCATGATTGCGGGGACAATTCTGATCTTACTGGTCGGCAACTGGCTGATTTCAGGGCAATGGCGATAGTGGTTGACCCATGCATATCGGTCTCGGCGGACTTCTTCTGATCGGCTTACTGGCGGTGCTGCTGTTCGGCAGCCGTCAAGTGCTCATTAGGCTGGCCTGGATCGTCGGTATCCTGATTGCCTTGGTCATCATGGCGTTGGTTGTCGTGACCCACTCGCACGCCGCGCCAGTTAGCAGGGCGGCTCGCGACTGCACACAACCTGCTCAGCGCGACGCTGCCTGTCGGATTACCGAGGCTCTTGCCAATCGACCGTGGGGACCGTGGTCAACCCGAACGCGCACCCCGAAACAGTTGCGCCTCGACTGAGGCAGCAGACTGTGCCATACCGCTCAGCCACGAAGTGGAGGCAGTAATGGGCGAAGCCGGCTCCGACGGAGCATCACAGATGAGACTGGCAGACATTATTCACTTTCCTTTCGATTTGATCCATATATGATTTGATGACGCGGAATGGGCAGGGCCACGTTATCAGCCCTCCGCAGAGCCGCGATTCGATTGTTCGCCTTAGAGCCGACCAAGGCGCCCCCGTGCAGGAGGCCGTATGGCTCATGGCCATATTCCTGGCGATATTTGGCCTTCTCCTCCTCCCAGATTGCGGCGATCTCCTCGGCGTGTTGCTCCTCCCATTCTTGGAGAAGTGCCCGCTCTACCGCCTCCTGGTATTCCGCTTGCACGTCGATCAGCGGTAGCTGTGCGGCCTTGCGGAGCGCATTACGCTCAGTGAGCGCTGCAAATATTGCGGCACGGTCAACCATGATTCAATTTCTCCAAAATTTGGAATACCACAGAACGCTAATCTGTCAAGCCGATACGCATGGTGACCAACCCGTCAGCCAGTACCCGCATCGCGACACAATCGTCCTCGTTGTAAAGGATGATCCGTTCGCGCTGCTGCTGATCACCCGTGCGTATCCACTGATCGAACCATTCGACAGATGAGGCACCTGACGGATCAGCATCCTCCCATTCGAACCCCAGATATCGCGCCAGGGTTTTGATGGAATGATCGCGCGTCGGCCACACTGCCTCGGTTGCTAACGGATATAGATCGACCATCCGCACCAACAGCGCCGCAAGCTGCTCTGGCGAGCAGGCATTCGAATACCGTTTCGCCAGCTTCTTATAGTATACGGGCTCGTAGGCACTATAATGGTAGATCGGTGCCGAACCGTGATCGAGCATGAATTTCACAGCCGCCGCGAATTGGGCTTCCTCGTCTTCCGGACCATCAGCGAACAACCCGGTGTAGCGCTCGCCGACAGGATCGCGCACGGTGAATCCATGGAGATAACAGAGATCGCGGAACGGATCGGCTTCCAGGTCGAAATAAATCTCCGCTGACACATCCGGCAAGCGTGGCAGGCTGATTGCCTGCTTGAGATATGGGCGACGATCTTTGGCTTTCTGAAGCTGAGCCCGCTCATGCAGACGTTGCAGCATCGGCTTCCTAATCCCCCTGATCTTGCCAAAGTCTGCTAGATCGGCGGCGGCAAATTCAGTGATCGTCTCGACTACCGGTCGAAGTGCGGTCCGTCGAGCCTCGCCCAGCGCCGGAATCAGTGTGAGATCGTCGTGCTCCGCCAAGGTCTTGGCGCAGTGCGTGTGCCAATGGCATAGTTTGCAGGCGCCACGCCACGCCGGCTCAGTGGTCTGCTGTCGATAAATAATTCGACGTAGGTCGCGCAACGCGGCCTGATAGCGATCCCACCAGCTTTCATCGATTGATGAGTCGGCCGCCGTGTTCAGCCAATACGCGGTCTCCTTGCCGTTCACATCCCAGACGAAACCCTTTCGCAGGGTGGACGCCTGATCCGAGTGTTCCAGCACGTCGATGGAAATTGCCAGTTGCAAAGCGTAACTGAACTTGTATGGTGCTTCCACATCGAGCACGTCCTCGCCCTTCCCCCGATTGGTCTTCACTAGCCCTGGAACATAGCTGCCATGCTCAAAGCGAAGGAGGTCTGGTTCAGCGATCAAGTCGTCGGCGACCAGCCGGGCGCCGAGGATCAGCGGCTCCTGTCGCGCCATGGCCAGCCGGGTGAACCGTTCGCGGGCTTTGTCACCATACGAACGGAGGTCAGCGCTGCTGGTCATTTCGCTGAGGGTTGAGCGGCGATGATCAACCGCTCGACGCCACAGCAGCTTCACGAAGCCACTTTCCGAGTCATGTTCCGCTGGACCAAACGCATCGAGCGCCACCCGATGCGGACATTCAGCGTAGTCGTATAGCAATCCGGCTGTGATAGGTCTCGCCATTGGGATATATCTCGACTCGATTGTGTTGACAATATCGGATTCTGTGCTAGTGTCAAGTACAGAATTTGATTCATAGGAGATAAACATGGCAAAGGACAACCGGAAGGTTCCGGCAAAGAAGCTTGATTATGATGCTCTTTCCAGGGAAGATTTGGTTCGGCTGCTGCGGCATCTTGAGGCGCGCACCGAGAAGAAGGTCGGGTTGATTTGGGACCAGACCGCCCTGGCGCAGGACAAGGCGATCAACGAGGACTTTGTCGTCACTGATGCGGTGACCTCATTACATAGCGGGAAGCAGGGGCCATACGACAACCTCGTGATTGAGGGTGATAATTACGACTCTCTTCGTTGGCTTCACATGACCCATAAGGGTAAGGTGCAGTGCATTTACGTCGATCCGCCTTACAACACTGGTTACGCAAACTTCTGTTACGCCGACCGCTTCGAGACTTCGCAGTGGCTGGAATTCCTGTCTGTCCGGCTGCGCCTCGCTAAGGATTTGCTGAGCGACGATGGTGTCATTTTGGTCAGCATCGACGATGCCAATCGTGATCTTCTCAGGTTGCTGATGGATGATATTTTTCCCGGCTTGTTTGTCGGCAGTTTTGTCACCAAGACGCGAGAGCAAACTAATTCAGGCGAACATCATTTTTTCAGTCGCGATCATGATCACGTCCTTGTCTATGCTAACGAGGGATTTAATTTTAATGGGAAAAAGAAAACCTATGAGATGTATTCCAATCCCAACAACGATCCACGTGGTGATTTTAGACTTAGCGATCTGACATTCGGTTTCGACTATCTCAATAGACCCAATCAATTCTATCCCCTGGAAAACCCTGCCACCGGACAGGTGTATCTATGCAATCCAAACAGGGTTTGGGTGTACGCAAGTGAAAAACGCCTGAAGCCAGGAAAAAAGATTAGAACAGAAACAATGGAGGAATTTATTAGTCGTGATCAGATCAACTGGCCTGACAATCCCAAATTTGTCGTTTGGGAGACGTTGGACGATGTTTACGTCGCAATTGACCGAAAAGAAGTGCCTCATTCTGGTAAGGCACCATTGCTCTTTCGTGGATTGCCAGAGTCATATCTCTTGGAATTGGTCGGGAAGGAGATCGCTTGGGGTACCCCTAGCTTTAAGCGTTTCAAGGCTGACCTCCACAATGACACACAGCCGGTGTCGAGTTGGATTCGTCCGACACCACACAAGAAAGATGCTGATCCCGAGCGATGCGAAATGGTTGCTTCCTACAACCAGGAAGGCACTAAGGTTCTCCGTGCTATCTTTGGCTCGACGGAGTTCGACTATCCGAAGCCATTATCGCTCCTGACCGAGCTTGTTCGTCAGGCTACGAAACCCAACTCGCTGGTTCTCGACTTCTTCGCCGGCTCCGGTACCACGGCGCATGCTGTGCTTGCTGTCAATGCGGAGGATGGCGGCAACCGTCGGTTCATTATGTGCTCGGAGCAGAACGGCAAGCAGCTATGTAGCGATGTATTGGCGGAACGGCTGCGTCGGGTGATCAATGGCTATGCCGATGTGAAGGGAACAGGCGGGAACTTCGCCTATTTGCGGGCCAGCACGTTGCCGGTGGAGCATATACCGCTTGGCACGCCGAGCGTTGTCCGAGGTGCAAAACTGAAGGATGATCAGGTCTGGACCATCCTTCAAACCATGCACGGCTGTCCGCTCCAGCTAGCTTCAAAAGGGACGGCGCATGCCATTCTCGACGGCGGAGCCATCGTCTATTCGCCGGATGGCGCCAAGGATGATGTGGCCCTGGTCCGCACGCTGGCAAGGAAGTCAAAGGTGACCGTGTACAGTTGGACGGCACGCAACTTTGCGTCGTTGAAGAACAACACCAACGTCACGATCCAGTCGCTGCCCGAGGCCCTGTTGTCTCGGTTTCCCAAGTGATGCTTGACAATATAGCGGAATCTGATATGTCAGCGAGCAAGGAAGTAAACTCATGACGACGACCACGATGTTGAAGGATTTTCAGAGCGACGCCGTCGGGCAGATGACCGAGCTTATCGATGGTACGACTGACAATCTGGCTATTTTACTAGATTGTCCGACGGCTGGAGGCAAGACGCTGATGCTCATTGCAACGATGGACGCGGTCTCGCAGCCTACGAAATCTGCGTGGTTCTGGTTTGCTCCATTCAAGGGTTTGGTCGAGCAAACCCGCAAGGTCATCAGCAACGAGGGCAAATCGCTTCTGGTTCGCGATGTCCGGCTGGATCGGCGGGCGTCGAGCGTGAAGACCGGCGACGTGTTTGTGATGACCTGGGCGACGGTCGCACGGGCCGATCCCGAAGGGAGCTTGGTCCGAAATGGTCTGATCGAGATGATGCCGTCCATCGATCAAATGGTCGAGGCGTTGCGCGAAGATGGCTTCAGGATCGGCTGTGTGGTGGACGAAGAACATGTCCATCTCCGCGAGGACAACGAGGCGCTTGTATTCTGTCAGCAGGTGCTGCGGCCGGACGTGATTCTGCTCGCCACCGCCACGCCGAACAAGCAGGCGCTGGTGCCGATTTGCCAAGCGCTCGGCGTGACCGAGAATAATTTCCACCATGTCGCCGTTGATCGGGAGGCGGTGGTAGACGCCCGTCTTAACAAGCGTGGCATCCGCTCGATGCTATTTCAGGCAGACCACAACGCCGACAACGCTCTGATCGACGTGCATGAGAAGGCCATTGAGATGGCCACTACGCGACACTACAAGATCAAGAGCCGATTGAAGCACCTCAAGCTGCCGATCACCCCACTGCTCTTGGTGCAGGTCGCCAATCAGCGCCGCCGCCAGGGAGAAGGTAATACCGTTCGGCCGACGGACGCTGCCAAGACGCTACTGCTGAAGCATGGCTTCACGGAGCAGCAGATAGCGGTGCATACTGCCGACGAGCCAGACGCCGAACTGCTGGCGCTGGCTGAAGATGCGACCAAGGAAGTGCTCATCTTCAAGACCGCCATCGCCACCGGATTCGATCTGCCGAGGGCGTGGACCTTAGCAGCCCTCCGGGACGTGGTGGACAAGGATTTCGGATTGCAAATTGTCGGTCGCACGATGCGGGTGCATCCGCTGATACAACCGCTCGAACTGCCGGTGGACAGCGACCTGGAGTATGCTCACGTCGTGCTTGCTGCGTCCAACCAGCAGCGCGGTCTGAACAACGCGTTGAGACCCATCCCAAGGGAGGATTTGCAAAAATGGGTAGCCGCTGAACTCATGAAGCTATCGGGACGCCCGACACCGTGGATTGAGGTTCCCGGTGGCAACGATCCCGGCGGTGAGAATCCTGGTCCTGGTGGCAACGATCCCGGCGGTGAGAATCCTGGTCCTGGTGGCAACGATCCGGGCGATGAGAATCCTGGTCCCGATGGCAACGATCCAGGTCAAGCAGAGCCGCCAGAATTTCGCTACCCGTTGTGTGCCGGTATGCCGACGGTGTTCCTTACCGATTACTCACAGGTGGAAGACGATGACCAAACTTTAGCCACGCGGATTATCACCGACATGAAGGACAAGCTATGGGATGGTGATATTGCGAACGCCCTGATCAAGAAGAAGATCAGCGGCCATGTGATCGAGCGGCAGCATATCTCGGCGGGCGACGGCGAGCAGTATGACAGAATCAGGGATAGCGCGGTGCTCGACCGCAGCCGGCACAGGATACGGGCGACGAACCTGTTGAAGGAGCTATCGCTGTCGGAGCCGTTGATCCTGGATGGCATATCTAACATGGTGCGCGAATATGCTAAGAATCAATCGATCGATGCCCTGGCTGAGACTGAGGTGCTGAACACCGTATTCCTGCTGATCAGCAGTAAGCCGGAGTTGATCAAGAATGCCTACAATACCATCGTCGCCAACTCGATTGCCTCACGGAACGCCAGCCCATTGCCCGATCTAATCCAGGAACACAAGTCGGCGCCGGCCAAGAAGAATATCTATGGCGTGTTTCCGGCTGGGCTCAATTCCTGGGAACGTCAATTGGCCGAATCCTTGGACAACGATCCACGTGTTATCTGGTGGCATCGCAACCAATCCCGCAAGGACTATTCCGTGGCCATTATCCGGGCACCGAATCGCAACAAGTTCTTCCCAGACTTTGTTGTCATGGTGAAGGGCCGCAAGAAGGGCGGCGGCATTGTACTGCTCGACCCACACGAGCGACAGGATGAAGATGCTAAGTCGAAGGTACGCAGCGAGCATACTGCTTATGGCAAGCCTTACCTCCTCAAGCTGGTGAACGGCGATTCGTTCCACGTGGTGGGCTACAACCAAGCGAATGACGCTATCGCGCTCGGTGGCCCATTCGATCTTAATCAGGTCATGGAGTAACTCTTATGGCTCGTTCTGCGAATGTCTCGGAAGTGGCCAGCATTGAGCGCGATTTGGTGATGACCGTTGCGGCGGTCGGCGGCGGCGAGAAGGCACGTCTGTTGAAACAAGCGCTCAACAACTTCTGGGCGCAACATCCGCTGGATCGCCCCGATACAGCGACGGACCTTTTGCCATCGCCACCAGTGACTCTGCCATCGCCTCCGGTGACGTTGAATGTCATTGAGGGGGGCAACACCGATTTGCCGCCGGTTCCATCCTCGCCGACCAGTCTCAAGGAGCCGGCCGCCGAGGAAGACATGACCGAACGGACGTGGCGCGAGACCTTGAGCGATCTGCTGCCACAATTGCCGGCCGCATTCTTGCTGGACGACCTGATGAACCTGTCCGACGAATTTCGCTTCCTTCTGGGTGAAGGCGATCCGCGCAAGCAGGTCGGCCAGCAACTTGACCTGCTGGTCGTCCGTCGGGTGCTAACGAAGACCGACGATCGATATGAGGCTGTACCATGAGCAAGTACGACCGCTACCTGGACCACCTGGATGTCGTCGCCGGCTGGCTGAATGTCAACTTCGAGGACCATGAGGTTCCGATTCGTGTTGTCGTGAATGCACATAACTATAAGGGGAACGATTCGGTCAACGACTTTCTCAACGGCATCGGCGAAGGCATGCTGCATGAGCCACAAATCCAGACATTCGTCGAGGTAGTGCGGCAAATCATGGCGGAGCCAACGAAGAACATCGCGGTCAATGGCGTGACCCAATGCGGCAAGACCGGCACTTCCAACTCGACGTACTTCCTCGGGCCGATTCTCTATATGCTGACGCAGGAACGCTACGCCACCATCATGCTGGTGATCAACAGAAAAAATTCCTACAGCCAAACGCTGGATGAATACAAGCGATTCCGTGACCTATATGGCGATGCGCTGATGTTTCAGCGCACCGACGGAGCCACTGTGGATATCGACGATGAGCCGGAGGATGGCATCTCGCTGAATGAGTACTGGACGCGGGTGCTCAAGCGAGAATTGCCCGAGGAGATCGAGTTCGAAGACCCGGACGATCAGATTCAGCGGCGCTCCCACAGCAAGGCTGCGATGCAGCGCCTGGAATCATGTCTGGTTGGCGCCAACGCCAAAAACATCCGGCTGATCTTGGGGGTGGATGAGGTGCACTTCGGCACCGACACTGATGGCACCCAGGCAAAAATATTCAATTTCCTGGTGTGTGATCTCAAGTCATTCGACAGCAAGAACATCTTCATCGGTTTCTCGGCGACTAACTACGAACTGTGCCATCTGGAAGATGTGGCCCAGATCAGCCATCGCCTCGGCGATGGCTATGTAGGATTCAACATGTTCGCCGGGGATATCGTTGATCCCAGCGTCACGGTAACCCAGCCAGAATTCACCGGACTCAGCGCGTTTTCGGCGCGGTGCGAATTGCGAAATCTGGGGCTGATCCGTAACCTGCATTACACTGATCCAGCAAAGTACCGCGACACCGACCTCTCCAAGGCTATGACACATGTCGAGTATTGTGACTTCGTCGAGGAACGAATCGCCGCGATGATCCAATGGGCGCTGATCACCCATAACCCGCAGAATGGCAAGGGCCTGATGCTGCGCTTCTGCCGCAGCAACGATGATGCGCGGGAATTTACCGAGGCACTGAAGCGCCTAATTGATCCCTCGATCGCAGTGATCAATTATTTTGCCGGCACCGGCAACAAGTCGGTCAAAGACACCATTCGCCGACGTGGTAACCAGGATGGCCCATATGTAGTAATCATGACGGCAGGCGGGCGACTGGCGGATGCCTTTCCTATCGATTGCACCTATTTCGTCGATTTTACCCACGCCGCGCAAAACTATACCAGCCTATTGCAGGGGACGGTGGGGCGGGCAACTGGCTACGGCAAGCGATCATTGATTATCCTGAGCGACGAAAACGAGACTATCCTGCGCCGCTTTGTCGATAGCTTGGGGGCGCCGGACGGCTACCGGACCGGGCTGCGCGTCATTCATGTCGGTGGACGCGGTCGTCCCAATTTACGGCTGCTGATCACTCGGGCCACGAACAAAGATTCGCTGATCGAGCGCAAGCTTGCCGAACTCGATAATGATGTCCGAGAGCGATACTTCGGCAAGGTCGCGTTTCCGCTCGCCGAGCGGAATAGCCCGGCAGGTGGTCCTTCGCGCGTGTTCGATATCTTCGACGATGACACGATGGAATACATCGAGACCAACGCCAGCACCATTGTCCCAGGGTTCACCAGCTTTCGTCTGCTGCGCCCGCATGAATGTGTGGACAACAACATCCTATATGGATGGAAGGGCAACGAGGGCATCATCGGCCTGCGTAAGGGGCAAAATGATGACCGTCCAGTTACCAATATCAACACGCGAGCCAATATCCCATCGGTGATGCAGATTCACCATCCGCAGGTACACTATAGCCGGACCACCGGTCGGCTCCTGGGAATTACCTTCCGTTGCCGGCGTGGCTACCGCCAGAGCGAAGGCCCATCAGGGCTGTTGCCGAGTGCCGAGACGCATATCAAGGAATTTGCCTCGGATGAGGAACGCAAAATCATCGACGCTTGACAACGATCGCGATCGGACATATTTTCACCCTGGCAAACACAGGTGCTCCAATGCACATCCTCGGCGGTATCCTCCTAATCGCCGTCATCTTCTGGTTAGCACGCAGAGTTGCAGGCCCAAAAGCCGCTGTTGGCGCTGCCGCTGTCACCGCAGTCGCTTTGGTTATGATGTCGTCGAGCGACGGCCACAGCCATCATCATCGGATCGGCGACGACACCTAACCTCCACAGGACCATGAAATCATTGATGATCTTGGCGATGGCAGCGCT
>Ga0207663_10001341_pt1 | contig 11389 bp, 10 predicted proteins | sample LARL53metaG_FD_184346 | JGI IMG/M metagenome (GOLD analysis project Ga0207663, IMG submission 184346) | Corn, switchgrass and miscanthus rhizosphere microbial communities from Kellogg Biological Station, Michigan, USA - LAR L5-3 metaG... | ecosystem: Host-associated > Plants > Roots >...
CGGCCAGACAAACCCCCGCGAGGAGTGTCCGGCCTACCCCGGCGGTCAACCCAACGGGCGACCTACGCCATAGGGTCTAGCCGGCCGCACCGGTCGCACGGTCCGGTCACCCGCGGTCGCGGGAGCCAGCCACCCAGCGAGGTCGTCGGCAGGTCGCTCTAACCAGTCTCGTCAGCCGGCCACGGGCGCGTTGGCCGTGAGCTCGGCTTGATCGTCGAGCAGGATCTCTGAGGCTGTCTCTGCGCCGATGAACAGCGTCAGCACGACATAGGTCAAATAGTCGGCCAGGGCGGGCAGCAGGTGAATCTGGCCGCTTGCGACCCGACAGCGGATCGCGTTCCAGATCGCACCGGCGACCCCTTCGACCGCGAGCTTGTTACGAGCCGGCTCGGGCGCTCCCTCGGTGAGCAGCGTGGCGATGTTGCCGGCGAGCTCGCAGTCGCGCGCCAGCGCCTCTGGACAGGCGCTGGGCGCCGCGGAGGCAATTATGTGAGCGTACAGAGGGCGGGCGGCGAGCAGGCTCAGCAGCTCGCCGACGACCCGGCGAACCGCGCGAGGCCAGTCGCCCGAGACGAGGTCGGGGTCGGCGATGACTCGCAGCAGCTCGTCGCTGAGACCATCGAACGCCGTCAGGAAGCACTCCTCCTTGGAGGCGAACAGCTCGAAGAAGCACTCGATCGGCACGCCTGCCTCCTCGGCTATCTGGGGCGCGCTCAGCTCGTGATAGTCATCGACCACCGCAAGGTTCAGCACGCTCGCCTGCAGGCGTTCGCGGAGCTCCTTCTCGGAGTCGGGCGCGCCGCCGGACTCGCGGGCGCCTGCCGGCGAGACCGCACGCACGCCCGACGGCATCCATGCGTCGAGCGCCGACTCGCCGTCGTGGTAGCGCTCGCCCATCTCACCGAGAAGCTGCCCATGCGCACCGGTGACCGAGCTTGCGCGCGCACGCGCCGCCAGGCACTTGGACAGGCGGCCGATGGCGGATGTGTGGAAGAGCAGCGTCCAGCTCACCATCTCCTCGCTCAACGCGGAGATCTCCTCGGGGTGTCCCGCGCGCAGGCGCACCGATATCGCCTCGTGCATCCCCCCGACGATCCCCCTGATGATCGGAGTCGGCAGTGGGCCGGCATCGGGGGCGTGGGCGAAGCTGCTGGAGAGCATCTGCTCGAACGTGCCGGTCGCCCTGCGCAGGCGCGCCAGCCCCGGTGCCCCCGCCGTCTGGGCCTGGACGATCGCCAAGCCGGCGCCCTTGGTGTTGGACTCGATCTCCTCTGTGAACCCGTCGATGGCGGCCCTGATCCGCTGTTCCAGGTCTCCGCCGCTGGAGCGGTAGGCCTTGTTGACGCGCTTGATGCCGCGCGCGGCGATCACGTCGAACGTCGCCAGGAAGCACTCCTCCTTGTTGGCGAACTGCTCGTAGAACGCTCGCCGTGAGACGCCCGCGAGCCCGATGACCTGCTTGACGCTGGTACCCCCATAGCCGTTGGCGGCAACCGCCTCGACCATCGCTCCGTGCATGCGCAGACGCTGATGGCGAGCGACCTCTTTGGGGCCGAGATGATGAGGGCCTCTCGGCAGGCGCTGGTACAGAGGCGCGATCGCTGATCTCTTGTCCAACACCCCACTGTCCCGCTCCGACATCTCTTCTACCTCCCCGAAACGATCTACATGTCCAGACAGCTGTCAAGGAATCTGTCAAGCGGGAATCATTCCATGTCAGCGATTTTTTGTCTACAGGGAACCGCACCGGTGTTTATCCAGCTCCTGGGATGGATCTAGTGGATCGCAAATTCCCCTGCTGATGGAGGGTTTTGGGGGTTGGTACGAGTCGGAGAATCGCCTCAAACGGCGGAGGCTTGCGACGAGGGCGCGGAGCTCGGAAGCGCTGGTCTCGTCAGTGCGCCAGAGATTTGAGTGCGAGTATCGCCAGCCCCATCGCCATCCCGACGCCGCCCTCGAGCGCGAGCTCGCGCGGCGTCGCTCGGGAGCGCAGCCCCGCCAGCAGCTCGAACGCGATCAGGCTCACGACGGCGGCCCACACGGCTGCGTTGACGGCAGTAGTCTGGGTTGCCCCCGCCACCCACGCGACCAGCAGCGTGAGCAGCGGGATCGAGGCGCCGCGAACGACCGACCAGTCGTGCGCAAGCGCTCGCGCGAGCGCGCCGCCGGTGAGGTGTTCCTGATGGGACAGACGTCGCCCAAGGACGCTCGCATAGGAGCGGGCGAGCCAGTAGACCCCCAGCGCGATCACCGCCGATGCGACCGTTTCGGGATAGTCATCGTGCAGCCCGCTCTCCGCCGCGAGCAGCGCCCCGATCATTATCACCCCGTACACGACCCCGGCCGGGTTTGCTTCCGGCACGATCCAGCTTGCGCCACGCCAGGCCCACCTGCGCAAACCGGTGGGCTGGGGGGATCGCTGGGCGGGGGAGGAGGTGATGGCGACGATTATCCTCGGCGTTGCGACGGATGCCGCCGGACCGACGTCGTCGATGAGTGGCCGGACGTAACAGTGAGTTCACCAAGACGAGCGCCATGACGGATGCGCGCCATGACAGACGAGCGCCATGACGGATGCGCTTAGGACGGCCGCCACGAATCCGCCTGGACAGCAGGATGGAGTCGGAGTAGGCTCGCCATACCCGATACGGAAGGATGGAACATATGGCTGGTGAGGAGCTGTTCATCGGTTGGGGCCCGGTCGTCAGGGGCCGCGAGCAGAAGGCGCTGCAAGTCTTCCAGGAGACGATCGAATTCCACGGCAAACTGCAGCAGGAGGGCAAGATCGACAGCTTCGACGCGCACCTGATCGCGCCACACGGAGGCGATCTCGCGGGCTTCATCATGCTGCACGGCGAGCGCGACAAGCTCGACGATGTGCGTAACTCCAACGACTTCGAACGGCTGATCGCGCGGGCGGGGTCGATTGTCGACCAGATTGGCGTGATCAACGCCTACTCCGGCGATGCGCTCGGGCAGGCGATGTCTCTATTCCAGGCGGCGTCCGAGGAGCTTGCGGGGTAGCTCTGGCATGGAGGGCGGGCTCCCTCATGAATATGTCACTGCTCGCGCAGGATCGCTCCAAGTGGAAGGCGCCGCAGCCAGTGAGCGGCTGCGGCGATGGCAAGGACGCCACCGAGGATCGCGCCAAGCAGGAGCAGACCGAGGAATCCCCACGGAACCGCGAGCTGGTCGGGTGGGGGATCAAAGACGTGCTGGAGCATCGCCACCAACATCTCCGCGAGCAGCCAGCCGAGGAAGATCGCAAAGATGACCGCGGCGCTGACGACCGCGCCCGCCTCGCTGCGGACGAAGGCGCCGACGTCACGCAGGGAGGCGCCGATTGCGGCCATCGTCGCGAACTCGTGCCGGCGCTCTCTGACGCCGAGGCTGACGAACAGCCACATCGCCGCGGCGGCGAGAACGATCGCGAACGCCTCCTCGAGATGGCTGATCCCGGTCAGATCGACGGCCGTGATCGAGCTGGCGGTTTGCACGGCCTGTTGACGGATGTTTTTTACGATCACACTTTCGGCGCGAGTCGCGATGGCGACTCGCGCGGCTACCGTGGCCGCGTCTTCGGAGGTCTTGGCGAACACGACGTTGGGTCCTCCCGCCCGGTCTGCATTGCTCAGGTAGGTGAGGTTCGTGACCATGAACGAATCGCGTGGTGCGGATGGGAACTCCTGCACGGTTCCGACGATATGGAAGGGAACGACGCGGAACTTCCCGCTGTGGTGATCGAGGATGCGCAGCCGCAGCAGATCGCCGACTCTCAGGGAGTAGTCGGTGATCGTCTCTTTGGAGACGAGAATCCCGTCGGGTCTACCTCGCAGGCGCTCAAGCATGGTCTGGGCACTCCCGCCGAGAAAGTAGGAGTCACGCAATGTGGTCGCCCTGGCGATCCTCGCCGCATCGATGCCGAAGGTGTCTTGCAGGTCTGGCCCGACGTATGCGTAGGAATGATCGACCGCCGACGTGGCGGCGACTCCGGGCACGTGCGCGATCTTCGCCGGGAGGTTCCTCGCCGTCGTCACGCCGGCGGCGCGGTGGCGGTCACGTCGGCCCCCAGCGTGAGCTGGGCGTCGACCCCCGCTTGCTGGTCGTAAGTCGCGGCGAAGATGCCGAGGCTCACCCCGAAAGCGAGCAGCAGGCCGACGAGCAGTAGCCCTCGGTTGATCGCGGCGCCGCGCCGGGCGGCGCTGGCGAGCAGGAATCCGCGGCGCGCGCTCGGTCGGTTGCCGGCGAGCCGCTTCGCGACAAGCTCGAAGACTCGTCCGCGCACGCGCAAGAGCAGCAGCGTCGTTCCGATCCAGAGCAGCGCCGGAGCGAAGAACGTGTAGATCGAGAGCGATAGAGTCGGATTGGAGTCGGGATTGACCACGGCGGAGAAGCCCGTGCTGGCCGTGAGCCAGTAGATCAGGCCGCTGAGCACGAGAGCGGCGAGATCCAGGTAGAGACGCTGCCAGAGCGGCCGACTCGTGCGCCGGACGCTGCGGCGTCCTTCGGCGACGGTGTCCGAGAGCATCCGCACTCCGGTGGCCAGGCGTGCAGCCTGCGCCCCCGCCATGGACAGGGCGATGCAGGCGACCACCACCGTCACCGCCCGCGCCACCGTCAGGCCGACCGATCCTTTGATCAGCAGGGCCACCGCGGTGAAGGCGAGGCCGGCGCCGAGGAGTCCGGCGAGGGAGCCGACGATGGCGGCCTCGATGGCTACAAGCCCAAGCAACTGTCGGCGGCTCGCGCCGCGCGCCCGCAAGAGCGCCAGTTCGCGGCGGTCGCGCTCAACCGTTCCCAGTGCCGCGAGGTATGCGAGGCCCAACCCGAGCAGCGCCCCCGGGACGGCCAGCATGATGAAGAGCGCATCGGCGTAGAGGGCGTCTTCCGCTGCCGTTTCGAGGGCGCTCGAGAGGTTGTCGACGAACCCGATCCTGCCGGTGAAGGTGCGTTCCAGGGAGTTGCGGATCTGTCCTGATCGGGTAAAGGCATGGCTCGGGGTGCCCGTGAGCGCTGCCGGGCTTACCTGGACTTGCACCTGCCACTGAACGCCCGCCTGGGCGCCGGGCACGGCTGGCGAGCCGATGCTCGCCGGGGACAGCGAGTGCAGGTGCGGCGCGATCGTGCGGGCAAAGGTCCCGAGCGCCAGGATCGCGACGTTCGCGGGAGGCTGTGCGGGCGCCGGCCCAAGCTGGGGTTGGAGCGGCTGAAAGAGGAGGTCGGGTGATGTCACCAGGGCGACGCCGCTGACCCTGAACCGCCGCGTCGGGGAGCTGCCGTTACGCAGGGCGACGCTGTCGCCGATCTGTGCCTGCAGCGTCGCCGCGAGTTGCTGGTCGAGGACGATCTGGCCGGGTTGCAAGGAGCCGCGTAGGAAGCGGAACGTGTCGACTTTTCGCGAGTAGTCCGGTGGCACGGCGAGGATCGACCCGTTTCCAGCGCTGCTGATGCCTTCCGGGCCACTGTGGCTGACGCCGGTGAAGGGGGCTGTGGCCGCCGGCGAGGCTTGACTCACGTAGGGCAGTTGGGCGATTTTCGCCGCCAGGGTACGCGCCTCGGCATAAGAGCGAACCGGGCCTTGGAGGTCGAGTGGGACGCTGCGCGTCGCCGAGGCCGTCATCGTCTGCAGCGAGTGCCCGATGAAGACGATCATCGCCCCCAGCAGGGCGACCGCGGCCGCGAGGACGACGACCTGTGTCGCGGTCTGCGAGGGCGATCTCCCCAGCCTTGCCCTCGCTAGCTGAAGCGTGGCGTTCATGAGGACGCCTGCTCCAGGATGCGGCCGTCGGCGAGCCCGATCAAGCGCGGGTAACGCGCGGCGATGTCTCGATCGTGGGTGGCGATCACGAGCGCAAAGCCGAAGCGCCCGCGCAGGGCGTCGAGGAGATCGAGAACGCGCCCGGCCGTGTCAGAGTCAAGGTGGCCGGTCGGCTCGTCGCAGAGCAGGAGGTCCGGTGCTTGCGCGAGTGCCCTGGCAATCGCGACTCGTTGTCTCTCGCCGCCCGACAGCTCAGAAGGGAGCGCGTCGAGCTTGGACGCCAAGCCGACCAGCTCCAACAGCTCATCCGGCTCGAGCTGTGCCCGTGCCCCCGCACGCTTGGCGGCCCAGGCGGCGAAGGCGACATTCTCGTAGGCGGTGAACGTCGGCAGCAGGTTCGACCCCTGAAAAACGTAGGCGATCCCGCCCGCGCGAGCTCGGCCGCGAGCCGCGGAGTCGAGGGAGGAGAGCGGCTCGCCCCTCCAGAGGACACTCCCGGCGCTCGGCACGAGCAGACCGCCCAGCAGATGTAGCAGGGTTGTCTTCCCTGAGCCAGACGGACCCCAAAGAGCTACTGCCTCAGCGGCGTCGATCGCGACGTCGACGTCCGCGAGAGCCGTGACCGCGGACCCATCGCGTCCGTAGCAGACCGATGTACCCCGGCATTCCGCCAGCCGTCCCGTCGCGGCGGCGCCGCCGCTCACCCCACCACCTTCCCGTCACGAAGCTCGACTACACGGTGCGCGGCGGCGGCGACCGCATCCGAGTGGGTCACGACTACCACCGCGCACCCGAGCTCGACCGGCAAATGGCGGAGCATTTCGAGCACGACCAGCTCATTCGCGACGTCGAGCTCGCCAGTCGGCTCATCGGCGAGGACGAGCGGCGCTTGGCGAGCAACCGCGGCGCAGATCGCCACTCGCTGCTGCTCACCGCCGGAGAGCGCGGCGACCCGATGCTCTGCACGATCGCCCAGGCCGAGCTCGTTCAGCGCCTCGCGCGCACGCTCTGTGGCTCGCTCCAAACCGGCAAGGCGCAGGGCGATGGCCACGTTCTCGTGGGCGCTGAGCGCGGACCACAAGTTCTCGCTCTGAAAGACAATTCCGATCCGGCTCCTATAGGACGCCAACTCCATCTCGCTCAACATCTCCAGAGAATCACCGAAAGCTCGCACGTCTCCAGCAGAGGGACGATCCAGGCCGGCCGCGAGCGCCAACAAGGTGCTCTTCCCGCAGCCCGACGGGCCGAGGATCGCAACGAGCTGGCCCTTCCTCACCTCCAGGTCGACGCCGCGCAGCGCGACGGTCTCTACCGGCCCCGAGCGGTAGATCTTGAACACATCGTGAAGCTCCAGAGCGGGCCAGTTGATCGGCCCAGCCTGCGTCGCTTGCGGCTCCCGGTAGAGGCTCTCTAGCGCCACTTGAAGGTCTCGCTGATCATCCGGTAAGCGTCGACGTTGTCCACCCCTACCGGGGTGCCGAGGTCGATGATCGCCACCTTGCCGCCGTGTGTGTACTCGTAGCGATCGATCGTCAGCGGCAGGCGCTTGCCGGTAACGGGGTCGGGCGAGCTGAGCCGGGTATAGGTGAGCTTGACCACTGGGATGGCGCCGATCTTCAACATCTGCGCGGCGCCGGCGCGGACGCTCGGGTCAGTGTGCTTCAGCTTGGCGATGTCGGCATCCGCGCCGGCGGGGCTCGGCGGCGCGCCTCTGCTGAGGAGAATATGGATGACGTTGCCCTTGTCCTGGATAGTGACGTCTGCGCCCGAGCCCTTCCGCGCCCATCCCTCGGGATAGCGGATCGCGTAGCCGTATGCATGGTTGTCGTAGGTGAGGAACACCTGGTTGTCGGGAATGTCCCCGGTCGCGGCGGACTGCGCCTCGCTCGGGACGCCGCTTCCTGGCGCCTGGTTGGCAGGGGAGCGCGGCGAGCTCGTGGCGGTGGCGCTTGTGGCGGCGGTTGATTCCCTGCTCCCACTCGCACTCCCACATCCCGTGAGCAACAGACCGATGATCGACACACTCCCCAAGAGCTTCAGCCACTTCGCATTCACCGTCTTCCTCCTGCTCTTTGCACAACCGGGTTGTAGGAGACGGAGATGAGACCCAGGTGAGAGTAAGTAGTAGTCCTCGTCGCTGGAAGGCCGCAGCCGAGCTCCATTCGGCGGGCGCGACACAACCATGTGCATCATGGTGGCGTCATCGTCGGGCGGCGGGCAGGACCAGCCACACGTCCGCGCCGCCACGGTCGCGATTGGCAACATGCGCCTCACCGCGATGGGCGTGTGTGATCGTCTCCACGATCGCCAGTCCGAGCCCGCTCCCCCCATCCTTGTGGCTTGCGCCCGTTCGGCTAAAACGCTCAAAGGCCCGGGGCAGGAAATCCTCCGTAAAGCCAGAGCCGCGATCAAGAACGTGAATCTCTACCGAGCCGCCGTGGTCCGCCGCGGTAAGGCTCACAGGGCCCGATCCATAGCGAAGCGCATTGTCGATCAGGTTGCCGAGTGCCTGATCGACGCGCAACCGGTCGATCGGCGCGTGCAGTCCGGGCTCGACGCTCACCTGCAGCGCTCGACCGTTGTCCTGTGCTCGGCGAGCAAAGCGGCGGGCGACCCCATGCAGCACCTCGCCGATATCGGTCTGTGTCAGCTGGACAGGCAGCTTCCCTTGGGCAGTTTGGGCGATCGTCAGCAGATCCTCTGCGAGCTGGATCAGGCGGTCAGTCTCCTCGGACACCGAGGCGAGTGCCGCTTGCAGTTCGCCGGGCGAGCGGCCTTGGCTTAGAGCGAGATCGACCTCAGCCTTAAGGATCGCCAGCGGTGTGCGCAGCTCGTGGCTTGCGTCCGCGACGAAGCGCCGCTCGTGCGCGAGCGCCTCCCCGAGCCGGTCGAGCATCGCGTTGAGAGTAGCTCCGAGACGGGCGATCTCATCGTCGGTCGGCGGTACCGGCAGCCGCTGCCCGGGCTCCGCGGTAGAGACCTGCGCCGCTCGCTCGCGCATCTCCTCGACCGGCCGCAGAGCGGCCGCGGCTACCCAGTATGCGGCCAGGGAGGCGAGTAGCAGCGCAACAGAGCCGCCAACCAAGAGCAACTGGAGCAGATCTGACAGCGAATCGGTTTGAGCTTCGATCGAGGTTCCGACGATCACGATCCGTGCCCGGCCCCGCTCCTGGACTGAGACCGCCAGGAGCCGCGATTCGTCCTTCAGTCCCGGCAACGGTCCACGGTCGAGCATGACGGGTCCCCGCTCAGCCCGCTGAAGCGCGCTGGGGCTCAATAGCAGGTGGCTGCCGACCGAGGGCGTGGAGTCCAATACCTTCCCGTTGGGATCGACCACCTCGGCAAAGCTCTCCGAGCGACCGACCAGCCAGCCGCTGCGCCGTCTCTCGCTGAGCCCGGAGTCTGCCTCCCTGACCAGTGCCACCACGTCGCTCGCGCGGGAGCGCAGACCGGTGTTGAGCGTGCTGTCGAGCTCGGCCTCGAAGCGGAGGTAGACGAAGACGCCGATCGCGCCCAGGACGATGGTCATCACCCCGGCGAAGACGAGCGTCACCCGCAGGCGGATCGAAAGGCGCCTCAGCGTCCACCGTCCCTTCGCATCCGGTAGCCGGCGCCGCGGAGCGTCTCGATCGACTGCACGCCGAAGGGCTTGTCGATCTTGCGGCGCAGGTAGCGAACGTAGACCTCGATCACGTTGGAGCGGTGCTCGTAGTCGTACTCCCATGCCTGTTCGAGCAGCTGCAGGCGCGAGAGCACGTAGCCGGGTTGGCGCATGAACGCCTCGAGGACGGCGAACTCCTTGGCGGACAGGGCGATCTCGGTCTCGCCCCGCCAGACCTGGCGCGTTGCGGGATCGAGGCGAAGGTCGCCCACCTCGACGATCGCGGGACGCTCGCTTTGACCACGACGAATCAGCGCACGAAGACGTGCCAGCAGCTCGGCGAAGGAGAACGGCTTGGTCAGGTAGTCGTCGGCGCCGCCATCAAGGCCGGCGACGCGATCCTCTACCGCCCCCCGCGCCGTCAGCATCAAGACAGGTGCCCACACTCCGCCTTCGCGCAGGCGACGGCAGGTAGCGAAGCCGTCGATACCCGGCAGGATGACGTCGAGCACGATCGCATCGTAGGCACAAGCGTCAGCCATGATCAGCCCCTCCTCGCCGGTCCCCGCGAGATCCACGGTCAAGCCCTGCTCTAACAGACCACGCCGGATCAGCGCAGCCATCTTCAGCTCGTCCTCGACGACCAGGACATGCATCCCGGGAAACGATGGTACGTGAGATGAAGACGAGATGAGAGTCAGTCAGTCAATCAGTCAGTCAGTCATCGTCATCCTCGACTGACACCGGCTCCAGCATGCCGTGAGGCAGCGGCTGCGCACAGGTGGGCACCGGGCAACCACAACCTCTGGGGCTTACCGAAACACCCCAGTGTGGCCAAGGGAATAGCGCCCGGGCTGCGGATAGACGCAAAGCCCGTGTGGCCCACTTCCCACAGGAATCCGTGCGAGCAGATGCCCGGTGCGGGTGTCGATCGCATAGACCTCCGCGTTGTAGCGACCCGAGAGCCATAGCACCTTGCCATCGGCGGACACACCGCCCATGTCGGGACTTCCGCCTCCTGGAAGTCGCCACGTTTGCACGACCCGACGAGTGGAGAACGAGATCACCGAGACCGACCCTCCCTCTCGGTTGGAGACGAAGAGGTCCCGAGAGTCGCGACTCGCGTAGAGGCCGTGCGCGCCCGCTCCTGTCGGGATGAAGCCTTCCCTACGCAGGTGGTGAGCATCGATCAGCCACACGCCCCCCGACATCATGTCGGCGACGTAGAACGTGCGCCCGTCGGGCGAGAGCTTCACATCCTGGGGCATCGCGCCCGGCATCAGCTCAAGCGAGCCGACCACCCGCTCGCGGGCCACATCGACCTCGATCAAGCTGGCTCCGAACTCACAGCTCGCCAGCAGGTAGCGTCCGTCGGCCGTGAAGTCCATGTGATCGACCCCTGGACAGGGAACGGGAAGGGAGTGGTGCAGCCTCATCGTGTGCGGATCGCGGAAATCCAGACGCCGCAGCCGCTCGGCGACGACGATCGCATAGCTCCCGTCGGGCGTGAAATAGAGGTTGTATGGATCCTCGACCGAGACCGGCTTGCCCGGCTTGCCCGTCGCCGGGTCGATCGGGGTGAGGCTGTTGCCTTCGTCGTTGTCAACCCAGAGGGTCCTCAGATCGTAAGACGGCGTAACGTGCTGAGGAAGCGCACCGACGGGGAACTGATCGATCACCCGGAAGGTGTTCGGGTCGATCACGCTCACCGTGTTGCTCTTGCTGTTGGGCACGTAGATGCGGGACGGGAACCCCCGCACCACCGGGGACAGCATGCCCGGTCGATCAGCCGCGTACACGTCGTGCGCGTCGATCAGCGGGGGCACGCCGTGGCCGGTGGTCACGGCGGCTCGTGATGAGGTGATCGTGGAGCCTTTCCCCATCTTGATCGCAGGATTCCGGCCGGCGCCGCTGCAGCCAGCCAACAGCAGGACGCCACAGAGCATCAGTGTCGCGCCGGCGACTCGGATCGTTCCTTGCACGCCGCGAACCGTGCCCCAGCCGCCTGAAGCGCAGATGAGAGTCATGTT
>Ga0207663_10001344_pt1 | contig 11379 bp, 6 predicted proteins | sample LARL53metaG_FD_184346 | JGI IMG/M metagenome (GOLD analysis project Ga0207663, IMG submission 184346) | Corn, switchgrass and miscanthus rhizosphere microbial communities from Kellogg Biological Station, Michigan, USA - LAR L5-3 metaG... | ecosystem: Host-associated > Plants > Roots >...
AGGCGTACCAGGCCGACGGGTAGCTCGCCGAGTTGGTCCCGTTCACGCAGCAGTACGTCTCCATCTGGTACGTGCCGCCGGACAATGACGGCGCGGTGGGCTGCGGCCAGACGTTCAGGTACGTGGCGCTGACGCCGTGGTTGCCCAGCGCGTTGTACATCGGGATCCCTTTCCCGATGTTCGTGAAGAAGCTGGGCGCGAACACGTCCGAGATGCTGTTCCCGGTCTGGAAGAGGTCGCCGTAGTTGGTCTGCGACCCGCTGGGATAGGCCGTGTCACCGGTGCCGAACGCGAACTGCGCGCCGCTGGCCGCGATCTGCTGGTCGAGGTTGGCCTGGTCCGGGTTGGTGCCGTCGGCGTTGGTAAAGCCCCAGTCGCCGAAGACCGCGAACTTGAAGGTGGTGCCGCTGCCCGGAGCGGGGGGCGTGGTGAACACCGGCGACGGGTCGGTGCCCAGCAGGTCGGGTCCGGGCGAGGTCGGACTGCCGGAGAACAGGCGGTAGCAGAAGCTCGCGCCCGGCGCCAGGCCGGTGAACTTCACCTTCCACTGGTTCTCGGCCGTGCTGCCGACGGTGATTCCCGTCTTCGATCCGGTTCGGTTGGTTCCGCTGCACGAGCCGCCGGCCGGGCCGATGGTGGCGAAGGCCGCCGTTATGGTCTGGTCGGTGGCGAAGTTCACCGTGGCATTGTCGGAGGAGCCGGCGCTGACCACATCGGTCAGGTACGGATAGCGGGTCAGCTGGGACGCGGCCGTGGCCGAGGCCGGGCTGGCGCCCAGGGCCACCAGCGTCGACGGTGCCAGCAGGATGGCCACTAGGACGGCAAGTCTCCGACGCCGCCGTACCGCCTTCGGCATAGGCAGGTGAATGTTCATGAGCGTGTCTCCCCCTTGGGGCCTGACTCGAAGGGCATGGTTACCCCTGGATCTGATCAGTGAGTCGTCCGGTGGCCGGACTCTCGGTGAGAATGCCGTCGGCGCAGGTAGCTCAGGAGGCCTACCGCGACGACGAGCGTCAGGGCGAAGGCCGAGAGCCGGAGCACATTCGGCCACGGGCTAAGCGTTGATACCGGCGAGCCTGCGGGGGTGGCCGGAGGAGGGGCTGGGGTTCCGTGGAGCTGGCGCAGGATACCTAGCGACTGGTATCCGTAGTCTTTCGAGGGCTCCACATAGGAGTTCTCGCTGAATTCGTTCCAGCTAATCAGGCCGAGCATGTTCGGGGAGGACTTGGCGGCCACGGAATATTCCGCGCGGAGGGTCTGGCCGCCGTTCCGGGGAACGATACGGTGTCCCCCGACCATCCTGGCGTCGAATCCGGGAGCGAAGGGGGCGATCCAGTACTTGCCGCTGCGATGAATGGCCTGGCTCATCTCATCGAGCTTGGCCTGATACCCGGTCTGGGTCGCCGGGTTGACCGATGACCAGTAATAGGCGTCGCCGTCCGTGATACTGGCCAGCCGGTCGAAGCCGGCCACGTTCTTCTCGGTGCACAGCACCAGCATGCCCGGCCGTACGGCCCTGGTGACCTGCGCCACCTGGTTATAGGAAAAGGCCCAGGTACCACTCCATATGGTGAGCGGCTTGCCGTCCACCCGGAAGAAAGCGGGGCTGGACGCGAACTCGTCGCGGAATTTGACGAAATCGGCGGCGACCGTGGACACCGGCAGCGGATTCCGGTTGAAATCCAGCCCCTGATAGATCATGGCCAGCTTGAAGTGCTCCTGGATGGTGGCGGTCATCAGCAGCCGGAGCCGCACATCGTTGAGCGGGGTGTCTTTCCAGCTGACGATGAAGCCGCCGATGCCGGCCGACTTGGCCTGCTGGATCTGATGGCGCAGGACGGCCGGGTCGCTGCTGGAATAGCCGCCGATCAGCGGCAGGTCCTTCTTAGCCCGGGACCAGGAACTGCGGCTGAACCAGATGTAGTAATACGCGAACAAGGGGGTTGCCGACGAGGCCGCCGGGACCGGCCGCGGCGCGGGCGCGGCCTGCGGCGCGCCGGCGCCGATGCCGAGGCCGCAGGCGGCCAGCACGCCGCACAGCGCCAGGATCGCGATCCGCCGGGCACGACTGCCAGTTATCATCCAGCCTCCTCCGTCGCCGCGCGGCGCCGAGAACGAGCGGGATGCCGCATGAAGGCGAGAATGCGCCGCCGCCGGGTCCGTGACAGCAACGGAATCCCGGCCAGCCCAGCCAGCAGCGCTCCGCCGACGACCGCGATGTCGCGCTTGCTCACCGCGGCCAGGTTCGCCGTCTGGTTCTTGGACAAGCGGAGCGTCTGCGCTGGCACGCTCGCGCCCTGCGCCTTGATCTGTACCTGGTAGTTGCCCTGCGGCAGGTCGCTGACGGTGGCGACGTGCCTGGGCCCGAGCGGGATCCGCCGCACCGAACGGTCAGGCATGGTCAGCAGCGCATAGCTGCCGACCGCGCTGCCGAACAGCGCATCGTGCGCGGTGATCGTGAGCGCGTAGAAGTACCCGGTGAGCTTGGGATCCGGCGTACGGCCCGGCTTGAATCGCTCAACCCCGGCGTGGACCGTGTTAGTGCCGCTGACCAGCATGGTCTGCACCGAATACTGCAGGTCGGTGCTGGACAGGAGGCTGTCGCGGTAGACCGGCCACGAACAGGGCAGCCAGGTGGTGCCAGACGGGCGCAACGTGGCTGGCTGGCCGAGGTTGTCGCGCAAGGTGATCTCGGTCACCCGGGTCGCGGCGAGCGCGGCGCCGTTCTGCTGGGCCAGCCGCGGGCTCACCGGGCACATGACGGCGAACGAGGCGGTCACTGTATAGTCGGCGCGCATCGGAAGACCCTGCACGGTCGGGCGGAAAGCCTGATCCGGATCTCGCTGGCCGGCCCAGCGGACGAACGTGTACCGTCGGCCCGAGGCGCTGAGCTGGGTCGCCGCCAGCGTCAGGGTATGCGCGCTGAAGTTGTGCTGCTCGGTGACTGACGTGCGCCCCTGGGATCCGGTGACGATCGGCGCGCCGTCGAAGACGAACCGGACCCCGGGCAGCGCGGGGACGGTGCGAATCGTGATGGTGATCGGCCACGGCTGCACCGACCCGCGGACGGGGCTCATCACGGCGGCGGCCCGGGCCGTCCCCGCGCCAGCAGACGGCCCGGCGGACACGGGCGGCGCGACGGCCACTCCGCCCAGCGACATGGCCGCGATCACCCCGAGCACCCGGGCCAGCCTGATCGTCACCCGCCCGCCTCCCTGGCTCCGGCGGCCCGGCTAGCAGGCACGGGACGCCGCCTGCGTGCCGCGCGGGCCGACGACAACGCGGCGAAAGCCAGCAGCAGGACGCTGAGCGCGGCAGCTCCGCCGTAGAGCAGGTACACCACGGTCACCTGACGATGAGACAGCGGGTGCGTGACAGGCAAGGGATCGGGGAGGGCCCCGGCGCGCAGCAGGACAGGCGGACGCGGGCTGGCCGTGAAGTCGAAGGCGCTGATAATGCTGTTCGACCGGGCGTCGCGATCGGCCAACGGGTCGAGCCGCCAGTTCTGCTCGATGAACTTCAGCGCACCGGTGTAGTCAAGGACTGTGTGGTTAACCTGACCTTGGCGCGCGTACGCGCTGACGAGCAGGGCGGGAACGCGGAACCCCAGGGTGGCCGAGCCCATCTCGGGCGGCCGCGTGCCGTCATACCATCCGCCGGGTCCGTCGTAGGACCACATGAACGCGGAACTGCCCCAGTAACGGCTGAGCATGAGCTGCGTGACCAACGTCCTGACCAGGCCCTGTCCGAGGAAAACCGACCGCGCGGAGCGCTCGTCATAGCCGGACGAGGACGCCACGTAGGCGACCGCGGGCAACGTCCCGGCCTGCAGGTCCTTGTAGTACTGATCCAGGCCGACGATGTGGCTGGCGAGCGCCGGGTCGTGGGTGAACCGGTAGAAGTCGACCAGGGGAACCCGGGAGGTCTGAGTCTCCGGGTTGGCCGGCGATGCGGACTGATAGGTCTGCGTGCGGTTGTAGCCCTGAACGTAGAACTTCCAGCTCACGCCGGCCGCCTGGAGCCGGTCGAAGATCGTCAGCTGGTCCCCGTAGCCGTCCGCCGGGATCCGGCCGGTGCCGCCGGGCGCCGTGACGGCGGACACCCAGTAGGACCGGTTGTTACGGATGCCGTACTGGTTCGACGAGAAGAAACGATCGAAGAGCACGTAGTCGCGGGCGACCTTCCAGTAGAAGGCCAGCGCCCGGCCGTCGTAGTGGCCCATCGCGGTGACTCCGTCGCGCCCTTGCCGCTGGTAGGCGGCAACGAAGCCGTCCATCTTCCCGCCGTCGTACTGGCTGGTGATGATCGCGTTGTTCGCGCCGAGCGACGGCAGGTGGCCGTTGCCGAGCAGGAACGGCCTGACGCAGCCATCGGCCGACTTGCCGGTGTCCCGGGGCTGGCAGGTACCGGGGGCCAGGCCGGCCGCGCCGGGATAGGTACCGAAGTAGTTGTCGAAGGTCCGGCCGCCCTGCATGAGGAATATGAAATGCTTGATCGGCGTGCCCGCCTGATGCCCTGCTGCCGGGGACTGGGCCGCCGGGGACTGGGCCGCCGGGGACTGGGCCGCCGGGGATGAAGCGGACGACGACGCCGGTACCGCCAGCGCCAGGCCGAGCGCGGCCGAGACGGCCGCAGCCGTCTCGGCCAGGGCGGCCAGCCCGGCCCTCACGGGTGCACCTCGTAGATGGTGATGGCCGGTCTCACGCGGTTTGGATGAAGCCGCACGGTGCTGGCCGAGGCGTAGACGATCACGCCATGGAACCGCCTGACCAGCCTGAGCACCTTCGCGGAGAAGTAGCGGCTATGAGACGCTGTGTAAGCATCCCAGACGAGGTACTGGAACTCGCCCTGGCGCAGGTCCAGGTCGGGGTTGACCACCGGAGCGTAGGAAGGGTTCCGGTCGTGCGGGTTCGTGCTGACGGACAAGGCCGAGACCTGATGGTGGCCGTAGAACTCCAGCACGTTGGCGACAGAGGGGCCGATGCCCAGGAACCGGCTACCCGGGGGCGCGTGCCGCAAGATCCACTCTCCGGCCTCCCGGCCGCCGGTCATCCCGCCAGCCCCGGCCATGGTGACCCTGACCGAAGGCTGGCTGCGGGCCCAGGCCGGGATCACCAGGCTGACGGCGGTGGCCGCGGCCAGCACCCCCATAGCCAGCCGGCCTGCCCGCCAGCGCCGTGGGAGCGGGAACGGGCGGGTCAGGGTCCGGCCGGCCAGGGTGGCCAGCACCGGGGCTACCGGCAGCAAGTACTGGAAGCCCTTGACTGGCCAGAGGGTGAAGAACAACACCGGGATGACCATCCAGGAGAGCAGCAGGCGCTCACGCCAGGTGGCCTCGCGGCGAAGCCAGACGAGCCCGGCCAGGGCGGCAGCCAGGACGGCGGGGCCGATCCAGCCGGGCAGTACGGTGAAGTAGAACCAGGTTCCGTGGTTCGGCCGCCGGAACAGCTGCCAGACGAGGTAGCTCTGCCCGGTCCGGCTGTGGCCGGCCAGGCGCAGCATGACCGGCCAGATCGCCACCTCGGCCACGATCAGCAGCAAGGCCAGCCAGAGCTGCCTGACCCGCAGCCGCGCGACCGGGGTGAGGGCGAAGAACGTGTAGAGGCCGCCGAGCAGGATCACGCTCGTCTCCTTGGACAGGACCGCGGCGCTCATCATGCTGGCGCAGGCCAGCAGCCAGCTCAGCCGCCCGTTCTCCACGTAACGCGTCACGCAGTAGAGGGCACCGGTCGCGCACAGCGTCATGAGCCCGTCCAGCAGGACCTGCCTGCTCACGACGACGTGATACGGCATGACGGCGAGCAGCGCGGCGGCCGCAAGCCCGGCCGCGGTCCCGTAGAGCTTGCGGCCGAGCAGGAACGTCACGCCTACGGTGGCGACGCCGATCCCGGCGGCGAAGGCCCGCGCGGCCCAGTCGGTGTCGTGGACGCGCAGGACCAGTGACAGTAGCGTCTGGAACAGCAGCGGATGCGCCCGGAACACCGGGAACATGGCCGCCAGCGGCGAGTTCTCCGCGATCGAGGCCGCCGATCCGGTGTAGACCGCCTCATCGGTGTTGAGGCCGACCCCGGTGAGCTGCCAGAACCGGAGGAAGGCGGCCAGGGCCAGGACGGCGGTCAGCGGTACGGCGGGATAGAGCAGCCGGCTGACGAAGGAAGGTCGTGGCGGCTCCGGCTCAGCCGGCTTCGCCGGAGCCGCCACGGAACCGGACTCGGAATCGGGAGCCGTCTGGGTCCCGGTACGGGCGGGACCTGCTTTAGCCCATTGGGCGCCGGGTAGGCCGCCCGCCGGTTTCACGCCGTTCCCCCGCTGAGCCCCGGCCGGCCCGGGCGGCACCGGGACGCCGTGGCCAGCGGCACCGTTGGCGCCGTGGCCCGATGCGCCGTTAAACGGTGCGCTGGGCAAGCGCGAATCACCCGCGCTCATCAGGCGCACGCTTTCCTCAGCCCAGCTGAAGCTGTCCGGGGAGCCGTTGCCGGGTGCGCCCGCCTGACCGGGATCGCTCGCCGTGATCAGGTGCGGGATCTCATCCGCCCAGCCGAAGGTGTCTGAGGCGAGTGCCCGGACACGGACGTTGGCCAGGAAGCCGGCCAGGATGCTGCGCTCGGCCACCCGCAGTTCCTGGTAGTCCTGGGACCCGATGCTGATGGCCGGGGCGAGGTACCGAAAGGGCGGGAAGCCATAGGCGTCGTCGGTGTTGGCCAGCAGCTGGCTGAGCGCTTCCCGCTTGTCCAGGTCAGCGAGACGCGGCAAGCCGCGCTCGATGATGAACAGTTCCCTGACCCGGGTGGCGTCGGTCATCTGGCAGGGCACCAGCCGGTCCACGGTGTACTTGGGCGGCGGGATCAGCATCTGGGTGAGGGCGTTGATGCCCATGATGGGCAGGTTGAACCGGCTGAGTGCCATGCCGATCGAGCGGCCGCCCTTGGAGTGCAGGCGGCTCTGGATCTGCAGCCGGCGCCATTCGGAACGGGTGAGGTCCTCGGCGGACACGGCGCGCAGGGTATGGGCGCTGATCGTCAGCGGCTTGGGGAACCAGGAAGCATTGCCGCTGCGGTCGATGACCGTCATGTCATCGGACAGGAATCGGCCGCCGTGCTCGCGCAGCAGGCGTAGCACGGTGCCGGTTTTCCCGGTGTCGGTCAGTGCGGAGAGCATGACGCCGGTCCCGGCCAGCTCTACGCACGCGGAGTGGAGCAGCATGCGGCCGCGGGAAACCAGGACGAAGCGCAGCAGGGGCTCGAGGATGTTGGTGTACACGACATGGCTGGACCGGGCCAGCAGCGGGCCCACCTCCACCGTGATGCGCTCGTCGATGCGAGCGCGGAAGTTGGCGCCGAGCCGGCCGAGGTGCTCCTCGTACCGGATCACCGTGGGATGCGAGGACTCGATCATGGCCGCCCGCCGGCTCGGCCGCTTGTTCCCCACGTCCCCGACCCGCACCGCGATGTCCACCTCGCTGTCGGCGACGTGCTGCGCGCGGAAGAACTCCAGTTCCGGCAGCAGGATCTGAGATCCGATCTTCACGACGCCTGCCACGTCATAGCGATAGGTCAGGTACCGGGATCGCCTGCGGGCGGAGGCCGGCCCATCGGGGCCGCCGTCCGGCGCCGCCAGGTCCACCAGCACGCGAACCGGGTCACGGCGGGTTTCCTGCCTGGCCGAAGCGAAGATGGCCCGGTCGCTCAGCACGAAGCGGACGACGAACAGGAGCACCAGGGTGATCCCGTTCGCGATCAGGACGTGCAGGCCCCGGTTGATCAGGAGCTGGAAAACCGGAAGGCGGGCCAGCAGGAGGATGTTGTTCATGACGAAGAACCTGACCGCCCGGCCAAGGCGGGTGCCGTGGGCGCGCTTGCGGTAGATCACGGTATCCACCAGCACGAAGTTCCACGTCGTGGAGACCTGGGTAGCCAGCGACGCCCCGAGCAGGTGGTTCCAGCCCAGGGTGTGGAAGAAGAACCAGAGCGCGGCGCTGTTGACCACGATCCCCGTCGCGCCGACCAGCCCGAACGACGCGAACCGCAACGCCTGGCTAGCCCGCTCGCTCCTGGTGACCGGCCGCTCGCGCAGCTGCTTGGCCAGCCGGGCCGCGCGCAGCCTGGCGACGTGCTGGAGGAACGTCACTCCCTGGCGCAGTGAAGCCTTGGAATCGCCCGCCGCGCGGGGCTGGAAGCGGTAGGCGACCTCGGCGACCCGGGCGACCGGGTTACGGACCAGGATCTCCAGCAGCACCTTGAACCCGGCGGGCCGGAGGCGATCGAGGTTCACGCTGGACCGGCGGAAGGCGAACAGCCCGCTCAGCGGATCGCTTACCATCGCGAGCCGGCGCGGGAACAAGTTCTTGACCAGCCAGGTGGCGTGAGAGGACACGAAGACGCGTCCGGTGCTGCCGAGGCCCTCCGCCGCGGACTGATGGCTGGCGTACCGGGTGCCGACCACGATGTCGCAGTCATGGCGCATGGCCGTGTTCGCCAGCACAGCCGCGGCTTCCGGCGGATGCTGCAGGTCGGCATCCATGACGAGCACCCAGTCACCCCGTGCGTGGCGCGCCCCGGCGATGACGGCACCGCTCAGGCCGCCCTTCCTGGAGCCCGGCGGCCGGTGCAGGAGCCGGATCGGAACCGGACAGGCGGCAGCCTGCTCGGCCAGCACGTCCGGCGTCCCGTCGTCGCTGTCGTCGACGAAGATGAGCTCGGCATCCAGCGGCGCGACGGCCGGACCGAGCCGCTCCATCAGCAGCTCGATGCCGTGCCTCTCGTCGCGGGTGGGGACGATAACCGTCAGCCTCGGACTCTCGCCGTGGCCGGCCTGGTTGAGATCGACGGCCACATCAGCTAGGTCGACGCCAGCCATCCGCACGCGTTCCGCAATGCTTGGCCAAGGATCACTGGACGGCGTGGCAACTGCCTGCTCGGGCAGGACAGGGTCGATCGGCATATAAAAGGCCCCCCTCTAACGGCGCAACGCAGCATTAAATGGCCGTCAGATACGGTGTAAACGTCTGCGGGCAGCGTTGGAAAAGCCAGCGGCACTCAGTACGCATCAGGATGAGCAGCGGAGAAGTACAGAGCGACCAAGACGTTAGTTAAGCGTCCCCGGTGCTGCCGACGGCAAGATCCACCACGATAACCGGGCCGGCGCACGACCGAGTCGTGCGCAAATAGTAGTCACCTCCCCGGAACGGCCCTTGGCTACAGCCGCTAATGAATTTTCCGGGGGCTCGAGCCACTTTTCCCGAGCTGGCCGCACCGGTCGCAAGGATGATCAAGAACAGGTGATCATCTGCAGTCATGTCTGAACTTGAAACAGGACATTAACCCGAACATCTTCATACATGCAAGATGCCTGACGTTCATCTTTTGTATACATGCAAGATGCTTAACGTTCGTCTTCTGTTTAAATTTTGGGCAACCCGCTATGACCTCATGCTATGACCTCTTACTGATGACTTAGGTATTTTAGGGGCAGTAGGTGACAGGCAGGCTTTTGATGCCGTTGATCCAACTGGAGCGCAGTCAGACCGGATCGCCGGCCTTGGCGACGGCATCCGTCTACATAGGTAGACGGATACGTTCTACCTATGTAGAGTTTCCTGCACAAGCAGCGCAGGCCGACACCGGCCGGACGCGGTGGGGTGGGGTGATCCCATGGGCAAGTGGGCGCGGATGACGGCCGCGGTCAGGCGGGGCGGCGCGTGGCTGCTGCCCGCTGGGCGGCGGGACTGGGTCGCGGCGGTCTGGGCCGAGGCCCGCGAGGTGCCGCCGGGGCTGACCCGGCTGGCCTGGCGCGCGGGCGGGGTGTGGATGCTTGCCCGGGAGGCGCTGATGCCGCCCCGACTCGGCCGTACGCTGCTGTTCGCGGCGGCCGCTGCCGCGACGGCGTGGGTCACCTGGCCGCAGCCGTGGGCCGGCCACATCGCGGAAGGCCGGTTCGACGCGATCGCCCCGGCGCTGCTGGTGGTGGCCGTACTGCCGCTGATGTCCGTCCGGCTTTTCGGGCCAGCCAGTCCCAGCCGGGTCGCCCGGTCGATACGCGTCCTGTGCGGCGCGACCGTCCTGACCTTGGTGTCGGCTTTCACCGTCATGGACGCATACGATCAGCGGGCACCGAGGCAGCCTGCCTACCTGCGCGTCTTCTGCGGCCCGAACTGCCCGGGCGCGGTGCCCGGGCAGGGCCGCGGAGGTCCGACCTGGCAGGCGGAGATCCTGATCATGCTGCTGATCATCGGCTACGTGAGCGCCACTCTGTTCCTGACCTCACGGCGGGCTGGCCTCGCCCGGAGCACGCTGGTCATCAGCATCGGTACCGGCCTGCTGTTCGGGGCGGTCATGTTCGCGGTGGACCCGCTTGGTGTGACCAACCTGGCCACCAATCCGTGGCTGCCGGGCTCGGCGGCCGACCCGCTGGTCGCGCTGGCCTGGGTCCTGCTGTTCGGCGGCCCGGCCGCGGCCGCCGTACTGGCCGGGCGCCGGTACCGCGGACCCGACGGCGTCGAGCCGCCGCACACGGTCAGGTTCAGCCAGGGCGCCGCCGCCGGGCTGCTGGCGAACGGGCTCGCCGCCATGGTCACCAGCGTTCTCGGCGCCGGCACGGTCCTGCTGATAAGCAGGTCCCCCGGGCTGGTGCACTGGGTCACTCCCGGTCGGCACCTGACCGCGATCGCCACCTACCGGTATCAGCTCAATACCGGCGGCAACGCGGGCGGCTACCTGCTCATGCTGATGTTCTTCCCGGTCATCGGGCTGATCATGAGCACCCTGGCCGCAGGCATCGCCAACCCCGCGCCGCGGCAGTCCGATTCACCGGGTAGCGGCGGCGGGCCACCCGGCCCTGAGCCGGAGCCCGGGCCCGAGCCGCCCGGTGGCGGGCGAGCGGAAGCAGACCGCGTTCCTGCTCTGACATGAACCGACCCCATGACCCACGGAGAGTGAACCGCGTGACGTCGCGTCCGGAGTTTTCCGCGCAGACCCTGTCGGTGCTGGCCGCGCTGTGCGATCAGCCGTCGGGCTGGCAGCACGGGTACGCGCTGGCCAAGCAGACCGGGCTGAAGTCGGGCACGCTGTACCCGATCCTGATCCGGCTCTGCGACCGCGGGCTGGTTGAGGCGCGCTGGCAGGACGAGCCGCAGCCGGGCCGACCGCGGCGGCACCGGTACCGGCTGACCTCCGCCGGGCTGGCCAGTGCGGCGCAGGCACTGGGCGGCGCGGCCGAACGGGTGGCGGAACTGGCGGCGGCGAAGGCGGCCAGGAAGGTACGCGCGGGAACCCGGCCGGCCCCGCGCGGCGCGGTGGCGGGCTCGACGCCATGAACGGGCCGAAGCCTGGGTGGCGGGACTGGATCGCGGCGGTGTGGGCCGAGGCGCACGCGGTGCCGCCG
>Ga0207663_10001347_pt1 | contig 11364 bp, 8 predicted proteins | sample LARL53metaG_FD_184346 | JGI IMG/M metagenome (GOLD analysis project Ga0207663, IMG submission 184346) | Corn, switchgrass and miscanthus rhizosphere microbial communities from Kellogg Biological Station, Michigan, USA - LAR L5-3 metaG... | ecosystem: Host-associated > Plants > Roots >...
CGTACTCAAGCACGCCGTCCGGGTGGTCGAGGAACTCGGCCTCGGCGACGCCGACCGCCCGCGAGCCCGCGATCTGCTCTTCCATGCGCAGTGGCGCGGTCCGCTCCGGCGGGCTGCTGTCCATGCCCGCTTCCCCCCGGGTCAGGAGCAGATAGGCGACTTCCACCCCCCGCGCCGTCCAGGCCGCGACGGCCGACGACACCCCGTACTCCACGTCGTCCGGGTGTGCCACCACGCACAGCACCCGGCGGAAAGCATCGTCGGCGAACGGCGGAATTACGTCAGTGGCCATGGCCGAAAGCGTAGCGACGGCCGGCTAAGGCAAGATCACCGGGCCGTGGGCGGACCACCCGGCCGTCAGCCGGGCGGAGCAGGATGCGGCGATGCGGCAATGACCGCGTCAGTCCGCCGCGAACGATCCGGTGACGATCTCGCCCGCGGGCTCGTAGGTACCAATCACGACCCCGGTGGTGGAGACCTTGCTGTCGGTGAGCCTCAGGCCGGAGGGAACGGTGCCGTCGGCGAACAGGCGTTTGCCCGACCCGATGACCAGGGGGAAGACCCACAGGCGGTACAGGTCGATGAGTTCACGGCGCAGCAGCGTCTGGATCAGGTTCCCGCTGCCATGCACCTGGAGCTCCGGCCCGTCGCTCTGCTTGAGCGCCGCGATGCCGTCGGCGGCGTCCCCCTCGATCAGCACCGATCTGCTCCACCCCAGCGCGGGATGACCGCGCGACGCGACGTACTTGGTCGCCTCGTTCAGGGGCTTGGCGCCGGCCTCCTCGGGGGCGTTCGGCCAGTATGCGGCGAAGATGTCGTAGGTCTTGCGCCCGAGAACGAGGTCGAACGGGCTGCTCATCGCCTCGCCCATGATCTGGCCCATCCGCTCGTCCCAGTAGTTCACCGACCAGCCACCATGCGCGAAGCCGCCGCTGTCGTCCTCGCCGGGTCCGCCCGGGGCCTGCATGACCCCGTCGAGGGTGAGGAAGGTGTTCACGATCAGCTTTCTCATCTCAGGCTTCCTTTCGCTCGGGTCCCCTGGCTTGAGTCAAGCCCACCGCAGCATGAGACGGCCCGGCGGGCCAGAACTCATCGCGGGCACGGGGTACCGGGGCCGGCCGCAGGCCGTGGCGGACGCGCGGGCCCGTCTCGGCCGACCGCCGGCCGCCTGGGCGGGAGCGGCGCCGCCGGCTCAGTCCTCCAGGCCGTCCATCCGGTCGGCCATCATGCGCAGCAGGCGCGCGATCTCGCGCGGGCCCATGTTCATCGGGTGCGGATTGACCGTCTCAAAGGCCGCGCGCGCGACCCGCTTCATCTCGTCCGTGGGGCCCACCGGTACGACGTTGACCTGCACCACGACTATCTCGATACCACCATCGGCGGTCTGGACCCGCTGGGTGATGGTGCCGCTCCTGAAGCCGTCCACGGCTGCACTCTGCCATGATCTGGAGGGACTGGTGAGGCGGTTGCGTCAGCGCGGCCCGGGCCCGGTCTGGCCGTCGATCAATTCGGCGGCGGGAAGCTCATCGCGAGCGGTCCACCCCGTGTCCACAAGATCGGCGAGCCGGTTGCGGATGCGTCCTCACCTGCTACCTTTCAGCCTATGTTTCGGGCATCCGGCCGTCGGCGGCCAGCCGTTCCCGTCCGGCGGCGGCCGGTCCGGCGGCGCGCAGCCGCCGTCGGCCTGTCCGCCGCGGCGCTGATCCTCCTGCTGGCCGCCTGCTCGTCCGGCGGCGGGCCGGCCGGCACGGCCAGCACTCCGCTGACGCCGCGGCAGGCCCTGCTTGCGGCGGCCAGCCACGCGCAGCAGGTGACCTCCGCCAGCGAGACCCTGACCGTCCGGGGCAGCGGCGCCCAGAACACCACCACGACCGGGACCATTCAGTTCCAGCGCAAGCCGGCGCTGCAGGCCAGCGAGATCCTCAACACGACCGTGGCCGGCAAGAACACCCAGATCAAGGTGATCCTCACCGGCACCGCCATTTACCTCCACGAAGCCTCGCTGGCCGGGCAGCTGGGCAAGCCATGGCTCAAGCTCGATTTGTCCACCCTGAACGGGACCCCTCTGGCCAGCATCTCCCAGCTTGTCCACGGCCTGCAGGGCAACGACTTCGCCAACCAGACCCAGCTGCTCGCGGTGGCCAAGAACGCGCGCGTTATCGGGACGCAGACGATCGACGGGGTCGCCACCACCGAGTACGCGGGCTCGGTCCATGCCGCCGAGGCATTGAAGGCGATGCCCGCCAGCTTCCGTAAAGCCATGGCCCCGGAACTGCAGGTGCTGGGCAACGGCACCATAAGCTTCCACGTCTGGATCGATGGCCAGCATCACACGCGGAAAATCGCCGATGTCGAGACGGTCAACGGCGAAACCATCAACACGACGGTGAATATCACGGCCATCAACCAGCCCGTCCACGTCACGATCCCCCCGGCCAGCCAGACCGCCACCCCACCCGGCGCCTGACGGCGGCCCGCCCGCCGGCGCGGCTCCTGGCCCGGCGGCTCACCGGAGCCTGCCGCGCGCGGGCCAGCATCGCCGCGCGATACCCCGGGCAAGCCGGGACGCGTGGGAACCTCAGCCGGGGACCGGGGCGAGCGCTCCGCCGCAGGGCGACCCGCTGGGAACCAGCGTGATCTCCCACTCCACGGTGCCGTGCTCGCGGCGCACGGGATCGGCGCACAGGCGGCGGAGCAGCGCGGTCATGGCCGCGTTGTCGGCCGAGACCAGCGCGGTGAAGCGGCGGATGCCCGCGGCGCGGGCGCGGCCGGACAGCTGGGCCAGCAGCTCGGTGCCGAGCCCGCGGCCCTGCCAGTCGTCGACGACGGTGAGGGCGATCTCGGCGGAGTGCGGGTCGTGCGCGTCGCGGACGTAGCGGGCGACGCCGACGCCGCCCCCGGCGGCGCCGGCCAGCGCGCCGAGCGCCTCGTGGTCATGGTGGTCGACGTCGGTGAAGTAGCGCAGCTCGGCCGCGGATAGCTCGTCCTTGCGGCGCAGGAACCGCAGCCGCCGCGACTCGGGACTGAGCCGGGCGAAGCCGTCGGCCAGCAGCGGCGCGTCATCCCGGTGGACCGGCCGGATGACCACCTTCGACCCGTCCCGCAGCACGATGCGCCGGCCCGCCGCACGGCCGGGCCGGCCCATGCCGCCGGTCCAGGTGGTCGAAGCGGTCCAGGCGGTCCAGGCGGTCCGCAGCCGGCGGAAGAGTCGGCGGCGCGGTGATCTGCTGGCGCCGGATGCGCCGGCCCGCTGCCGGTACCGCCGCGCCAGTTCGGCGCGCCGATCGGTCTCGGCCTGCCTCAGCAGGGCGTCGCTCCGCCCGCGCGCCAGCGCGAGATAGACGTAGTAGTTCATCATCTGGATTGCTCTCCTCGAAACTGGCCCGCCCGCGGCCTCCTCGCTGCCACCGCTGGAGGGATGACTTCAGCTTCGGGCTAAGAGACCTGCGATTTCATCGGTCAGGTGCCCTAATCCGCGGGCGGGCGATACTTATCTTCTGAGGGGGGTGGGGCGGGTGCGGGCTCGTGGCGTGGTTCAGTCACCGGTTCTGGTCGGCCGGGACACCTACGTTGCCCTCGTCGAGACCAGGCTGGCCGGGGCTGCGGAGGGCGCCGGCCAGCTGCTGTTCGTCGCGGGCGAGGCGGGCATCGGCAAGACCCGCCTGCTCGGCTCGGCCGCGCGGCGCGCCCGGGCCAGCGGCTTCACCGTTGCCCGCGGGGCGGCCTTCCCGGGTGACGTGCAGTCGCTCGCGGGCCTGCTGCTGGATCTGGCCAGCGACCTGGCATCGGCGGCCGAGCCGGCGCTGGCCGGCCTCGGCCAGCGCCTGACGGCGCGGGTACGTGAGATCCCCACCGGCGCCGGTGACGCGCACCACCGGCGCCGCCTGCTGGTGCAGGACCTGGCCGACCTGGTCGTGACGGCCGAATCGCGGACCCCGGTGCTGCTGATTCTCGAGGATCTGCACTGGGCCGACGAGCTGAGCCTGGACGTGCTCGGCCACCTGGCCGGCCGGCTCGGGGCCAGGCCGATGCTGGTCGCTGGCGCGTACCGCAGCGACGAGCTCTACCCCCAGCTGCCCATGCGCAACCTGCGGGCCCGCCTGGTCGGCCAGCGGCTCGCCGAGGAGATCCGGCTGCCGCGGCTGGGGCTGGCGCAGACCGCTACCATGACCGGCGCGACGCTCGGCCGGGCGGTGCCGGCCCAGGTGGTGGCGGCGATCCACGAGCGCAGCGACGGCATCCCGCTGCACGTCGAGGAGCTTCTTGCGGCCATCGACGAGGATGCCCTGACGCCGCAGTCCGGTGCCGCGGTCCAGGCGGCCGCGGTGCCGGACACGCTGGGCGACGCGGTGCTGACCCGCGCCGAGCTCCTGACCACGCGGGCCCGCGACGTGGCGTCGGCGGCCGCCGTCATCGGGCGTTCCTTCGATTTCGACCTGCTGGCCGCCGTCACCGAGGCCGGCCCGGATGAGGTGGCCGGTGCCCTGCGCGAGCTGCAGGACGCCTATCTCGTCCTCCCCGGCGCCGACGCGGTGACGTTCGACTTCCGGCATGCGCTGATCCGCGACGCCCTCTACGCGGACACGGACCTGCCGCTGCGGCGCCGCCTGCACGAGCGGGTGGCGCGGGCGGCGGTGGACCGCGGCTACCGCGGCGCGTTCATCTCGGCGCACTTCGAGCAGGCGGGGCAGCCCGGCCTCGCCTATGAGTACGCGGCCGCCGCCGCGGCCGAGGCCGGCGCCCTGTCGGCCCACGGCGAGGCGCTCGAGCTTTACCGCCGGGCGGCGCGCAGCGCGCCGGCCGGGCTGCCGGCGCGGGACCGGGCGGCGCTGTTCGCGGCGCTGGGCGACGAGGCCGCGGCCACCGACGACAACACGGCCGCCGCGCAGGCGTACCAGACCGCCCGCGAGCTGGCCACCGGCGCCGGGGACGTGCGCGCGGCGGCCGCGCTGGCGCCGCGCATGGCCGCGGTCGCGCACCTGCTCGGCGAGGGGCTCGACGCCCGGGTGGGACGGCTGCAGGCGGCGCTGGACAGCCTGGACGGGGTGGCGGGCGCCGAGCGGGAACGCGGCCAGCTGCGGTCGGCGATGGCCGCCGCCTACATGCTGGACCGCCGCCTCGAGGAGGCCATCACCCACGGGGAGCGGAGCCGGGCCGAAAGCGAGCTGACCGGCGACGACGAGACGCTGCTCGACACCGCCGTCACGCTCGGCTCGGTGCTGGTCTTCGCCGGCCGGATGGATGAGGGCTGGCAGCTGATCGAAGACGCGGTGGCCCGCGCCTGTGCCGCCCAGCGGGAGGCGGAGGCGGCGCGCGGGTACCGGATGATCGGATCGGCCGCGTCGGTGCTGGTGGAATACGACCGGGCCGGGCGCTGGCTCGCCGACGGCATCGGTTACGCCGAGCAGGTCGAGCTGTGGAACCACCGGCACTACATGGCGTCGCACCTCGCGCACGTCCAGTGGGCCACCGGCCAGTGGGACGCGGCGGCACAGATGGCGCAGCAGGCGCTCGCCGACGGGCGCGGCGGCATCACCACCCGGATCACCGCGCAGTACGTCCTGGGCTACCTGGCGATGGGGCGCGGCGACTGGGAGGCCGCCGACGGCCTGCTGCGGGAGGCGCTGGCCACCGGCGAGCGGATGGCCGAGCTGCAGCGGCTGTCGCCACCGCTGTGGGGCCTGGCCGAGGCGGCGCGGTGCCGGGGCGACCACGGCACCGCGCTCGTCCTGTGCGAGCGGGGCTTCCACGCCTCGGCCGGGGTCACCGACGCCGCCTACCTGTTTCCGTACCTGCTCACCGGGGTGCGGGCCCATCTTGCGCATAACGAGGCTGACGCGGCCCAGGCCTGGGCCGACCGGGTAACCGCGGTGCTGACCGCGCGCGCCATCCCCGGCACCCTGCCCGCGATCGAGCACGCCCGGGGACTCGTCCTGCTCGCGCGGGGCGACGTACCAGCGGCCCGCCGGGCACTGGAGGCGGCGGGCGGGGCGTGGCGGGCCCGGCACCGGTTCTGGGAGGGCGCCTGGGCCCGGCTCGACCTCGCGGCCGCCGCCGCCCAGGCCCGCCGCCGCGGCGAGGCGGCGCTGCTCACCAGCGAGACCCGCGACCTCGCGGCCGCCGCCGGCGCCACCACCCTGGTCGATGCCGCCGACCGGCTGACCGCCTCGACCGGGCGCGGACGGTCGGCCGATCCGTGGTACCCGCTGAGCGCGCGGGAGTTCGAGGTGGCCCAGCTCGTCGCGGCCGGGCTCACCAACCGGCAGATCGCGGAGCGCATGGTGGTGGCGCCGAAGACGGTCTCGGCCCACGTCACCCACATCCTCGACAAGCTCGGCGCCGCCCGCCGGGCGGAGATCGCGGCCTGGTGCGCGACCGTGCGAAGGGATTGACGGGGGCGTACGAAGGTGCGCCATGATTGTCAGCAACGCACCGACGTGGCGGCCACGGGTCGGAAGCCGTCCGTACATCACGACGAAGATGACTAGTCCGGGGGGGACCATGCCGAAATACGTGAGCTTCTTCACCTACTCAAGCGAGGCATGGGGGCGGATGATCAACGCCCCTGGTGACCGGGCCGCGGCCCTGCGGCAGGTGCTCGACTCGGTGGGCGGATCGCTCGACACCATGTACTGGATGTTCGGGGACTACGACGGAATGGTGATCTTCGATGCCCCCGACTCGGCCAGCGCGGCCGCGGTGAGCATCGCGGCGGGCAGCTCGGGCGCCTTCAAGCACCTGGAGACCCACGAGCTGTTCACCCAGGACCAGCTCGGCGAGACGCTGGCGCGGGCCAGGAACACGACGCAGGCGTACCAGCCGCCCGGCCAGCAGGGATAGCGGGCTCAGGCCCGGCGGCCAGGCAGGCGACACGGCGTGAGCGCGGGCCAGAGCCGGCAGGTCACGGTCGGCGGGGTCCGCCTGCACGTGGAGGAGCACGGGAGCGGAACCCCGGTGCTGCTCATCCACGGCTGGCCGGACTCGGGCTACCTGTGGCGCCACCAGGTCCCGTTCCTGGCCGGCCACGGCTTCCGCGTGATCGTGCCCGACATGCGGGGCCTCGGGCGCTCGGACCGCCCGCCCGAGGTGGCCGACTACAAGCTGGCCAAGGTGATCGGGGACGTGGCGGCGGTGCTCGACGCGGCCGGCGTCGAGGCGGCGCACGTCGTTGGGCACGACTGGGGCGCGGCCGTGGCCTGGCTCACCGCCATGTTCCTGCCGGACCGGGTCATGAGGCTCACCGTGCTCTCGGTGGGGCACCCGCGCGCTCCGCGCACCATCCGGCAGTACGAGATGGCGTGGTATCAGCTGTTTTTCCAGTTCGAGGGCATCGCCGAGGCGGCGATCCAGTTCAACGACTGGGAGTGGCTGCGCGAGTTCAGCCGCGGCGACGGCGACCTCGAGCGCTACATCGAGGACCTGTCCCGGCCGGGCGCGCTCACGGCGTCGCTGAACTGGTACCGGGCGAACCTGGCGCCGCGGATGCCCGGGAGCCCGCGCCAGCTCCCGCCGGTGACGGCGCCGGTGCTCGGCATCTGGTCCACCGGCGATCACTACCTCGACGGCGAGCGGATGGAGAAGTCCGGCGCGTGCGTCGACGGGCCCTGGCGCTACGAGGTGATCCCCGGCGCGAGCCACTGGATCCCCCTCGACGCGCCGGACCGGCTGAACGAGCTGCTGCTCGGCTGGCTACGCTGACGATCCCGGCCGGGCCGGCCGGGCAGGAACGGCGCGAGGCTCACCGCCGGGCTGGAGTGGCCGCCGGATGCCTGCCTGGGCAGGTCAGGCGGCCTCCTGGCAGAATGCCGTGAGTGCCTCGCTCTCACCGCGGGCCCTTCCGCGGCCTGCCGCGCGAGGTGCCCATCCTCACCGCCGTCGCGTTCACCGTGGCGCTCGGGTTCGGGATCGTCGCCCCCGACATCCCGGCGTTCGCCCGTCACTTCGGGGTCAGCACCGCCGCGGCCGCCGGCGTGGTCAGCGCGTTCGCCCTGATGCGCATCGTGGGCGCGCTGCCCGCGGGCCGGCTGGTGGACAGGTTCGGCGAGCCGGTGGTGATGGCGACGGGTATCACGATCGTGGCGGTGAGCAGCATCCTGGCCGGGTTCTCCGGCTCGTTCACCGAGCTCATCATCCTGCGCGGCGCCGGCGGGCTCGGCTCGGCGATGTTCGGCGTCAGCGCCCAGACCCTGCTGCTCGTCAGCGTGCCCAGCGAGCAGCGGGGCCGGGCCACCGGCCTGTACGCCGGCGGGTTCCTGGTCGGCGGGATCAGTGGCCCGGCGGTCGGCGGGCTCATCGCGGCCTGGTCGATGCGGGCCCCGTTCATCATCTACGGTTGCCTGCTCGTGATCCCGGCCGCCATCGCCGTGGCCGTGCTGCGGGACGGGTCCCGCCGCCGCAGCGCGGCACCGCCGCCGGCGGCGCGCGGCTTCGGCGAGATCGCCCGCGCGCTGCGGGACCGCGCATACCGGGCCGCGGCGGGCGCCAATCTCGCGGACGGGTTCGCCGCGTTCGGGGTCCGCGCCGCGATCGTGCCGCTGTTCGTGCGCGACGTGCTGCACCGGTCCGCCGTCTGGACGGGCATCGGGTTCGGCGTGGTGGCCGTCCTGAACGCCGCGACGCTGCTGCCCGGCGGGCGGCTGGCCGACCGGCTCGGCCGGCGGCCGGTGATCGTGGCCGGCTGCCTCGTGTCGGCGGCCGGCATGCTCATGCTCGCGCTCGTCCCCGGGCTCGGCGGGTATCTCGCCGCGCTGGCCGTGTTCGGCCTGGGATCCGGGCTGCTCGACGTCGGGCCGGCGGCGATGCTCGGCGACATCCTGGGGGGCCGGGGCGGGACGGTCGTCGCCGCGTACCAGATGGCCGGCGACATCGGCTCGGTCACCGGGCCGGTGAGCGCCGGCTACCTGGTGGACGTGGCCTCCTACGGCGCGGCCTTCGGGCTCGCCGCCGGCGTCCTCGGGCTGGCCGCCGTGCTCGGACTGTTCGCCCCCGAGACCCGGTGGCGCGACCGCCCGGCCGCCCCGCCCCCCAGGTCCGGTGGCGCGACCGGCCGGACGTCACGGCCCGGGCGGCAGGCACCGTGTCCCGACCCGTGATGGCGTATCCGCCGGCCCGGAGCTAGGTCACCGGCCGGGAGCCCGGGTCAGCGGCCGGGGCCGGCCGCCCCACCAGCCGCTACTCCGGGGCCGGCCGTCCCAGGTGGAACTTGGCGAGCGGCGTGGGGGACAGCAGGCCAGGATCCATCTCCCGCATGTCCGCGGGAGCGCCGACGATCAGCGGATCCGGCCGCCCGACGACATCCGGGTCCTTGCGGTCGTAATCGATCCCGTTGAGCAGGCTGCGCATGGCCTCCAGCCGGGCGCGCTTCTTGTCGTTGCTCCTGATGACGGTCCAGGGCGCCACGTCCGTGTTGGTGCGCTCGAACATCGTGACCTTGGCCGAGGTGTACGCATCCCACTTGCTCAGCAGGGCGATGTCGGTGGGGCTGAGCTTCCACTGCCGTACGGGGTCGATCTGGCGGATGGCGAACCGGGTGCGCTGCTCGCCGGGCGTGACCGAGAACCAGAACTTCGTCAGCGCGATGCCGTCGTCCACCAGCAGCTTCTCGTAGTGGTTGACCTCGGTGAAGAAGGTCTCGTACTGCTCATCGGTGCAGAAGCCCATGACCTTCTCGACCCCGGCGCGGTTGTACCACGAGCGGTCGAACATGACGATCTCCCCGGCCGTCGGCAGGTGCGCCACGTAACGCTGGAAGTACCACTGCCCGCGCTCACGCTCGGTCGGGATGTCGAGCGCGACGACCCGGGCGTTGCGCGGATTCAGGTGCTCCATGAAGCGCTTGATGGTGCTCCCCTTGCCGGCGGCGTCGCGGCCCTCGAAGACCAGGACGATCCGGCTCCCGGTGTCCTGGACCCAGTACTGCAGCTTGAGCAGCTCGACCTGCAGCTGCCGCTTCTCGTGGTCGTACTGCTCGCGGCTCAGGCGTTCGGGATAGGGATAGTCCTGCCGCCAGGTGTCCACGATGCTCCCGTCGGCGTTGCGGAGCACCGGGTCATCCTCGTCCGTTTCGTCCACCCATACGCCCGGCGGCACCACGTTGGTGCCGCCGGGATCGCCCGCGCGGGCACGCCCATCACCTGTCATACCTGCCCCATTCACGTGCTGCGGCTGTGCGCTCTATCCCAGCATCCCGGCCAACCCCGCCATCCAGCCACCCCCGCGGCGAGATTCACCCGGAGTTCACGGCCCCCGTGATGACCCGGGTCGGTCGGCCGGAGCCCTGAGCGGCCAGGATGCCGGCGCCCATCCGCGTCCCAGCGCGGTCGGCCGGACAGGGCCTGAGCTCCCTGTCTTCCGGAAACTGTCATATGTCCATAGATATTGACAATTGCTTGTCAGAGCCTAAGCATTGGGGTGCAGCCTGAGGGCCGCGCGGCCGCTTCCCAGATGCCGCCCGGCCCTGCGCTTCAATCCTCGTCCTGGTGCGCCGAGACTGGAGGTAGGCCAGTGGCAAGCAGTGAGGCAGCGGCGGGGCCGGTACAGACCGGGGGGGCCTCCACACAGCTGTTCATCCGGCAGACGTCCGGTCTCGTCCGCGAGCTTGGCATCCCGGCCGCGATCGGCATCTCCCTGGCGTCGGTCGCCGTCGTCAACACGTTCATCAACTTCAACGCCGGGCTGACGGACTTCCCGAAGTCCGACATGTACCTGCCGCTGGTGGCGGCCGCGGTGATCTGGCTCGTCGCCATGTTCGCCTACCGCTACCTGCTCCGGGCGGTGCCGCGGGCCGGCGGTGAGTACGTCTACCTGTCCCGGATCGTGTCGCCCGCGGTCGGGGCCATGGCCGGGCTCGGGATAGCCGTGGTGTTCACCTACGTGCTGTCCACCAACGCGCACTTCGCGGCCCAGTTCACGCCGTTCATGCTGACCGGCCTCGGCCTCGCCTTCCACAGCACGGCCATCGCGAACTTCGGGAACCACTTCGGCAGCAACCTGTCGATCGCGTGGCTGAGCGTCATCCTCATGCTGATCGTCGCGGCGCTGTCACTGTTCAAGGTGAAGATCGTGGCCCGCATCATCTTCACCCTCATCATCTTGCAGGTGGTGGCGTTCGTCGCGCTCATCGCGATCCTGGCGTTCAAATCCCACGCCGACTTCGTCGCCGCGTACGGCGCCTTCAGCCATCACGCGGGCGCCTACCAGGCGACCATCACGGTCGCGCACACGAACGGGGTGGTTTTCGGCACCTCGATCGCGTCCGCAGTGGCGATCATCCCGTTCATGGTGCTCAACTACAACGGCGTCCTGTACTCCTACTACGTGGGCGGCGAGCTGCGCCGCCCGGGCCGCACCTACCTGTACGCGTCC
>Ga0207663_10001350_pt1 | contig 11350 bp, 10 predicted proteins | sample LARL53metaG_FD_184346 | JGI IMG/M metagenome (GOLD analysis project Ga0207663, IMG submission 184346) | Corn, switchgrass and miscanthus rhizosphere microbial communities from Kellogg Biological Station, Michigan, USA - LAR L5-3 metaG... | ecosystem: Host-associated > Plants > Roots >...
AAGTCATGACAATTTTTTTGGCCGGTCATGAAACTACTGCAAATGCGCTTACTTGGACGTTTTATTTGCTGTCTGAATATCCATCAGTCGAAGCCAAACTATATGAGGAACTAAAATCGGTACTAGGTAATGGTAATGGTAATGGTGGTAGCAAACAGGAAGCAAATGGCCTGGACCTGAGAATTCCTACCGTGGATGATATACCAAATCTTCAATATACAGAAAAGATCGTCAGAGAGTCCATGAGACTTTATCCACCGGCATGGACGCTTGGACGTCAAGCGATAAATGATTATAACCTTGATGGTTATTTAATACCTGCCAAATCAATAATTCTAATGAGTCAGTACGTCACGCATCGGAATCCCAAATATTTTCCTGAGCCAGCCCTTTTTTATCCCGAGCGGTGGACGAGAGAGACTAGAATTGAGCTCCCCAGGTTCAGCTACTTTCCGTTTGGAGGTGGTATAAGAGGATGTATAGGTGAGGCTTTTGCATGGATGGAAGGCATATTGATTGTAGCTACTGTTTGTAGACGGTGGAGAATGTTACATGAGCCAAATCACAAGGTTGAGCTCAAACCTCTTATCACGCTACGGCCCAAATATGGCATGAAAATGCAGCTTGAGCAAAAAAAATACTAGAAACATAAATGGCTGAATATGATTTTACATTAGCTTATCACATGAAATTTTTTTGACTTGTAATATATCTAATTATACTATGAATAGAACCAGTAAGATAACCAGGATTGGTCCCTCACAATCATCGATTCAATCTGATTCGGTTATTGCAGTTATTCATTTTGACGAACTAAAGTATGTCTAGCCAGGCTATTCTAAAAAGATATCAGTAATGTCTAAAGGCTTGACATCCTCATTCTCTTGTCGTAAGCTTCAATTATTTTCTGAATAGCCTGTTCCTCCTCTTTAACCGCTATGACGAACTCATCAATAAATCCATATTCTTTTATAGTCTTAACCTTATCATAATAGTTTTCATCATGCTCTTTTTCCATGTCCTTTACTTCGGAAAAGCTGGCCTCGTTATATGCCGAGCTTAGTAAGCATTTTTGAATAATTAGACGATCGTAGCGGCTTGACGCGAAATACTGTCGAAATATATTCAACCTCTCCTTGCTGTCTATTGAATCCAATTCTTTCTTACTGGGAAGTTCAAAGTAAACCATCTATCATTCAGGGTGTACCAGATTATATTTGTCCCGATATAAGTGAATTTCTTTATTATATAGTTATCAATCGGTCTTAAGTAGGTACCTCGATGACGAGACACTTTCAACCTTGAGATAATAATTCAATAGCGCTAAACTTTACAAAAAAAAGCGACTTTCAGACAACATGGTTTAAAGTAAATGAATTATCGTGTTCTTAGTCTAGTCATAGCCCATATATCACGAAGGGTAGTTTTGAGGACATACAAATGGAAATTATTTGCTCAAAAGATATTTTATGCGCTAATCACATTTATCATAAGATGGTGAAGCGATACATCTATTATATCGTGATATCGATTGTTGGAATAATCTTTGCAGTTTACTTTTATAATATGCAGATTAATAGGCCTGAATTCGGACTTCAAGTGGATCCAACAAAAGATACTACAGATATGGCAGGAACTCAATATAGAATAAGATTGACAAATATTGGATTAAAACCAATTACTGGTATAACTGTGGTACAAGGAAAAAGCGATATACAGAACTTGTCTTCCCTAGAAGCTGGCCAATCGTTTTATTTTTATCCAAAACCAGACACCATAGTCAGCACAGTAAATGTAACAACAAATGAAGGAATTCATATTCATGCCAACTATCGTTCGCCAACTAAGGTCCTCGGATTGCCTGGAGGAGGTCGGTAGGTCTATTACCTTATCTAGTAACTATACATCTCTTTGCTTCCTCATAACAGATGTTATTCTAACATCGTTTTCTATATATTGAGGAGTAGGCTATACGTTCGATGTCTCATTTTAGAAAATGTTTTTAAACTGAAATATTTCATAACGTTTTATTCGAGGAGGATCTTCCAAGTTAATTATGCCAGATTTTAGAAGAATTAGACTCCATACGATTATTGAAAGTCTTGGATATTAACAGAACTAAATACGACTAGTGCGTTAACAGCCGCTACTATTTATAGATATCAGTCATTAGGGTCAACAGAATAACTAATTAAGTACTAAATAATGATCTATTATTACTCATATTGACCATTCTCGTTTTAGGATTATACTGATTTGTGCCGTAGCAAGTTGTCAATAAGACTTAAATAAAATTATTCGTTGCAGAGTGGTCTGTTATTCAGTGTAATCAGTTAACAACGGAGGAGTTGAATGTTATTTATGATGCTTTGATTTTTTACGCCGAATTGTCTGGACTGTGACAGAGAACAGATCCAACTATATCACAGTATAAAATTCGTCTCGAACAAGGTAGCAAGTCTACTGAAGCATGTTAAAAGTACAATAGATTAGACTAGAGTAATAATGTGTATGTTGTCTTTGAATGCTTGTGAAGTGTTTGCGAACAGTTTATCTTTATAGCGTAGATCTGTTGATAGAAAAAGTATAGTCAGCTCCTATTTAACAGGTTGGGTTTATCTCAGGAAAATGTCTAGAATACAATCCGGGTTCGCTGATTATTCCCGTTTTCTAATCAGACCATTTGTCCTGGAGCCGTCACAGAAGGAAAGTAGTTTGCCATCCTAAATGGACTTATCCTACTACCTAATAAATTCTCAACAACGCAATTCTCAAAAGTAATTTAAAAAATTTACTTAGCACGTTATTGAGATACACAGCACTAATGGAACACCGATAACTGGCATTAATATTAATTCTATTTTTGACTCGGCGTAATTCTCAGATCTTTGGTATTTATAGATTCATATATTTATTTAGGTCAAACTTTAGGTGACCTGGAATACATAAATATATCTTTTAAGAGATAGAAGGTCCATAGATTTATTTGATTGAATGAAGCACATACTATTTCCTTCTAAAATGAAACAAAATCGTAATGTTGATAACAATTTGAATCCTAAAAGTATCATAATACGAAATTTTAAAGAGAAAGACATCCCTCAGATAGTACAGTTGCAGAGGAAATCTTTTGCAGATATGGCAAAGGATGGTATGATCTTTCCTAGCTCATACCTCCAAAATCATATTGAGATATTTCCTGATGGACAACTATTAGCAGAAATCGATGGCAGAATAGTGGGGTCATCCAGTAGTCTTGTAATATCACTCAGCTCTGAATACGAGGAACACGACTGGTTTGAAATAACTGGAAATGGATTATTTTCAAATCACAATGCCAGTGGAGATACATTATATGGTGCTGACCTTTCAACACATCCTGAATTTCGAAATATGGGCATTGGAACTATGTTATATGACGCCAGAAAGGAATTGGCCATGAGGCTAAATCTTAGAAGGATTTTAGCCGGTGGCAGACTATACGATTATTGCAAATATTCGCATATGATGTCTGCTAAGGAGTTTGCAGAAAAAGTCGTCAGAGGGGAATTGCAAGATCCTGTTTTATCTTTTCAACTCAAAAATGGGTTCAAGTATATCAAAGTTCTGCCTAATTACCTTCTCGACAGGCGTTCTTTGAATTTTGCAAGTCTTATAGAATGGCAAAACCCTACCTATCGTATTGTTAAGAGAAGCAAACCAAACAGGGTGTAAATATATTCTGTGAAAATTGTTGATTGTCACGTCCATGTTAACCATTATCCCCATCGCGGTGATGTCGCCAAATCTCTCGAGGCAAAGATTAGCGCACTGCTCCAAGCAATGGACAGTCAAAATATAAATTATTCATTAATACTTTCATCATACAAGGTCAATCAGAATAGACCATCTACAGCCCAAATCATCAAACATGCCAAAAAATACGAAAGTAGAATTGGAGTTGTTGCCTCCTTCACAATCGATAATGGCCCTAGTTCCCTAAGCGAGTATAGAAATTGGTTTAAAGACGATCTGATTGAAGGGATAAAACTTTACTGTGGTTACGAGCACTATTACCCGTATGATAAAAGATATCAGGGCATATATGATATTTGTATAGAATATAAAAAGCCAGTGATGATTCATACCGGAGATACCTATGCCAGTAACGCGAAAATAAGGTTTGCCCATCCTCTAAATATAGATGAAGTCGCAGTTGACAATCCCGAACTGAAGATCGTAATTTGTCATTTAGGCAATCCTTGGACTGTGGATTGTCAAGAGGTATTATTTAAGAATAAAAATGTTTATGCAGACATTTCTGGATTGTTTGTAGGCGATATTTCAACTTATGATGAAATTTATTATGCTCGTAAAATAAATGAATTATTAAGGTATGTCGGTGACCCGCATCGGCTTTTATATGGTAGCGATTGGCCCCTTTGCGATATGGGTACTTATATAAAATTCGTTAAAAGGCTGGAGCTTGACAATTATTCTAAGGATTTATTAATGTCCGGAAACGCTGTCTCGTTATTTTCACTTTGACTTGATCCGTTACAAATAGGGTACATATATCACACGAATATCGTTGGACTTTTCTAACTAAGACCTACGGTCGTATGTATGAATTTGACTCTCAGTCTTTGCAGCCAGATTCTCTGCCCCTGTTAGATGTAGTAATACAAAACCAAGGCTACTCATATCAGCATCAGTAGGGTCACAACTACATAAGGCTACAATACCTATTTGTTTGGAAGGGATAAAGTCTACAAAAGCATTCCAACCATATATCGGTAGTTCCGAATAACGAAATTAGATGCCTAAATATCTACTGGAAATATAAACATGTCTAGTTAGCAGTCTATTACTGGACAGCCAGTATTCTGTCTAATATGAAGAATAGTATGAGAATTCCACGGAAGTTATAGTATTCATGCGCTAGTTCAAGCTGATAGATACATCTATTATTATTCGACATCAAAAATAATCCAAGGCACAATATAGGCCTCTATTACCCATCCACACCATCAAACTGCCAAGGTATAGTCTATTAATGTTAAATCAGTTCGATAAACAGATTTGCAGGAATACCATTTGCTCTCAGACCAATTCTTATATTTCCTTCTTCGTACTCTATATCTCCAATGCTATCTTTAAAGCCTCTTGATGCTAAATGTATGCGACTGCATTTTAAATTAATTTTGTATGTTCCATTGCTCTCGTTATAAATTCCTGATGCAAATTGTATGTTTCCTGCATTTACTAGATCATATAATTCCCTACAAACAGGTTTGATAATCTCCCATGCTTGTTTTTGTGATATGGATTCATCCAAATGTATTATCATTAGCTCCTTTGGTCATTTTTTTATTAATCTATCTGTTGGTAAACAAACCCAACTGCACCTTTATTTGTTTATTCTTTCCTTCTCCTTCTCCTCATCTGATACTCTAGCATTAATTAATAATACAATCAAAGTACACAACAGGTTTTCCAACCTAGCTACTTGTTAATATTATTAGATAGATAATTTCTTTACCAGGAATTCTGCAGATCTCTTCAGAGCCTTTAAAAGGTTGCTATATTTGGTAAAGCCGTGTCCTTCATCTTCGAAAACCATATATTCTATATCCATATTTTTGCCCTTTAATTTTTCAACTATTTGATCAGATTCATTTTTCACTACTCTTGGATCATTGGCTCCTTGTATTACAAGTAGACTGGTTGTTGGACTGATAAGGTCTACATAAGTAATAGGAGATCTTTCTTTTAGGGAATCTTCTTCCTTCTCAGGATCTCCAACTAATTCTCCCATAAATCGTTTCCAGTGTTCTGGTACTGCTTTGGCAAAAGTCACAAGATTACTTGGACCTACTATGTCTACCGCTGCATTCCAGTTATATTGTGGTAATCTAGTTATGCAACTTAATGTTGCAAAACCCCCAAAACTAGCACCAAATACGCCTATTCTATTGGCATCAATCCAATCTTGTGATTTCAACCATTTTATTGCATATTCTAGATCTTTTAGTTCATCTCCACCCCAGTCATGGTATATTTTTTTCTCAAAGCTTTTGCCGTAACCAGTGCTGCCGCGGAAATTAGGAGCAATAACTACTAACCGATTATTTAAAAGATATTGGTAGAGTCCAGAATAATCATACGATGGCCTTTCCTGCGCAGTAGGACCGCCATGAATTGATAGTATAGCCCCAAATTTTGTAGCTTTACTGTCTACAACCCTGTGTCGTTCTTCCTTTGGTTTGTACAAAATGCTGAAATCTCCAGTCCGTCAAAACTCTTGTATTTGATTAATTCTGGCCTTATCAATATATTCTCTGGTATATTTGCTAAAAATGAATGACTGAGCTTTTGAACACTACTTTTTCTTTTTTTGTTTTTGCTTTTGTAGTCCTCTTTTTCATTGTTCATATTAATATCTATAACGTATATATCAGATGGAGAGGTTGGAGTTGTCATCATAATACCAATTCTATTTCCATCAGGAGATAGTTTTAGATCCTCTATAACTCCATATGATGATAAATTTGTAATTTCTTCAGTTTCTCCATTGCCTAAATTTTTAATAAATATCCTACTGTATCCGTCTGTATTTTCAGTCCAGGCCAGTAATGTACCATCTGAACTAAGACCAACTAATTCTATATCATATTGCGGTGTTAATATCCACTCAAGTTTTGATTTATCAATATCGTAAAATGCTAAATTTGCAAATTCTCTTCCTAAATCAGATATTACATAGAAGCCTTTTCCGTCTGGAGACCATGGTCCTACAATAAACCGGCCTTTCTGCATTTTATCCTCTGATGATAAAACCTTTACCATCTCACTAGTTTCTATATCAAGAAGCCAAATTACATAATCAGTAAGAGTAACTAGCTGAGAACAATTTAGTTTTTTGTTATCTGGAGACCAATATCCAGGTATATACCATCCTTCTTTATTGTTGGTAATACAAATTTTGCTACTGTCAACATTAGTAATATCCTCTATATATACGAGCATGTTGGATGGATTATCTTCATTTGATCCATATGCAATGTATTTGCCATTATGACTAAAACATTCAGTTCCCCATTCATGCCTTACTTTTGAATTCTGAGTTATGGGTTCTGGCCAAGAGGAAAATGCATCTTTAATCTTGTAAATTTGAAAGTTTTCTGTTCCCTGATGGTCTGCAAAGAAAATAATGCTATTGTCTACAGGAGAAGGAAAAACATGCCGTACCGTGTCGTCAATAAAATTAGTTAGCTGATAAGACGCATATCGCTCACCATCAGAACTTAAGTTAGAGCGTTGTCTCCATACGTTAAATTGTCCATTTGTATCGGCAATATATATTAGCCATGATGGATCCTTCTTAAGAAAGTCAAAACCCGTATAACTTCTAACTGAAGCAAATCTCTCAAAAGGATACTGTCTTTGTGCTTGTAGTTGTTGTTCGTTATGATTGTAGATATTATTCATAATATGTTTTCTATTTAAACAATATTGCTTGTAAATACATATGCATTTAATTCTTGATATTGGCAAGTTCTTTTTCAAAGTGGACTGCAGTTTCATTATCAAATATGCAAAATTCTATAATGTGCAATTTTGATTGAGTGTTATTATTGCTGATGTTGCTGTTTTGTGTGTTATTATTATTAGCTTCAAGAAACGTTTTAGATTCTTCAACAAGTATCCTTGCACACCTGTCCTTAGGAAAGCCAAATATCCCAGAACTTACCGCTGGCATCGAAATACTTGTAAAGCCTTTTTCTGATGCTAATAAAAGGCTACTTCTAACTGCTTTTCTTAGCTTGTAATCTTCATTTCCTTCGCCCATTCTTGGACCAACTGTGTGTATTACTGCTTTACATGGTAACCTTCCAGCTGTAGTAATTACGGCTGATCCAACTGGAACAAGACCTCCAGCTGTGATTATCATGTCACTTTCATCCTGAATAACCGCTCCACCTTTTCTTACAATGGCAGCTGCAACTCCTCCGCCGTGTTTTAAGTAAGAATTTGCAGCATTTACTATGACATCAACATTTCTTTCTGTTATATCTCCTTTAACAAGTCTGAGAATTTTGTTATTATCTAGATTTATCTCCAATATCAAATTTACACCATGCTTAACTTAATTTTAAAAAAAGGATTTGTCGTCTTTGTTCATGCTTATACTTAATTTCAGATTGCATGGTTGAGTAATTAATTGCATGATGTATTATAATTCAATTAGATATAAAAAACGATTTGCTCATAGTCATTCTTGGGTGGAAAAATTGAGTCAAATTTGTCTTATGCCACCCCGAAACCGCTACGATATCGGTACTTAAATAAGATTCTCACGTATGGAAAGGTGTCAAATATTGCAAACAACCAAAGAAATTGATCCATTTTCGTTGTTCCTATTCTCCTTGAAGTCAAAGGAAGGTAGGCAGACTGAAGTATGCGCAGAGGATAAACAGAATAAAGGCATCAAACAGCCTTCAGTCATTCCATCTTTACTAGAGTATAGTCTTCCCTGCCGGTAACCTCTTTGTACTGGACTAGTTAAGATTCCTTGTCAGGTTCGTCTTTTTCTCTGACTAGTTGCAGTGACTTATTGTTGCTGCTGATACTACTGCCGAATATGGGCTTTCCAAGGCAACGGACCCTCAATTGCACATTTTCTAGAAACTGTCAAATCCTCCACCATCGAATCCATCAAAACCGCCAGTGTCATAACCACCAGAATCAACGCCAGACCCATCAATATTATCACCACCACCACCTCCACCGTCACCAGCAGTATCTGCTGACGCTCCGTGATCGTCAACCTGGTGCGCTTCACCAGAATTTGTCCCAGTATCTTGTACACTACTATCACCTGATGTTAGCGCACTCTCTATTGGATTCATTCCCATCCCCATAAAAGACATCATTGACGTGAAAAACATAACATCCATTATACCTGAGAACAACATCAAAGGTATCCACATTCTATTTGCATCCATGTAGCTTTGTAATTGAGTACCGTTACCATTATCAAATGACTGCTGCATTTGCTGTCTTTTTTCTTCTAACTCTTGTTTTTTTGTGTTGAGTAGTTTGAGCCCTATTTCAGTTACCCCCAGGTTGACTTTCTTCCTGAAAAAGGCCTTCTTCTCAACCTTGACTATCAATCTCTGAGTTAATAAATCATTAATAATCGATTCCACTTCTTCTCTAGACAATTTAGTGACTTTTGCAATCTTCTCCAGGTTACCTACACTTCTTGTAATGACATCAAGTACCAGAAAGTGATTAGGGCTTTCATTTAAATCAGAATTCGAATTAGACATTTCTGCTTCCTTGTCCTGTTATTCAAAAGGATGTTGGTGAATAAATCTTTTATCACGGATAAATGCAATTCTAGAGAAGGAATTAGACTTGATTATAAAATCTTTGTGAATTTTGCATTCCAATTAGCCAAGAATTGCAAAGGTTTGCTTTACTTGGCTAAACGACACAGGCCCCCCTTTTTACCGCTCAGGACAAACTCAATGATCGTGTATTGAGATATGAGAATTCATCTTTAATTGGTTGATTGGTTGATTGGTTAACTGGTTAGTTAGTTGCTGTTTGTTCAGGGAGATAATCTATAGCTTTAACACGTCTAGTAATTCGTCTTTTAAACTTTCTATCTTTATACCAGCCTAGGCCATAAATGAGGGATAACCCGCCTGCTAAAATAGCAAAACTAGCTAGACATGCCATTGCCATGTATAATAAATAAGCAATATCTTTGATTTTAACATTGCTATATAAAAAATGCGTTTAAAAATGTGTATCTGTCCTTCATGGTTACAAAGTAGATATTAATCGCCAATAAGGATCCATTACTAGCGAATTGATACCAGAGGTGAGATACCATAGTCAAAATATCCCATTCGCTTTAGCCCTAGTGGTATGCTCTAGCTAAATTTTAAGGGCAAGGCCGATACACCATGGAAGAATATACTGCGCAATGGTTGTATGTTTTGTGGTAAACCCTCCAAATCGCTATCTTGTTTATAATCGAACTGAAGGTTCTTTAGACGTTCGAGCACTACTTTGAGGGCTAGTTTTCCTTCAAGCCTTGCTAGAGGTGCACCCAGACAGAAATGGATCCCATTTCCAAATCCCACATGGGAATGACCATGTGGGCTTCTTGAAATATCAAATCTGTCAGGATTGGGAAATACTTTCTCGTCGTGGTTTGCAGATCCAAGCCATACGATGACACCCTGTCCTGGTTCTATAGGCTGCTCTGCAACTTTTGCACCCCGGTCTGTAATCCGGAATACTGCCTGCACCGGAGAGCGATAGCGCAATGTCTCTTCTATCACAGATGGAAGTAAAGAGTACGACGCATCTCTTTTTAAAAGTGCAAACTGTTCCTGGTATTGAAGAAGAGAGAGTACTGCATTTCCTATAAGGTTGACAGTAGTCACGTGACCGGCAAGAAGCAAGAGGGTACAAAATGCAAGTATTTCTTCTTTATTCAAGTGATTACCATCGGCCTCAGCCTTTATCAGGTTGCTTATGAGATCCTGATGTGGGTCTCTGGACCTCTTATCTATTATTGGTCCAAAGTATTCGTCCATTTCTGATTGAATTGTAATCAAATTCTTTGTGGAGTCTGACTCTTCATTAAGCTCGCCACCCGCTGATGAAACCAACTTGTCTGCCCAGACTTGAAAAATATCACGATCCTCTACTGGGACTCCAAGTAGTTCTGCGATGACTGTTACTGGTAATGGATATGCTAGGTCAGATATAAGATCCATACGTCCGTTTTTGATCACTTTATCTATCAAGTGATTCGCTACATCCTCGATACGGCTTTCTAGTCTAGCTATTGCCATTGGCGTAAAGGCTGATGCAATCACTCCCCGTAATATCCTATGGTATGGAGGATCTGATTTGAGCAAGCTAGGACGAGAGAAAGCTACTTGTCTACTTTCATCCTGTAGTTGTTTACCTCTCTTGGGACTTGGGATAGGTGGCTTGGAAGAGAAATGAGTATAATCACCCAGGATTGATTGAACATCATAATACCGGAATACTCCCCAAAGTTTATTCTTGTCGTCATAAGCTATGGGATTGGATTTTCTCATTATTGCATAAAACTTGAAAGGATCTAGTTTTTGTTCAAGTGGAGGAAAGATATTCATAAGATCAAGGAGATAGAGGTCAGATTTAAGATTATTGCAGTTGCGTTAGAGTATTCGGTTAATCTAGTTACTAGGTTAGACTAGCGTAATTAGAGTAATAACTCCTCATACTGGGTATGAGCGATTAGAGAGTATGGGTACTAGAGGACACCCACTGATAGTCAGACTTTAAATCAGTACGC
>Ga0207663_10001351_pt1 | contig 11346 bp, 6 predicted proteins | sample LARL53metaG_FD_184346 | JGI IMG/M metagenome (GOLD analysis project Ga0207663, IMG submission 184346) | Corn, switchgrass and miscanthus rhizosphere microbial communities from Kellogg Biological Station, Michigan, USA - LAR L5-3 metaG... | ecosystem: Host-associated > Plants > Roots >...
GCACAATGAACTCACCAGCTTCCGCTATGATGTTGTGCTTCACGTGGGCAGTCCTGTCCCGCTTTTGGAATGTCCCTGGATGGATTGGAGCGCTGAGAGTTTAAGTCAGGAGCGGCTGCGAGAGATATTGGGTCGGGACAACCCTGAGCTGTTGGGAGTTGCAGGTATTCCCAACGCTCGGGTTCAGCGTGATGTCATCGCCAGCCAATTTCTTCGGTCAAGCCATCGCCCGGTTACCGTGGGTGAACTGCGGCGGCAGTTAGATGGTGAACAGCAATGCGCAGTCGAGTTGGAAGACATCTGGTCACTCAAAAAAGATTTGCCTTACACCATCGAGGTCCGCTGGTCTCAAAGCGGGGCCGGGCTCTGTGATGTGTTGTTCCGCAGATGTGGAGACGGCAAGAGTGCGAAGAAGGCCGTGAGCGTGAGGTTTCCTGGGGAGACTACGCTCTTGGGGCCGCTGCACGTGTACTCCAACGATCCATTGAAGCCACGGCTGGCTGAAGCTCTAACGCCCGGACTTCGTCGCTGGCTTGAAGCAAAACTGCCGGAATATATGGTGCCGGCGGTATATGTGCGGATGGATCAGATGCCGTTGACGGCCAACGGTAAACTCGACCGCAAGGCATTGCCGGCCCCGGGAGCAAATGCCTATGCGACGCAAGTATACGAAGCTCCACAGGGGGAGACGGAGAGGATACTGGCGAAAGTATGGGCCGAATTGCTCCAGATAAAGCAAGTCGGGCGCCGCGATCATTTTTTTGCCCTGGGCGGACACTCACTTCTGGCGGCGCGAATGGTGACGCGCATCCGGCAAGGGTTGGGTGTGGACATGACGGCAAGCGATCTGTTTGCGCACCCGGTGCTGGCTGATCTGGCCGGTAGTCTGAAGGGCGCAATGCCGGCCCAACTGCCGCCGATTGTGCGGGTGGAGCGAGGCACGCGGCTGCCTTTGTCATTTGCGCAACAACGCTTGTTCTTTTTGGCCCAGATGGAAGAAGCGAGCAGGGCATATCACGTGCCTTGGGGCTTGCATTTGAGGGGCGAGCTGGACGCGGCAGCTTTGCGGCGAGCGCTGGACCGGATTGTGGCGCGGCATGAGGCTTTGCGGACTATTTTTGTCTTGCTGGACGGAGAGTCTGTGCAACGAATTGCCTCCGCCGCGGACAGCCGGTTTCATCTGGTGGAGCGCGATCTGCGCCGGCATCGTGACGCACCGGCGGAACTGAATCGTCTTCTCACAGAGCATGCTAACGCTTCTTTCAATCTGCAAACCGGGCCGTTGATTCGCGGGCTATTGGTCCGCGAGTCCGAGGATGAGCACACCTTGCTCATCACGATGCACCACATCGTTTCTGACGGGTGGTCGCTTGGGGTCTTCCGTAATGAATTGAGCAAATTGTATAGCGCCTTCCGTCGCGGGGAAGAGGATCCATTACCGGAACTAGCGGTCCAGTACACAGACTATGCGATGTGGGAACGGGAGTGGCTGGAAGGAGAGTTACTGCGGCAGCAGGGCGAGTACTGGAAAGGGGCTTTGCAGGGCGCCCCCGCGTTCCTTGAGTTGCCCACGGACCACGCACGACCGCCGCAGCAGGACTATAGAGGAGGAATCGAGGAACTGGTGCTGGAGCACGGACTCACGGCGGGGTTGAAAGAGCTGAGCTGGCGGCAGGGAACAACCTTATATATGACGCTGCTGGCGGGCTGGGCAGCATTGCTCGCGCGCCTATCAGGGCAGGCGGAAGTGGTGCTTGGCACGTCAGTGGCAAACCGGGGACGGGCAGAGATTGAAGGATTGATTGGATTTTTTGCAAACACTCTGGCCCTGCGGGTGGATGTAAGCGGCGCAGTATCAGTGAAAGAGTTGCTGAAGCGGGTGAAGGAAGTGGCCCTGGGAGGGCAACAGAACCAGAATCTGCCGTTTGAGCGGGTAGTGGACATAGTGCGGCCTGAGCGGAGTCTGGCCCACAATCCCTTGTTTCAAGTTTCGCTCGCCTGGCAGAACGCGCCGGAAGCGGCCATGATGCTGGGCGGGGTGGAAGTGAAGCCGCTGGAGTCGCTGCCTTACCAGCCGGCAAAATTCGACTTGACGCTTTTTATGCGTGAGGCAAATGGAACGATTACCGGCGAATTGGAATATGCCACCTCGTTGTTTGAGCCCGGCACCATCAGGCGCTATCGGGAATATTTCCGCAGGCTGCTGGAGGGGATGGTAGCGCATGAGTGGGAGATGGTGGATCGGCTGAGCCTGCTCAGTGAGAGCGAGCGAGAGCAGATCCTGTACGAGTGGAATGAGACTGCGGTTGAATTTCCGTGGGACAAGACCGTTCACGAGTTGTTTGAGGAGCAGGTGGAGAAGACGCCAAAAGCGGCGGCGGTGGAATATGAAGGCCGGCAGTTGACGTATGGGGAACTAAACCGGCAAGCGAATCGGCTAGCGCATTATCTCCAGGTCCTGGGCGTGAGGCCGGAAGCGCGTGTGGCCATCTGCGTGGAGCGCGGCCTGGAGATGATCGTAGGACTTCTGGCCATACTCAAGGCAGGAGGCGCATATGTGCCACTGGATCCAGACTATCCGCAGGAACGTTTGCAGTACATGTTGGAGGATAGTGACCCGGTTGCCCTGCTGACGCAAGCTCAAGTAAGGGAGCGGTTGGGGCCATTGCCCGGCCTGCCCACACTGGATTTGACGGATGCTGTCTGGAGCAGCCAACCGGAAAGCAACCTGGAGCCTGCCAGTTCGAAACTCAGAATCGGGCATGGGCATTTGGCCTATGTCCTTTACACCTCCGGTTCCACAGGCAAGCCCAAAGGCGTGATGGTGAGCCACCAGAATGTTGTGAGTTCAACCTTTGCCAGGAAACTGGCTTATGGTGAATCGGGTCGTTTTTTGCTGCTCTCTTCCATCTCCTTTGATAGTTCAGTGGCGGGTATCTTTGGAAGTCTTCTCCATGGGGGTACGCTAATCATCGCCAATGGCGATGTAGTTCGCGATCCATTGCGTCTCAACCAGGAGGTGCAGCGCCTGGGAGTGGAAAGCCTGCTCTGTGTTCCATCCTTATATAAGCACTTTTTGGAATATTCCGTTGGCGGCGAAAAGAAGAAACAGCTTTCCCGGGTGATCGTTGCCGGCGAGGTTTGCCCCCCGGACTTAGTGGCAACGTCACTTCGGCAGGAACCCCAGATTGAGCTATTCAACGAGTACGGACCCAGCGAAGCTACGGTGTGGGCGAGCGTGCACCGTTGTGTCCACTCATTGGGCAGACAATCCGTGCCGATCGGGCGGCCGATTGCGAATACGCGCGTGTACATCCTGGATAAGTGGGGAGAACCAGTTCCGATTGGAGTAGCGGGCGAGGTGTACATCGGCGGAGCAGGAGTGGCGCGGGGATACCTGAACCGCGATGAACTGACGGCGGAGCGTTTTGTGCCCGATCCGTATGCAGCACAGGCGGGCGCTCGCATGTACAAGACGGGCGATCTAGGCAGGTGGCTGGCGGACGGGAACCTGGAATTTCTGGGACGGAATGATGACCAGGTGAAGATCCGCGGATTCAGAGTTGAGCTTGGAGAGATAGCAGAGCGGCTACAGGAGCACCCGGCAGTGGAGGAAGCGTTAGTGATAGCGCGGGAGGATACTCCTGGAGAGAAGCGTCTGGTGGCTTACTATTCTCTTTCAACTCCGCACACTCTTCCTGATTCCGAATCCCGGTCCTCCGATCTGCGCTCGTTCCTCGCCGGGCGTTTGCCGGAGCACATGGTGCCGGCAGCGTATGTGTTGCTGGAGTCGCTTCCATTGACGCCGAATGGCAAGCTGGATCGTAAGGCTTTGCCGTCGCCCGCGGGGAATGCGTATGCAGTGCGCCAGTATGTGCCGCCACAGGGAAATCTTGAGACCGCCCTGGCAGAAATCTGGGCGGAGGTCCTCAAATTGAAGCGGGTGGGCCGTCACGATGACTTCTTCGCGCTGGGCGGACAATCCCTGCTCGCGCTCCGCGTGCTGTTCCGCGTGAATGAGTGCTTCCAGACGGAACTTTCTGTGCGGACCCTGCTTGAGGATTCGGTACTAATGGAGTTTGCGCAGAAACTACAATCTATTTCCGGGCGCAACCCGGAGGAATTGGAAAAAATAGCGACGATTTGGCTTAGGATCCACCGGATGACATCGGAAGAACTCAAAGCCGCTCTTGCGATGCAATGAACGGCGGAGGAGTTTTTCCAATCGGGTATCGCTATTCGTCTATTGTGTATAATTGTATCAAATCCTACACACCGGAGGAAATCGTGGGTAAAGCAGGAATGACACGTACCAATCTATTGCTTGAAGTTGAGAAAGTTCGCCGCCTTCGCAAGGCGCTCCGATCGCGGAGTAATTCTGAGGCGGTGCGGCTGATAATCGACGAACGTCTGGCAGTGGAAATGGGTCTTCAGGCCCTGCGGAGCCTGCGAAAGACAAAGGGGCTAATAGACATCTTTAACCGCGTTCCAGCAAAGAAGGCATGATTCCACTTCCGGACGGCCTCCTTTTGTTCGATACGGGCATTTACATCCGGTTCAGCCGGGGAGAGGATTACCTTTGGCTGAGCGAAGACTCTCGGGTCTTTCAACGGACTGTGCTAACGGCAGTGGTAGCAGCAGAATTGTATGCAGGCACACACGACCAGCGGGAAAAGCGAGTTCTCGATGAACTTTGCCGCGCACACCATGCATTGGGCCACTTCTCATCACCACCTGCGCCTGCATGGATTGATACCGGCATTCTGCTTCGTCGCGCTCGCAGCGGTTTTGGAAAGATGGACTTTGTGCACCATTTTCGCGATCTGCTGATTGCAACGGAAGCGGTACGTGCGGGGGCAACACTCGTGACCGAAAACGCCGGAGACTTTGCACGCTGGAGGGCATTGCTTGCATCTGCCGGGAGGACTCTGAAAGTTTTTAATCCCTCCTAGTTGATTTTGCCCATGCGAGCAGACAATAGTAGTTCTTCTGGCTTACGGAAGTGACACGAGTTCAATCTTGTTGGCAAAACGCCAATAGAGCAATCCTCGCTATACTGCTTGATTTGATTTGAATCGATTTTGAATTTGCTGGTACACACTCCGGAGGCCGGATGCTTACGCTCGCACAGAATCTTCGACTCGCCCTTCGCAGGCTAAAAAATAACCCCGGATTCTCCGTTGTAGCCGTGCTCACGCTGGCGTTGGGAATCGGCGCGAACACCGCGATGTTCAGCATCGTCAATGCTGTCCTGCTTCGACCTCTTCCATATCGCGATCCGCAAAGACTCATGTTGCTTGCTGAACATTGGCCGCAGTTTCCCAGGCTGTCGCTCTCCTACCTCAATTACAAGGACTGGCGCGATGAGGGCCATTCCTTTGAAGCGGTGGGAGCGGTACGCAACAATCAGATGACGATGACAGGGGACGCCGAGGCCGAACGGCTGCCCTCGCAAAATGTTACCGCCAATCTTTTTGACCTGTTGGGAGTCAAGCCGGAACTGGGCCGCGGCTTCTCTGACGCGGAAGATCAGCCGGGGGCGGCCCCTGTGGCGCTCATCAGCCATAGTCTCTGGGAACGGCGGTTTTCTTCTTCGCGCAGCGTACTTAACCAGACCATCACACTGGATAATCAGAGTTATTCCATTATCGGCGTGATGCCGCCCCAGTTCGAGATTCTTCAGCAGGCAGCAGATGTCTTTCTGCCGTTTGAGCCCTGGGCCAGAACGCTGCCGGATGATCGTAGCTGGCATCCTGGAATCTTGCCTATAGCCCGTTTGAAGCCGGATGTTTCACTCGAGCAGGCCCGCTCAGAGTTGACCGTCATTGCCAAACGGCTGGAGCAGAAATATCCGGAGACCAACGACAATGTGACGTCGCTGGTCGATCCCATGCTGGAGCAGATTGTGCAGAACGTTCACACGGCGCTTTGGGTCTTGATCGGCGCAGTGGGAGTTGTGCTGCTGATTGCGTGTGCCAATGTCGCCAATCTTCTGCTCGTCCGCGCCACTGGGCGGCGGCGCGAGATGGCAGTCTGTATCGCTCTGGGGGCCCGGCGCGCCGACATTATTCGCCAGCTATTGACGGAAAGCGTCCTGGTGGCTGTTGCCGGCGGCGCTCTGGGCCTTGTCCTGGCTTGGGCCTCAGTACCTCTTTTAGTGCGGCTGGCGGGAAGCAGCCTTCCCCGCAGTAATAGCATTTCTATTGATCCCTGGGTACTGGGCTTTACTGCCCTGGTTGCATTTGTTGCCGGCATTTTGTTCGGGCTGGCGCCCGCGCGCCATGCGTGGAGCATTGACCTGCGTGAAACCCTGAATGAGACCAACCGCGGCGGCTCTGTGCGCGCCGTTTTGCGTACCCGCTCGGTCCTGGTTGTTTCTGAGATCGCGTTGGCAATGTTGCTGCTAGTCGGCGCGGGCCTTCTGTTCAAGAGCTTCGCGCGCCTCTCCCAGGTCTCTCCGGGTTTCTCTACTGATCACATCTTGATCGCGAACATAGTGCGTTCGCCTGCGGCGTACAGTGATCGGAATGTGCGCTTGAACTTCTTTGACCGCCTCTTTGAGCAAGTGTCGGCTTTGCCCGGTGTGCGTTCGGTTGGGGCCGTCTCCGTGTTGCCGGTAACCGGCACGGGGTCGGCTCTCCACTTTAATATTCAGGGTCGGCCTCCCCGGTCGCCTGCGGAATACACGATCACCGGCTATCGTGTGGTCAGCGCAGGCTACTTAAAAGCCATGGGAGTGCCGCTCATCGCCGGCCGATGGGTCGAAGATCGAGATCGCGAAGGAGCTCCCGCAGTAGTTGTCATCAATTCCAGCTTCGCGCGTACCCATTTTCCGAACCAATCGCCGATCGGACAGCACATCCAGGTGGGAGCCGCACCTAATCCCAATCCCATTGTTCCCTGGATGGAGATTGTCGGGATAACTGCTGATGTGAAGCAGTCTCTGGCCACCGAGTCTTCTTTGGAGATGTATCTTCCTTATCGCCAGGCAGACCAGGTGCTTCCAGTCACGACGCTGTCACTGGTTGTACGCACAGCCGGTGACCCTTTGGCGCAAGCCAATTCCTTACGCTCGGCAGTGCATAACATCGATCCTAATCAACCGATTACCGCAATCCGAAGCATGGAAGAGAACATCGCGCAGTCCATCTCTCAGCCGCGATTTCGCACCGTTCTGTTGGCGGTCTTTGCCGGCATCGCTCTGGTGCTTGCGGCGGTTGGCATTTTCGGCGTTATGGCATACTCGGTTGCCCAGCGCACTCGGGAACTCGGACTCCGGATGGCGCTTGGGGCGTCGCGTGGCCGTGTCCTGCAGTTGGTCCTGGCCCACGGTGTGCGCCTGACGCTGATAGGTGTGGCGATTGGACTGGCAGGCACATTCCTCCTCACTCGTTATGTATCCAGTTTGTTGTTCAACGTTCCTGCTTACGATCCCATGACGTTGGTGGGTGTGGTTGCAGCATTGATTGTTATTTCACTCTGCGCTTGTTACCTTCCCGCGCGGCGAGCCACCCTGGTTGATCCGATTGTGGCCCTGAGAGAAGAGTAACCGGACGAGGCGGAACAAGTTTCATGGACGCAACCATCCTGATCGTCGGCAGCGGATCTTTGGCGCGGGCCATCTCTTATTCTTTGGCCCTACTATTATCCCGGCCTCATCGCGTGATAGTTTGCGCCCGGTCCAGAGACCAATTGAATGAGATCATCTATGTTGCACGCGCCAAGGCTGCAAGCGCGCAATCGCCGGTGAAATTTGACTCCGTGGAATTTGACGCCGCATCAGGTGATGCCGGCAGTCTGCTTTCGTCGATTCAACCTGACGTAGTCGTTAACTGTGCTTCCTATTATTCTCCCTGGGAATGGATTTACCAGCCTTCAACATGGACGCATCTGCTCAGCAGCGCGGGATTTGGTTTCACTTTGCCATTACAGGCAGCTTTTGCAATCAAATTTGCCAAAGCCGTGGCCGCGCATTCACGACCAGTGCTTTTTATCAATGGTTGCTATCCTGATGCAGTCAATCCGCTCTTGCGCGCCCTTGACCTCCCTGTCTTTTGCGGCATCGGCAATATTGCTCTTGTGGCAGCAGGCTTGCGGTCTTCTCTTGGTCTTATGCCCGGCCAGCGATTGCAGGTCATGGCCCATCACCTGCATTTATACGCACCAAAACCCGGAGTGGATGAAGCACAGGCCTGGGTCGATGGGAAGCATTGCGAGAACGTAACCGGCTTGCTGGCAAGCCAACGGATTAGCAGCGGCTTAGAGGTGAATAAAGTAATTGGATGTACAGCCGCTGTTTTGCTGCGCAACATTGTTGATGAGCGCGATGCGGAAACCCACGTACCCGGCCCATTTGGGCTTCCCGGAGGATATCCGGTGCACATAGTGGGTGCACGCATGGAACTGAATTTACCGACGAATCTTTCAGAGTGCGAGGCAATTGCATGGAATGAAAGAATTGCAGTCGCCGATGGAGTGAAGATACTTTCCAATGGAAACGTGGAATTCGCAGAAGAGACGAAGCTTGCGTTCAGACAATATTTACCCCAAATATCCGATGGCTTTCGCGCCAGCGAGATCGATAAAGTCACACAATCAATGCTGGAACTCCGTGAGAGGCTGACAAAAGATAAGGCCCAACCACTCAAGACCTAAAATACATGCGGTCTGCTCAACCGCTACGATGTGGATATTTTGGGGCGCATCAGCAGGCCGAACACACTGCTGATAAGCTCAAGGAAGAAGACAATAATGAAGCGCTCACTCGGTTTACCGTCTAGTAGGAAGCTAAGGATCCGTCCGAGTGCCTGCAACAAAACCATCAGCGCGGCGATATCGCCAAGAATCGGCACGTCAATTTTCCATGCCGCGGCGAAAAACAGGATGGTGAGTCCAATCCAGAAACCCATGTAAACGGCCCGGAATTCATTGTGGCCGTCCACGCCGTTGAGGGTATAGCCGTAAAGATATGCGGCGTTTTCGATGTTAAAGAAGATGTAACCGGCAATGAAGAGAAATGCCAGCCCATTGCCGATAAGGTTGATTCTACGCAGTAACGTTGTGGTTGAAGAAGCCATATGCTGTCCAGTGCGGTACTATAGTCCGCGCCCTGCAACTCCACAAGCGCAAATTCCCGCGTAACGAAAAGCTGCACGAAAAGCGCTCGATCAGACTCCCGCAACAGCAGGTCTGGCGCGTCCTTTATCCTCAGTGACGATAAGGTGCGCAATCCGCTCTGACAGGCACGCAATGGTGCGCGACGGGTTGATTCCGATGGCTTCAGGAACAATCGCGCCATCGGCCACGTACAAACCCGGGTAGCCAAAGACTGAGCCGGCGTGGTCAACAACACCGTTGCTGGCTTCCGTGCCCATGTTGCATCCGCCCAGAGGGTGGGGAGTGATGAGCCACTTCAAATCGGTCCAGGTGGGCGAAACCCATTCCTTGCCGCCGGTAACTTTTGAAAGCAGGGTGTGCATGGCGATGATGGCGTCAGTCGGCTCCAGATCTTTCGGCCAGTCAAGCTCAAGATTCTTGCCCCACGGCCACCACCATTTGTGTCCCAGATAGAACCGTCCATTCGATTTGTCCACGCCGTTGGCGAACCAGGGCATGACGTTCCCAAGCGGATCTTCGTTGCGCAGGTCCCTGGCGATGGCATCCAGGATGGCCTTGAGAAGCGGTTGCTTGATTCCGTGTTCCGCCTGACTGAGTTTCTTTTCCAGATAGTCGCGCAGGAATGGCGCGAACCCGCCATCTTCAACCACGAACCGTTGGTCCTGGAACGGCTTATTGAGGAAATCGATGTAGCACGTTATCGTCGGGCCCCATGAAGGAGCGACGGTGCGCGATTCCGGATACCTGCCCAGGGTAAGGAAGTCTCCGTTCGAACTCCAGTTGTGCCCGAGAAACGGGCTGAGTTTCGGCAAAGTCTTATAGTCGTCGCGACAGCGCAGCAGCAGTTCAGTGGAACCCAGAGAGCCGGCCGCGACAATCACTTTGCGCGCGGTCTCGCTGCCCCGCACCAGCTTCCCTTGTCCAAAAAAGCCGCCGCCAGGAATGATGCGATCAAAGGTGACGCGATATCCGCCATCGGACGGCTCGATGAAACGCACATAATGAAGAGGGCGCACTTCAGCGTGGTATTTCTCGGCCTGGGGAATATAGTTCAGGTCCAGCGTGTTCTTGGCGTGGACCTGGCAGCCGAAATCGCAGTTACCGCAGTGCACGCAGGTGCCCTGCTCCACTCCCTGATCGTTGAGGTGCTTTACGCTGTTCTTGTTGTTGAACGGATCAGGCTGATCATAAGTAAAGTTTGGATCAAAGGTGATTGCGACCGGCATTTTGGTAAAGCGGTCGCCGTAGCCGGCTTTTTCGGCGGCTTCCTTCATCAATTTGAAGCGATGTGTAAGCTGCCCGTCGGGAAGGGTTTGTACATTCAGCATTTTTCCGACGCGGTCATAATAAGGGGAAAGTTCCTGGTAGGTGATTTCAGGCGGCCATCCCTGATCAAAGCATTCACGATGCGCAGGCGCGGAGACATTGGCGTAGATGAGCGAACCGCCGCCCACGGCAGCGCCCACAACCACGGTCATGTTGCCCCAGAAGCGCCAGTCTATCCAGCCTTGTTCGCGTTGCGGGTGGTCATTGTTATAGATCCAGTTTTCTCCGCTCTGGCTGGGGTAGTCCTTCACTTCCCAGCGGCGCCCGCGCTCCAGCACCAGAACTTTCATTCCCTGTTCCGCCAGACGGCAGGCGGTGACAGCTCCGCCAAATCCGCTGCCGATAATCAAAACATCATAATCAGGCGCCATACATTGTCCCTTTTACACTCCGAGGAAAATCAAAGACAAGCAAGGAGCGCAGCATCATCCAGCGCCTTCTTGCGGTCATACAAAGCCGTTTGCAGACAGACCATAAGTTCGGGAGGACAGATGCTTGCAAATAAGGACACTTACCCGCCCTATGGCTGGTCGTAAAAGTCCTGGTCCTGTCTGCCCTTGGAGGTTTCTTCGATTTTAGCGGTAAAACCCGGACAACATTACACCCGAAACGGAAAAATGTCGATAAATTCTGGAAGAAAGTGGCCAAAGACCTTAATTCCAAAGCGTAAACGGGTTACGCAACCAAAGCTACCGGAATCTGCCGAGGGATCAAGCCGAAGCGGCTTCGTCGCTTGCGTCTGGAGCCAGCGCGTGTTTTGCATCCCTGGGAGCGCGGAAGAAATATTTCTCTTCTTTCCTGAACGGCAGTCTTTGCCAAAGGGTCCGCTCATCCTTCATTCCCCGGGCGCGCATATAAGCCACTACATCAAGGTGATGATTCAGGTGCATAGGATGAGACTTG
>Ga0207663_10001353_pt1 | contig 11345 bp, 18 predicted proteins | sample LARL53metaG_FD_184346 | JGI IMG/M metagenome (GOLD analysis project Ga0207663, IMG submission 184346) | Corn, switchgrass and miscanthus rhizosphere microbial communities from Kellogg Biological Station, Michigan, USA - LAR L5-3 metaG... | ecosystem: Host-associated > Plants > Roots >...
GAGTCGGCCGAATACCTCCGGGCCGGTATCGGAACGATCGCCCATATCACCCTGTTCAAGACTACGAAGGCGAACGGGACCGTTAAGGACCAGACCTGGTACGTAGAGCGTGACGACCGTACCGGCCGTTACGTCGGCCGTAGGTAAGCGAGAGGCGAGGAAAATGAAGGCGATCAAGGTACTCCTCCGCGACGGCCTATCCGTCCGGCGAGCGACGGCCTCCGGCCGTAAGGGTGCTACCCGGTGGGAGGTCTACGAAGGCGAGGCCGACTATGAGAACTGGCTCGGTGACCTCGTCCGATTTATGCCGGAAGCCGAGTGGGTCTGGCAGCCGCGCGACGGCGAGGACGTTTCCGGCCCGGACCCGTACGCGGTAGCTCGCGCGGCCGGTATCGCTCCTAGAGAGGTCTGATCGGTTCGGTTGAGGGTAGAGACTGACGCTTACCGCGTAGAGGTCCAGAGCTACGTAGGCGAGCGGCGTAGGGTCGTGGTATGGCGTAGAGGACCGAACGGGCCCTGGATTATCTGGGGCTCGCTAGGGATACCGGAGGACGTTGACGAGGAACTGCTGATTAAAGAGGTTTTTGATAGGCTCCCGGAACCCGTAGCGCAGGACGCAACAGACCGGGTATACTTGAAACTAGCGGCCGGTCTAGGTCGCTGAAGGCGAGGAAGGCGAATCATGGAACTGAGTAGCGTACTCCGTAAGGTCCGGGCTCTCATCGAGCGGGCTGAGCACCCGGATACTCCTCCGGCCGAAGCGGCGAGCTGCCGCGCGACGGCCGACAAGCTCATGGAGAAGTACGCGGTCCAGGAATGGGAAGCGCTTAAGTCCGGGAAGACCGGCCTCAAGCCCGACAAGATCAAGATCGACATAGGCGAGGAAGGCGACCCGTTCCTGGAGCGGATGGCGATGCTCGTTCATACCGTCGCGCTCCACTGCCGGGCCACGTCCGTCTGGATGCAGGGCTCCGGCCGGAAGGACTTCCGTAAGGAATACTGCTGGGTCTACGGCTACGAGTCGGACCTCCGGTATTTTGAGCTTCTTTATACGACGCTCCACCTCCATATGGCGGGTGCGCTCCTCCCGTCTCCGGACCCGGCTCTGACGATGGGTGAGAACGCTTACGCCTTCCGCCAGGCCGGTCTGAACTGGATTGAAATCGCCGTGGCGTGGGGCTGGTACGAGGTCCCGCGAATGGACGGCGAGACGCGGAACGTTTACCGCAATCGCGACAAGGGCGAAGCGCGATTCTCCTGGCACGCGTCGGTCGGTCAGATCAAGAAGGCCGCACTCGCGGAGTACGCGAAGCGCGGAGAGAAGCCTCCGCGCATTCCTCCGTCCGCTGCGCTTAACTTCCGCTACAACGCGATCAACGGCTATATCGCGAAGATCGGTCAGCGGCTCGCGGAGGCGCGGAGGCAGCGCGGCGTAGGTACGGAGATTGTCCTCCGGGACCGGAGCCAGAATATCGCTGCGGCTGTGGCGGAAGACTTCCCGGCTCTCCAGACGGCCAAGACCTCCCATACCCGGTTCAACCCGGAGGCGTACCGGCGAGGCGTAGAGCACGCCGCGACGGCGAGCCTTAACCCGGAGGCGACCGGGGGCACCGCTCCGGCCGTAGGCGCGTAGACTTATCGGAGTCCGGCCGGGCTTCCCTAGCTCCCTAGCCCGGCCGGACCCGGAGAGGCGAACGAAATGATACTCATCAAACGAAGGCTCGCGATTGGCTGGCTCGTCCTCGTAGGACTGGCCATCGGCTTTATCTCAATCGGGTGGCTCGTTATCCCTACCGGAGAGCCGTTCTGGCAAATGGCTAAAGGCGTGACGGCCGGAATCGCGTTGATGAGCCCGGCTATCGCGTACCTCCGGAGGACTCCGGCCGACCGGGCGAAGCTCCGCGAGCTTAAGGACGTAGACAAGCGACTAGACGAGATAGAGAGGAACGGAACGTGAGAGCCCTAATCTGCTTCCTTTGTGGAGGCGCAATGGGACGCCACGCTAAATGGTGCCCCGCGAGGAGTTGTAATGTATGAGACCGAAGCGGACGAGTTGATCAACCTCGTCTTTGACGCGCCGATGAATTCCGCTACCCGGCAGAGGCTCGTAGCCGATTGGCTCCGGGAATTCGTGGCCGCGACGAACTACGGCTGTACCGGCCTGACCACGGACCCGGACGGCCCTAGCCTTGAGCTACGGCGAGACGAGGCTCTAGACGGCCTCCGCGAAGGGGCGGAGGACGAGACGGCTCTACGGGACACTCCGGACCTCTCCGGCCTACCGTACGGCCCTAGGCTCCCGTCCATTCAAGACTGGGCCCGGCTCATCGACCGTGGCCGGCGCGAACGGCTCCGGACCTGGGATCAGACCGTCCGCTCTACGGACGGCGATGACCTTGAGCTGAGGGACGGCGACTGGAAGCCGTGGAGCGAGGCTCGCGGAGCCGTCCCGCGTCCTCCGGGCTCTCCGCGAGCGGAGGAGGTCATACGGCGACTCCGGGATGAGGAGGGAAGCGAGCTAGGACCGGAGTGAAGATTTTCCAAGATTTTTCGGCCGGAGGTTCCTGCAGCCTCCGGCCGTAGGGTATAGTTGCTCTTGTAGGCCGGACGAGTGCTCCGGCCGGGAGAGTAGAGGCAAGGAAATGGCGAGTATTAAGTGCCGGAACGGCGAGGCCGGTAACGGGACCCACGTCCACGGGAGCGTCCAGGAAGTCAAGGACTGCTACGCGGGCCGGAAGGCGACGGCGAGCCCGGCTCCGGCGAATGGCGGGACGTTCCGCGCGAACCGCTACGCGGGCTCCTGCGCCCTGTGCGGCGCGACCGTCGAGCCGGAGGCCGGTAGGCTCCTCCCGAAGGATGCCGGCCAGCGCGGCTATGACGTCCTCCACCTCGTGGGCGAGTGCCCGGCTCCGGCCGGTTCGGTCCGGCGCGTAGTCGGCCCGACCGCTCGCGACTTCTCTGCGGTTAAGGGAGGCTACTACGCGACGGTAAGCCCGCGCGATGACCAGGACTACGATTTCTGGTACGTCAAGGAAGGCCGGAAGCCCGGCTACCGTTTCGTCAAGCGGGTCATCGGAGGCTCCGGCCCGATCAGGATCAGCGGAGGCGAGGCCGTTCGCGCTCTCCAGACGATTCTCGCGGAGGGTGTCGACAAGTGCGGCGACCGTTACGCGGACGAGATGGGAAAGTGCCGCGACTGTGGCCTCCCGCTAACGGACGAGATTAGCCGTCGCGAGCGTCGCGGGCCGATCTGCCGCGCGAAGTAAGCCCGGAGCCCTAGGAAGGCCGGAGAGCCCGCGAGAGCGAGCCTCCGGCCTTCCGCGCGTCCGGAGGACCCGGACGGCCGGACGGCCCGGACGGAGCCCGCTCCGGCCGTCCTAGAGCCGTAGGCGTAGGGTATAATTGAAGTATCCCGGCCGGACGAGACGGCCGGAGAACTCAAAAGGCGAGGCGAGGAAGTCATGACGAAGACTACGGTCATCAAATTCGCGATAGCGGACGGGAACGTAACCGTGTGGCGCGAGACGTTTACGCGGGAGGACTTCGGGACGAAGCCCTACGCGGGAGAGTCAACCCCGGAGGGAGTCGAGGAGTACCGGAAGGTACTTGAGACTTACTTCCGGGAGCCCGTAGAGGCCGGAACCGTCCCGGCCGCGAGCTAGCCGGACGAGAGAGCCCGGAGCCCTAGCGGCTCCGGGCTCTCTCGCGTATAATTGTGCTAGGCGAGCGGGAGGGACGGACGGTTGCGGTCATTCCGGATAGGTCCGGTACCCTCCCGCTCGCTAGGCGAACGAGCGAGGCGAGAATCATGACGGAAAGCGAGAGGCGCGAGCGTCGGCTAGCGTCTCACACCCGCTATAACACGAGCACCAAGGGCAAAGCCCGGTACGCTCGTTACGAGGCGAAGCATCCGGAGCGGCAAGAGAACCGCTGGGAGCCCGCGCGGAATGAAAAGAGGAGCGATCGGCCATGAGTATGGACCATACCGGCTACGGAGAATTCAAGGGCAGGGGGCACACCGATCCCGGAACAAGAAGCGATACCGGGAGACTAATCAATATCGGCTGCCTCCATTCCAAGAGAGCCTACAACCACTGCGCTAGGGTCGAGTGCCGGAATTCCCTTGGGAAATGCCCGCTCCACGCGATTGACGGCTCTCCTGGAGCCGTCTGTAACCTCACGCGGGCCGAAGTCCTCTCCGGCCTATCGGACGAGACGCGGGAGACCATCGACCGGGCTATTGCCCTAAGCCCGGCTCTAACGGAGACGATTCTGCTTATCGCGGAATTGAGCTTTAATGACGGAGAGGAGTCCGCGACTATCAGTTAAGGTAAGATATCCCTAACCCAGCGGAAAGGCAAGGAAATGGAATACCCGGTTAGCGTTCGGTTTGACGGCGCAGTTACCCGGCTCGCTCTCGCTCGCGCGAGAGCCCTAGACCTCGCGGGAGGCAACAAGCGGCTCCTCCGCGAGCAAGCGGACGGCTCCGTCATCGTGGTCAACCACCCGGACTTCGACACGCGCGTATGGGCCCGGCCGAAGGCGCGGAAGGGAAAGCGCAATGCGTAACGACCCTACGGGACCGATGGGAACGGACGAGAGCCGGGATACCCGGCCGCTTACCCGTCGCGGTCCTCGCGGGCATACGGCCCACGGCCCGCATTCCCTGGACCCGGTTAAGGCGATGATCGCCCAGGCCGTCCAGCACCACCTCGTTGTCGGCAAGGGCCAGCCTCCAATTCCTCCGAAGCCCGACAACGTAGAGTCGGCCGAAGGCCAGGCCACCAGTCCGACTGAGACGCTCGTCCGGGTCGTAACGACCAACCAGGGAGTCCGGTACTTCCGCGTCAAGGTTAGCGAAATGCTATGAGCCATTCTCCCGGAACCGTCTATATCCCAACTCTCAGCCGCCTCGACATGCTTGAGAAGACCGTCCCGCGCTGGCTAGAGCAAGACCTCGCTATCCGGCTTGTGGTTCCTCCGGCGCAGGATATGGCCCATAGAGAGCTTCGCGCCGATATGGGCTGGCCTTACCCGGACGTTAGGATAATATGCCTCCCGCATAAGCTCTCCTACGGCCTAGGAGCAGCCCGCAACTACATCGTCCGGCACGCCGCGCGGCGAGGTCTAAAGGCGATCATTATCAGCGACGATGATCATCGGCCGAAGCGCGGCACGAATATGTGGGACCTCATTGCTGCGGCAATGGACCCGGACGCTCTAGGCGTAGGCGCGAGCCGGAGCCTAACCGACCGCTTTAACAGCGGAGCCCTAACCAAGAACCACGGCGTCATTCTCTGCCCCGGAGGATGGGGCTTTACCGTATTCGGGCTCAACGTCGACAACGCCTTGTGGTGCGGAAACTTCGACATCCGGCTCCATACCTTCGCGGACGATGCGGAGCTAGCCCGGCAGGGAATCACTCGCGGGCTTATCTGGCGCATTCACTGCGACGTCTGGATCGAGCAGATGAACAACCGCTACGATCCGGGAGGAATGAACTCGCTCTTTGGCGAGGACGTAGAAAAGCGGCGAGCGTCGGAGAAAGAGAACCTGACGCTGCTCTATGAGCGCTGGCCCGATTACGTCGCGCCTCCGGACAAGAAGTACCGGATGGCCTGGAGCAAGATGCTCACAGACTATATCCCGGACTGGAAGTCCCGGAGCGCTCTCCACGGAGGCTCGCTATGACCGACTGGACCGGAGGACCGGGACCGGAGTACCGGAACGAGCTTGACGACCGACCGATACCGAGAGGAGGAACTGACCATGATGACGATCTTCCGGGCTCTGCGGACCTGGTGGGACTGTGCGAACTGCGGGAACACGAACCCGCCCAGCGCCAGTGTCTGTAACCGATGCGGCCGCTAGTACCCGCTCCGGCGACGGAGACGGCCTAGGACGGCCTACGGAGCCCGCGAACGGTCCTCGCCTACCGTCGCGGGCTCCGGGCCGTCTCCGGCCGTCCTAGAGCCCTGCAGAACGGGTAGCCAGGACATCAAACTTCGGGTAGACTTGCCCCCGTAGGCGAGCGAAGGCGAAGAGGCGAGATGGAAGCGACGATCACCACCGACGGCAAGAGGATTCTGGCGCGTATCGACTACGCGAACGGCTCCGGGCCGAAGTGGGCTAAGAAGGTACCGGGCGCGAAGGCCGACTGGGACAAGACCGGGGCCAAGGACGTATTCCTGGGGTGGAGCTACCCGCTCACGATGGATACCTGCCGCGCGATGCGGAAGGTTTTTGGAGACGGCCTAACCGTCCTCCCTCCGCTCGTCCGCTGGGCCCAGAGCCAAGTCGAGGTAGAGCGGAAGGTAGAGGACGCTCGCGAGGAGGTCATTAACGAGGCGACCTTTGCGCTCCTCGCGGACGAGGCTCCCGACCTCCTAGCCGCGATGCGGAACCGGCCGTACCAGATAGCCGGAGCCTCCGCGATTCTCGCGGCCCGGAATTTCATCCTTGGCGATGACCCTGGCCTAGGCAAGACGCTCCAGACGCTAGCCGCTCTAGTCGAGTCCGACGCTAAGACCATTCTGGTCGGCTGCCGTAAGACGGCTACCCGGACGGTCTGGGAGCGGGAGACGATGCGGTGGGCTCCGGGAATCGCGACCTTTGTAGCCCAGGGCTCCCGCGCGGAGCGAGAGGCCGTTATGGAGGAATTCGCTCACTTCCCCACGACGCTACCGGGAATCCGGAAGATGCTGATTATCAACATCGAGATGGTCCGCGCCAAGCGGCTGGAGATTTGCCCGGATACCGATAAGCCCGGAACCTGCGCCTATTCGGAATGGACCCGGCCGCGCGACCATAAGCACTCGTACGAATTCGAGGCGAAGTGGCCGCAGCTTTACGAGCAGACCTGGGACGCTATCGTTCTTGACGAGAGCCATAACCTCCTCGCCTCGACGGCAAATTACCAGTCCAAGCGGATTACCCAGCAGCGGTACGGAGCCGTTATGCTCCAGATGCGGTGCCTCGCGGAGCGCGGTATTACGCTCGCGCTCTCCGGTACTCCGTTCCGCTCCAAGCTTGAGAAGGCATGGGGAACGCTTAACTGGGTCCAGCCCAGGGTATTCGGCTCCTACTGGAAGTGGGCGGATATCCACTTCGGAGTCGAGCAGGGTCGTTACGGCAAAATCGTCGGAGGCGGTAAGAAGGTCCTTGAGCCCAGGGATGAGGAAGCCTGGGACCGTATGCTCCGTCCGCATTACCTCAAGCGGACTAAGGCCGTCGCGGCTCCGGACCTCCCGCCAATCCAGTACGCGGGTACTCCGCTCGCGGATAACCCGGACGGCGGCAACTATGTTCAGCTGGAAATGGACGCGGAGCAGGACCGGATTTACCGTGAGATGGAGAGCGAGGCCGAAGCGGAGCTAGAAGGCCGGACGATCACCGCGACGGGTACGCTCCCGGAGATCACGCGGCTCCGTCAGTTCGCGAACGCGGCCGGGACGGTAGGCGACGGCCGGACGGTCCTCCCGGCTCTCCCGTCGAACAAGCTGGAGTGGCTCGTAGAGTTTATGCAGGAGCGGGAGGGTACCGGAGCTAAGGTCGTGGTGGCCAGCTCGTTTACGGCGATCGTAGAGCTTGCCGCTGCTATCCTCCGTAAGGAAGGCTTTGAGGTCCTGACGCTAACCGGCGCGACCTCCGACCGGGACCGCTCCGACCTCGTAGCGCGGTTCCAGGACCCGGCCGACTCGCTCCAGGTCGTCTGCCTTAACCGGATAGCCGGAGGCGAGTCGATTACCCTAGACGCGGCCGATGAGATGGTCGTTATCGACCAGCCGTGGATATCGGACCAGGATGAGCAGCTAGAGGCTCGTATCCACCGCGTCTCGCGTATCCACCAGGTTATCGTTTACCGGCTCCTCTCGCTAGGGACGGTTGACGAGTGGATGGCCTCCCTAACCAACGACCAGCGCGAGGCCGTAGCGAAGGCGAGCCCGCGTAAGCTCAGCGAAATGCTAAAGGAAGCCCGCGAGGAAAGGAAAGCGGCATAATGGAGAACTACGAGTGTAAGTGCGGTCTTAAATTCGATACGCTCGCGGAGATACAGGCTCACTGGGCCGACCCGAAGCGGGACATGACAAAGCCGCACTACCGGGGAGGGATGACCCGCGATGGCCGGAAAGCGTAGGCGATTCGATAACCGGGCGATTGAGGAAGCGCTCAAAGAAGCGGAGCCCGCTGCCGACTGGATTATGCGCCATCCTCCGGGCGCGAAGCTCCCGGCCTACCTAGAGCCCGGATACGAGCCGGACGAGTACGTCCCAGAGAGCAAGGGAACGGACGAGGAATGAGCCGCCAGAAGAGCCCGTGGGGCCAGAGCCCTATCCCGTTTATCGCCTTCTGGCTCGCGGCGGCCATCCTCTGTATCGGCCTCCCGCTCTACCTAACCGGAGGCCACTGATGATTACCGCGAGCCCGGCCGTAACGAACCGGCCGAAGCATCCACGCTACGTCCGGGAGCTTATGGAGGGAGAGGTAATGATCCTGATAACCGGAGCGGACGCTCTCCTACGGCTTACCCGCGACTGCCGGTTCCCGGAGGCGAAGGCGCGACGGCTCCTAAACATCGCCTGGGAATTCGGGCAGAAAGCGGAGCCGTGCCCCGGAGGATATGTCCACATTTGGTACCACGGAAAGGACGATACCCAGAACCACGTATTCTCGGTGGTAGAGCATATAGGGAATTCGCAGCCGGATAAGGTAGCGCGTGGGAAAGGATCGCGCTATACTCAGAGTAAGGATGTAACGCCAAGCCGGAAAACCGGGAAGGCCGAACCGAATCAACCGAAGGGAAAGACAATGCCTCCGAAGAGGACGCGAAACACCCGCCAGGCCGACCCGGAGCCGGAGGCTCCCGCGAACGGCGAGGTGGACCTCCAGAAGTACGTCACCAAGGACTTCTCCGCGACGATGGCCGACTACGTGACCTGGATGGACGAGAACGTACCCGGCTGGGACAAGATGGAGGTGGACCGGATTCTGGTCCTGGGCGTCCAGCTCTACTCCCACTTCCAGAAGTCCGACTACAACATCGAGCGGCGAGCCGAGCGGCGAGCCGAGCGTGACCAGGGGGCCGCAGAGCCGGAGCCCGCCGCTCCGGCGACCCGGACCCGTTCCACCCGCGCGAAGCCCGCTCCGGCCTCTACGGGCCGTGCCGGTGCCCGTTCCGGCCGCGCGGCCGGGAACGGTAAGCCTCCGGCGAAGCCCGCGCGGAGCCGGAACCGCACGACCGCTCCGGCCGGGGCAGCCGCTGGCGGTGACGCTCCCTTCTAGCCAACCCCGGAAAGAACGCCAGGCCCGGTATCCCGCCCCCCAGGAGCCGGGCCTGGCCCTTCCGGTCCCTACCCGGACCTATGCTTGTGATACGAGCTGGCATAGTGCCGGGTAGGGTCCAGAAGGGTAACGAGCGAAGGGCAAGGAAATGGCGACAATAGAGCTAGACCTCCCGACAATCCGGACTTCTGAGCGAGCGGCTGCCAAGCGCTGTCCATGGCGGTGGTGGCAGGAATACCGAATGGGATGGCAGCCTCGCCAGCGGCAGGCCGACGCTCTCTGGTTCGGAATCGGCATTCACGAGGCTCTAGCCCAGTGGTACCTTAAAGGCAAAAAGCGAGGCCCGCATCCAGCCGAGACGTTTGAGGCTTGGTGCGGAGACGAGATAGCCTATGCCCGTTCCTATCTTGACGATAACTTTGAGGAGCCGGTCTGGTATGAGGCCAAGGACCTAGGCGTGGCTATGCTTGAGGGATACGTGGACCACTGGGGAAAGGACCCGCAGTGGTCCATCATTGCGACGGAGCAGTCATTCGCCGTAACGATTACGAGCCACGGCCGTCCGGTCGCAATCTTCCGCTCGCGCTGGGATGGCGTATTCCGGGACCTCCGGACGGGAAAGGTCTACCTACTCGAAACCAAGACCGCTCAGTCCGTCGATACGGCCTATCTGGAGCTAGACGATCAGGCCGGAGCTTACTGGGCCGTCGCGAGCCTCCTCCTCCGCAAGGCCGGAGTCCTTAAGAAGGATGAGGCAATCGAGGGAATCCAGTATAACTTCCTCCGTAAGAAAATGCCGGACGAGCGGCCGGTGAACGCGGACGGCCTAGCGACGAATACTCCGGTCAAAGAGCATTATGTCGGAGCACTCCTCACGGCCGGAGTCCGGACCGTCGAGCAGTCAAGCCCAAAGAGTGGTCCTATCTCCGTCGAGAGAGCTAAGCTAGCCGACCTCCAGGCAGCCGCGAGATTCGGCCAGATTGAGGTACTAGGCGACGTAAGTAAGAACCAGCCCACTCCGCTATTCGAGAGGCCGGAGCCAATCCTCCGGTCAGCTAAGGAATGCGCGACCCAGCTACAGCGGATTGCGGACGAGGTAGAGGTCATGAATGCCTACCGTCGCGGCGACCTTCCGCTCATTAAGACTCCGACAAAGGACTGCCCGCGCTGTCCCTTGTGGGGTCCTTGCCGGCTCCACGAGCGGGGTAGCGATTCTTACCTAACCCTACTAGAATCGAATTACGTCCAGGTTGACCCGTACGCGGACGACCTTAAGAGCGCGAGCGGGTACGCCTAAGAGGAAAGGCAAGGAAATGCCCCCAGCGAAGGCTCCAGCATCGACCCGTCCGAAGGCCGTCCAGCAACGCAATCGACGGCAGACCGCGAAGCAGGAAAACGAGCAGCCTCAGATTCTGATGGAGGCGACCGTCGAGATATCGGAGGTTCCGCTAGCGAGCCACCGGCCTCCGATCAAAATCCTCCTGTACGGTCCTCCCGGAGTCGGCAAGACGCGGCTATCCGGAGGTGCGCCGAATGCCGTATTCCTCTCGACGGAGATTGAGGGTGCAGTCTCCGCGAAGGTGGCCGGCTCGCGAGCCCGGCTATGGCCTGCCCCGACCTGGCCGCACGCCGTCGCCGGAATCAAGAAGGCCGTCCTAGAGCTAGGTGAGGACGACTGGCTGATAGTCGATTCCGGAACGAACATGCAGGAAATGTATATGCGCTGGATTCTCGCGACGATTCACGCCAAGAACCCACAGCGCGACCTCGATATACCGGCTATCAAGGATCACCAGAAGTACCAGAACGGATTCAAGCGCTGGGTCGACCAGCTCATCGACGGCCCGATGAACGTCATCTTCATTTGTAACTCGATGAATGCGGAGGACGCGGAAGGCGAGCCGCGCGTAATCCCGCTCCTCCTCGGCAAGAAAGGCGAGATATCCGACTACATTAGCGCTCAGTTCGGAGTCGCGCTATATTACTCCGTAGCTCGCGAGTCGCGGGAGGCGGATGCTATAGGGCCGGATATCGTCCGGCGAGTCCTAGCCCAGCCGTACCCT
>Ga0207663_10001354_pt1 | contig 11343 bp, 4 predicted proteins | sample LARL53metaG_FD_184346 | JGI IMG/M metagenome (GOLD analysis project Ga0207663, IMG submission 184346) | Corn, switchgrass and miscanthus rhizosphere microbial communities from Kellogg Biological Station, Michigan, USA - LAR L5-3 metaG... | ecosystem: Host-associated > Plants > Roots >...
GATTCGAAGGTGGTCCGGATGCCGCCGTTGACAGAGTCCACTCTGCCATCGAGGTCGATCTCGATCGGCAATGAGGGCGGGCCCCTCAGTGCAACCACTAGGTCGGGCAGTTCGTGACTGGATGAGCGCAGATAAACGGGACCTTCCAAGGGCTGCTCCAGCAGCGGCGTCTTCGCGACCGCGAAGCCGTAGATCGATTCGGCCGGGCAGGCCTTGGCAGCGAACTGCACTCGGGTGCACACCGTCTTGATGTGGCCCTGGTCGAGGAACTCCGAGCGGGGCAGGGCGACCGAGGCGCCAGCGATGTTCGCGCCGCCTTCGGGCATACGCAGGGTCGCCGTCAGCGCGGGGTGGGCGCGCCGGTGAGAGCCACCCGCGAGGCGCAGGAAGAGCCTCGGCTTGAAAGGCAGCTTGGCGCAGTCGGTAGCGCGGAAGGGGGAGGTTGGCGTGGAAATCGCGCCTTGTACCGAGGTGATGGTCGCGGTGGTCTCCTCGCGTACGCAGGAGGTCGGGTTGAGCGTGAAGCTTGGACGATCGAGGACGACATGGATCGTGCGGTAGTAGATCGGGATTCCTTCGGTGAACTGGGGCAACGGGTCGGCCTTTGCCGTGGCCTGGGCAGTGACGGGGTCGACAAACACGGCAGAGCGCACCACTTCGTCGCCGAAGTCAAAGGGCCCGGCCTGCTTGGGAACGACGGCGACGATCGATAGCGGAGCGCCCTTGTAGGGGCCCGAGAGGTAGACCGCGGTGGGCCGCTTGCCCGCCTGAGGGACCCAGAGCGGGTCCGGGCCCGAGCCGGCGGCGACGACCACCTTGCCGATCCGCGAGTTCGCCGGGCAGGCTCCCGTTTCGGCATCTACCCCTTCGCACCGCGGGATGCCGACGAAGGTGGCAGCGAGGCCCTTGGGCAGAGCGATGTCGAGCCCGGCGGGATTCTGTTCGCCGTCTTCGCGGCTGATCGTGAAGAGGAAGGGAGAATGGACACCACCGCCAACATCCGTGGCGCCCGCCGAGAGCGTAGGCGAGAAGCCACCGGTGGCGCAGCCTTCGTTGATCGTCATTGGCGTGTCGCCGACGACGGTCCCGGTACCCGACCAGGGGGTGAATTCCCAATGGGTGAGGTAGGTGCCGCAGGTCTGTGGATTGACCAGCGGCGCGCGGAAGCCGGACTTGAAGAGCAGCTTTACTTCGCGCACCGGCACCTGCGGCAGGTCCATCACCACCGAGCGGATCTGTCCGGTGGCTTTGTCGACTTCGAGGTCGCCGGGCAGCTTCACATGGGCACCGAGATCATCGGCGACAACCCAGATGCGGAAGGGATCGCCGGGTTCAGGCTCGCGAAGGTAGATCGCCCCTTTCATCCGACGGGGCAGTGCCGGGATATCGAATTCGGCGTCGGCCAGCTTGGCCGCGTCGGGGCACTCGGAGTTCACCGCCTCGCCGAAGCGGACCTGGGCGGCGCTGCAGGTTTCAAGGCCGTCGGCGGAGCCAGTGTTGGTCGCCAGGCCCCTGGGCAGGTCGATGCGGATGTCCTTCAACTCGGAGCTTTCCAGCACCCCGACTCCTCCGGGCGCCGGCAGGCGGTAGGAGAGTTCGAGTCCGGTAGGCGCAGCTGCACGATGGCTGGTCGGTTCGACCGAGAGGCTCGGATTGAAGTGGAGTTTGTCGCAGCCGGTGATCGGCGGCAGGGTGGCTTTCCCGGTGACGAAGCGGCCCGGTTCGATCCAGCTGTCGACGCTCACGGCAACTTCCCCGCCGCTGCCTTCGCAGCTGGTCGGGTTGATCAGGAAGGAGAGAGGAAGGGAGCCGGGCGGGCGCGGCGGAGATTCGGTGCATCCGCTGTTGAAAACCTCCTTCGGCGTGCAGCGTTCGGTGTCGTGCTCTTTCGCGGCCGGCACCCCCCAGAGCGTCGAGTCAATCTGGACGAAGCCGCCGAGCGGGGATGTATCGCTGATTTCCGCAGTTAGGCCATAGTCATTTTGCTTCTCCGAACGAACCTTGAGATCAATAAAGGTGGGGAAGACGCCGGCGACAAGACCGAGGCGCGCAACGACATCTCCACCGGGCGGGGTCATCATGTAGATGGGCTCGGTGACGGTGAAGTCGAAACCGTAGAGGGAGACTTTCGTGATGCCGACCTGGGAGCCGTTGGGGCATTCCGCATTTTGAGCTTTGGCCAACTCTTCCACCGTGCACTGTTGAGGCACGCCGAGTACATTGGGTTCGCCGACCAGTCCGGGAGGAGTTTCGAGCCTGACGTCCCGCACTGGCGCATAGGATTCATGCAGGCCGAAGGCGTTCGGTTCGCTCGCCGGGTCCTGCTTGACCGCGAAGGAGAGGGTGAGGTCAGGGTGGGCACCGGCTTCGTGGGTGGAGATCCCCGCTGCCACCGACTGCAAACCGAAGCAGGCAGAACGCGGTTCGCATTCGGCGCCGACTGCACCCTGCGCTGCGACTGCAAAGGCAGTCGCAGCGAGGACGACCGCAGCAAGAGCTCTCCCGAAGCGTCTCATTGTTGCCCCCTCCCCCTGACCTTGGCTCGGCGATGGTTGTGGCGTTTGCGTTTGTGGTGCGTTTTGACACAGCGGCCTTTGACCCGGTGCCTACCCTTGGCGCAGTGCGGTCGGGGTTCGGGTTCGGCGTTGCCATTGCCGGAGCCGGCGTTTGCCGGGATGGACAGGGCGGGTGGGCTGCTGCCTTCGCCTTGGCAGGCGTCGCCCTGGCAGGGTTCCGGTGGGACGGGGTTCGGGAATCCACCGTCGGCACGGGCATCGTAGATCGAGGGACTGCCGCGGATATCGGACCCGACCAGCATCTCTCCGGTGGAGAAGAAGACGTCGTGACCATTGGGCGTCATCGAATAGATGTAGGAGGGGCTTTCGTCCTGCCCGGAGGAAATCAAGGCGAGGCAGCCGGCAGATCTCGTGCAGCCACCAGCCCCCTGCGCCTGCCACTCATAGACGTCGAGGACCGAGTTGGCGTCTTCGGGCAGGAGAGCCGCTTCCGCCTGGAAGAAGACCTCGCTGCCATCTTTGGTGACGTTCGGGATCAGGGTGGTGGACTTAGCCGGGGGAAAGGTTGCGTACGTCTGCAGATCGGCTTCGCCTGTCGCCGGCACGCCACTGGGATCGCAGGAGACGCAGAGCAGGCTGCCGTCTTCGGCGTCGTAACGATAGACCTCGGAGTGGCCCTGGCTTTCGTAGGGAGGGGTGAGGTCGGCGTGGGACTGGAAGATGAGGATCTTGCCGTCGGGGGTGGTACGCGAGGGACAGGTGGCACGGCCGTCGATTCCAGCCGGGGGGACGCAAGAGGCGGTCCAAGAGTCGAGGGCCACGCTTTCGGTATCGCTGGTTCCGGGGAAGTGCACTTGGCCGCCTTGGAGGAGGTCTTTGGGGTCGAGTGCGGCAATGAAATGCGTTTCGCCATCCCAGACGAAGAGGTCACCGCCCGAGGTGTAATAGACGCGGGAGCCGTCAGCGGAGACGTCGACGAACTTCGCGTTCGAAGCAATTTCCGTGGAGGTTGGTCCTTCTGCATCGAAGACGTGTAGACCTGCCGCGGCTTTGGGGTTCGCGGAGTCGGTGTAGAAGACGCGCTTGCCGTCATTGGAGATGCCGGCGAAGCTGGCCGGGGCGTCGGCGATCTTGACCGTTTCGGTGTCGTCGCGACGCAGGTAGAGAGAGTCGCCGACCGAGAAGACGACGGAGGAGCCGTCTTCGGTCGCCCCCTGGTAGACAGGATTTATCGTTTCGAATTCGGTAGCGGTCGCCGGCGAGGCTCCCTCCGGCGGCAGCGAGACGACGCGGGTGGGGCCACCAGGACTGCGGTCATAGAGAGCACCAGTCGGCGACGGCGGGGCATCGGGCTCGAGCTGGACCGGGATGGTGGGTTCTCCGGTTGCCGCGGTCGTGAAAATTATGTGCTTCCCTTCGACACCGATGAAGCGGCCTTCGGCTTTGGGATCGGCGCCGAGGCTGCCGCAGCCGATCGATTCGAAGCGGCCTTCCGGTTCGACTTCGACCGCGCAGTGCGGGCTGGGTTCGGGCGAGCCTTCCGGCGTGCGCAAGTAGTGGCCGGGAGGGAAGGCGCCGGGCGGAGTGGCCGCGCCGAACTGCCAGAACGAGTAGAGCTGGTCGGGGGAGACACCCTGCTGCGTATCTTTGAAACCGTCGCCCTTCTGCACGTAAGAGGGGCTGAAGAGTTCGCTGCGCCATCCCACCGAGCTCCGGGTTGCCCGGAAGGCATCGAGGAGACCGTTGCCTTCGGTACCGGGCAGGGTAGCGTCAAGGAAGAAGGCAAGGCTTTCGCCCTCTAGCAGACCAGCGGGATTAACCAGCCAATTGTCGAACTGAGTCAGGCCGCCAGGGTCTTCGGCGCCTGGGCTGGCTCCGCGGGTGTCGGCAGGGGTAACCAACTCATAGGCACGGCAGTCGGGTAGGTGCGAGGAGTTGTTTTCCAGGCGCAACGCTTCATTGGGGCAGGAGAGGACGGGCGGCAGCGCAAGCGTGCGGAAGGTCTGTTCGGGACCGCCGACGATCGCTGCTTCGCTTTCGACGAGAAGGCGGAAGTGGTATTCGGTGTCTGGGACAAGGCCGGTGAGGAACGCTTCGATGTCCGTCTCTTTACTGCTCGCGGGGAGCGTATGCGTTTCCGTGCTCTGCGCTCCGGTGAACGGTTTTTCGCCTTCTTCGAGGTTGTGTTGGTATGCAACGTCGGTGAGGTACTCAAAGCGGTATGCCGTCTGCAGGCCGGACGGATCGAGCCTCGCCCGCAGCGTCGCCTCGTGGTAGAGGATCGGTTGCGCGACCTTGGACGTGATCAGCGGCGGGCCGAAAACATTGTCTTCGCCTTCGCCTGCTCCAAATAGGTTCTTTGCAACCAGGCGAAAGTGGTAGCGGGTCGTTTCGGGATCGACGCCGGCGATGTCGAGATGGACTGGCACCGGACCGCTGCCGTTTCCGATCTGGGCGGGAGTCTCGGCACACGGTTCGGTGTGTTCGTAAGGCGCTTCCGTTTCGCCCCATTCGAAGGTGCATTCGGTTAGTTCGACGCCGCTCCTCGGTTCCACCGTGCCGTTGAGGGTTGCGTTTCCACCGCCGATCTCGCTGGCCGTGCCGGTGACGGCCACCGGCGGTTCGCCGTAGTTGAGCGGTCCGAAGGCGGTGAGGTCTTCGCGGTAGGCGACGTACAGGTTGCCCTCGGTGGGGCCACCGGCGTTGTCCACAGCGATGTCCTGGGCGTTCACCACCACTTTCTGGAAAGAACCGAACTGAGCAACGAAGGTCCCCGAGGCCTCGAACTCCTCGACGACGCCGCGAGACGTCAGCTCTCCGACCAGGACGTGGCCGTTTGACTGATCGACGGCGATCGGGACGCCACTCAGGCCACTGAAGGCGCCACCTGGACTGCCGCTGCCATCGATGCGAGCCAGCACCTTGGTCCCGGTTGGGTCGCAGACGACTACTTCTTTTCCGTTAGCAACGTATACATCTCCGTTGGCGCCGTAGACGTCTACGCCGGCCATTTGCCCAGTCAACCCACAAAAGTTAGACGTGAGCGGAGAGGATCCATGGGCGGCGGAGTCGTATTCGATGACGCCGCCATTGGAGCCCGGATGAGTGACAAAGAGGTGATCGTTGGCAGGATTGACCGCGACGCCATTCAGGCCGGGAATATTCTCGATCGGGGTCGGGTTTTCGGTGTATTCGGTGCCTTCTTCGGGCGGATAGGCCTGCGGTTCGTAGAGGACGACTTTCTCCTGTTCGGGGTGGCCGGATTCACCGAGATCGGCGGCGTAGAGGTTGCCTTCGGAGTCGACCGCGAGATAGCAGGGCCGACCGGGGTCCAAGATCGAGGTCAGTTCGTTGCCAGTCGGATCGTAGACCTTGATGATCGATTCGCCGGCCAGGTAGAGGTCGCCATGGGAATCGACGACGGTGCCGCAGGCCTGACTGAAGTGATGTGACAGGGATGCGCCGAGACTCGCCCGGCTGGGTGAGGCCACGGGTCCGAAGGCGAGCAGCTGGGCGCTCGAGGAGGCTCCGGCACTCACATAGAGCGTGCCGTCGTTGGCGCCGCTGGAGCGGTCGACCGCGACCTGGGTCGGTTCGGCGTCGGCGAAGCCAGGGTTGGAGATGCGGGTGAAGTAATGGCCGCCGGCCTCGAACTCGTTTACTACGGCGTGCGTCGAGTCATAGGCGTAGAGGTGACCGGTTTTTCGATCAACCCCGAGGTAGGCACCGGATGCGGCCAAGCCGAGTTCCCCAACGGGAGTTTCGGATCCGTCGATGACGTCGCGCGCTTCAAGCGTTTTGGGAAGAAAGGCTCCAGGAGCAATGCCTTCGAACCTACCCACAAAGACCTTGATCTCGTCTGTGCCAGACTCCGCAACAGAAATGTAGCGACGGCCGGGGCCGGCGCCGCCACTATAGGTATAGGAGCTGACCCCAGTGGCACTCGTCAGTTCGCCTTCGGCCAGATGGCCATCGAAGCCTTCGCCCACGGTCTGTACCAAGCATTCGGGAAACGAGCCCAAAAGTCCCGTTTTGTCGCACGTGATCTGTTCGACGTTGGTGCCCGCAAGAGACCCTTTGAAAGTGATCAAATGGTCTCGGGGGGAGCCCCCTTCGAATTGCGTGACCGAGACATTGCCGGTTCCGATGGTAGAAAGGGCTTTCAGGGAAGCTTCGACTTCCGCATGGGTTGCGTTGTAAGGGAGTGGTGGTTCCGTGCATTGGCCTTCGAAGCAAAGCTTGTAGGTGCCGCCTTCGTTGCTTACGCGCACCCGCTGCCGCTCGTTGATCCCCGGTGTCCCTTCGCTGCTGAACATCGCGACGCGGGTTCCTTCGGCTACATAGAGGCTATCGTCGATAGAGTCGACAGCGATACCCTTTGCGTTGCCGCTGGAGTCGATCGTGGTCGGGGCCCCATAGGTAGGGGTTCCTGAAAAGGGGTAGGCATTGGGCGTATAGCGGACTACTTCGCCCGTCGCCTGCTCGGAGACGTAGAGGTGGCCTACGGAGTCAACTGCGAGGCCGCAGGGTTCGGTGCCCGACAGGCCTTCGGTTATCGAGGTCAGTTCGGTATGCGCTTCGTCGAAGACCTTGACCTTCGATTCGCCGGCGCTCGCGACGTAGACGTCGCCTTTGCTGTCCACGGTGACGCCACAAGCGTGGTTGAGGCCAGTGATGTCGAGGGCGGAAAGCGGCGGATGGGACGGAGCCGCGTAGGCGTGCGAGACGAAGCTGAAGAAGAAAAGCACGAACGCGCCGAGCGATGCGGCCGCTGTCGAATGTCGAGGTGTGATCCAGACGAGGAGCCCGGATGGCTTTGACGCCAACCGGGCCCGCTGAATCTCGAACCTGCGAATCATCCTCGCCAGAGCACGGCTAGGGGGCAGTTACCGCCCAAGTTCCAACAACTCGCTGGCCTTCCGCGCCTTCAACTCGAAGGACGGCGCCACCTGGCCACGCACCCGGAGCTTCAAGGCTTGGTTCCGACACGCCATTGACGAACGAAACGGTTTGTACAGTGAGGTACACACAGAGAAAACCTTTCTTGGCTTTCGGTTTTTCTGCTTTCCCTGGGCACTGTTCGTGTTCCGTACCAATTCCGTTGGTACCGTCATAGCCCACTTCCTTCACTTGTGCGCTTCCATTGGTCGGTTCCGCCGGCAGTTTTTCGGCAAGTGGAATCGGGAACGAGATGGGAATGAACGATTCCGCGAATCCTCCTGCTTCATATTCGATATATCCGGCAACGACACCCGTCTCCGTCTTGCCCGAAGGCAGGGTTTCGGTAAAGCCTGTTTCACCCGAATTTCCCTGTGGTCCCGTGTCGCCGGTTGCACCTTTGGGTCCCGTGTCTCCGGTTGCACCTTTGGGTCCCGTGTCTCCGGTGGCACCTTTAGGCCCCGTATTGCCGGTTGGCCCCTGGAGGCCCTGGGCTCCCGCCGCGCCGTCTTTGCCATTCCCACCGGCTGGACCCTGTGGACCGATTGGGCCAGTGCCCTGAAAGCCCCTGGCAATCGTCTTGACTTCCTTCTTCTGCTTCGCGGTCAGGCCGCCCGACGCAGCGTAGGCGCCCCCGATCATCGCGAATACGAGGGCGATTGCGGCGATCACTCCCGGCATCCCAAGACGATTCCTGAGCATCGAAACCATCAGTTTGCTCCTCCCTGTTTTTTCATCGTCAAATTCCCCAATTCGTGGAGGGGAGCTGTCCCGGAAGCGATCCCGCTGATCATCGCCCGCTGCCCCCCTTGACGACCAGCGGGCAGAGATTAGGGAACGGCTCCATGCTTGTCAAGAAACGACCGGGGTCGCCCTTGGCGACCCCGGTCGTTCTACCCCGCCTGATCCAAACGGACTCAGCCAGCCTCAGGGCTTGCTACTCCATCGCAAGCCAGCATCCCACCAAGCTAGTGCCTGATAAGCAGCGAGTTAAGTATTTCGCGTGCCATACCGGATGGGCGATGGTGCCGCAGAGCGGCCCGACGCCTGTGAGTTCCTGTAAGACGCTCAGAACCGTGTCGCCTGCTTCTGGTTCAGCTGTAAGTAACACGCTGGTTTCGCCATATTTACATTCAACGACGGTGCCGCACACCACTTGGGCCTGCGGTTGCCCGTTACTTATTCCAGTGACCACAGCCTCGTATCCGCTGTGTGTAGCATTTAATTCGCCGTTGACTAAAAAGTTCAAGTGTTCTACAGTGACTGTGCAGGTTACTCCTGTGCTCGTTTTGCAGTTACTGAACGTCAGGGCAGTGATTTCACCATGGGCTAATAACGATGTTGTAGTTCCTAACGTAGTCGAACTTGAGCATTCGATTTGGATCGACGATAAGAGAACTGCCTTGGTGGCAGACTTGAGTTCCCCGTGAAGTACGGTTCCCGCCGCGAAGTCATGACCGGCCGGACACGGGCTCACGTTTTCGTTACAGAGCACCACTTCTTCTAATTCGGTGATGGCCATGGCGGAGGTAGCTCCGACGAAGGCCATCACTGCCGCGGCCGCAATCGCGGCGAGGCCGAACATCTTGATGAGTCTCATTTTGACGTCTCCCTTCTCGGCGACTGGCGCCGAGTTTTAGCGTTTGCTCATGTTTGCCCGAGCAATCGGGCCTACCTATTATTAGTGTAATACTCGCTAAAGTCAAGTATCGTTTACCACTAAAATTAAGTAGGCAGGCTGCCACGCACGGCCAGGCCGTGCTTGGCCGGGGATACCCGAATTCCTGAGAGGCAAACCAACCGAGCTATTTCTGGCCGGAACGTCGATCCCGCGTCAATCTGGAGAATCGGTCGTCTGCCTGCTCACGCGAGTGGCGCCGTTCGGAGGCCTTGGCCCTGAAGATCGAGACGACCACGATCAAGACGGGCGGCACGTAGAGGACCCAGAGCCAGTGGCCGACATGGGCAACGGGGAGAACGAGAGCCATGAGGGAATTATGGCCCCCAGTCCGCCGGGACCGCTGGCCTTGCGAGCTGCGGCCCCGGCGCGACCAGGGAGAGGGAGAGTCAAAGTGAGTAACTCAGTCGCCATTTAACCACTCAGATACATCCCAAACATCGGTAGAAAGCCGCGAGCAATGCTCGGTGGGCCCGCACTCTCCGCAAAAAGCGGGGTTGTCATGACAAGGGAACGTCATGAATTCGAGACCGAGAGCAGATAGAGGCCGAAGCAGGTGAAGGCGACCATGACCGCCAGCATCCAGTATTGCGATCGGGCCGCCTGCCGGTAGTCGCCCCACCACGCCGTGGCCCGGTCGTGGGCGAGCGTCAGCCCGGTGACATGACCGATCACCAGCGCCGCGACTTGCACGTACCAGATCGCGTTTGCGCTGAGGACCTTGAAGTCGATCATCGAGGTTGCCGTGCCGAAGATGTCGGTGTGCCCGTTGCCGAGCGGATCCGAGATCAGGTAGGTGAACTGGGCCTGCTCCTGGAAGACGAAGAGGCTGAAGTAATGGGCCACCAGATAGGCAAAGGCGATAGGGATCAGGGTGTGGGCGAACCCGGACCGCAGTTTCCGCAACGGCGGCGCCCCGCGCACGTCGCTCATCCCCCACACCCCAATCAGGTAGACGAGGCCGACACCGCCGAAGCAGAGCAGCATGAAGATCGTGTCGCTGAGGCGACGGGCCGTGAGCAATCCGACACCCGCTTCCGAGAGCCATTCGAAGACCTGGAGAATCCCGCTCTTGAAGGCTCCCTCCTGGGCGCCGTCGAAACTGGTCGAGGCGATCGAGGCGATCACCACGGCAGCCGACCCGGGGACGGTCGCCCAGTGGCCAGCGGCGGAGAGCGGCAGCCTCCGTCCCAACCTCCCGTCCTTGACGCCGAAGGTGCCGAGCTGGGAGAACATCCCGAAATAGACCGAGAACACCTCGCCGTTCTCACACCACTTCTCGACACCGAACAGTGTCATCATCAGCAGCGTGTAGAGGGTGTAGAGCAGGGCGGCAAGACCGGCCACCTGCGGCGAGAGCACGACCGAGACGCCGCCGCTCTGGGCATAGGCAACCTCGAGCCAGACGAACGCCATCAGCCCTATCGCCGCCGGCCACCTTCCGAGGCGCCGCGGGTAACGGAGGTGCGCAGGCGGCTCTCCGGCGATCGCGGTGAAACCTCCCCCGATCACCCGACCGATCGCCCGCCAGGGATTGAACGGGCGGAACACATCTCCGAAGATGACGCTGAAGAGCGGAAACCCAAGCCAGACGGTGATGAAGAGGAAGGTGAGGGCGAAGTTGCGGTCGGGGGCTTCCGTCCCGTGCAGACCCGCGTAGATCGAGAAGCCGAGCAACAACACCCCGAGTGCCCCGCAGAGGATCTGCACAGGCAAGCTCAGCAGGATCCGCGAGAGGTCGGCCGCGCTCGGTCGCCATCGTTCCTTCTCGAAACGCGGCTTGCGCCAGGCGACTGAGAGGGCGAAGAAGGAGACGATGAGGACGATCGAGGCCCCCCAGGCGAAGAGCCATGCCGGGATCGGCAGGTCGCGCCGCGCTACCAGCGCGTGGGCGACCGGTAGCAGGAGGCTCACGGATTCACCGTCAGCTCGATGATCTGTTCCCCGCGTTCCTCGAGCTCAGCCTCGAACACGCCTTCGAGCGTCGCCGGAAAGTCGAAGCTGACCGAACCACCGGCCTTGACGTCTTTCATGATGTTGTAGCCGTGGACGTGCACCTCGTCGCTGACGTCCGAATCCACTTTGAAGCGGATCCGTTCTCCCTCGTTGTAGGTCAGGTCGCGTATGCCGCCGACGGGTTCGCCGTTCTTGACGACGATCGTGGGGATCTTCCCTTTCGCGGTGCTGGTTTTCTCGCTGTTGCCGCTGCCG
>Ga0207663_10001361_pt1 | contig 11334 bp, 9 predicted proteins | sample LARL53metaG_FD_184346 | JGI IMG/M metagenome (GOLD analysis project Ga0207663, IMG submission 184346) | Corn, switchgrass and miscanthus rhizosphere microbial communities from Kellogg Biological Station, Michigan, USA - LAR L5-3 metaG... | ecosystem: Host-associated > Plants > Roots >...
CTGACGAAACTATCGTCGGAGATTCCTCATGAGATTCAGAAGATGAGGACCACTCCTTAGGGTACTGCTCGATACTGGACTTCGCGTCGCTGATATGCCGACTTGTTTCGTTCGGATACGGTTGGTCGTCGCTGTCTCCAGACTGTCAAGTTGACCTGCTCACAGCTCATGCCGGAAACTTCAACATGCCTTTGCCCTCAATTATTGCGCCGGATTCGAAAAACGATCGGACCACTGTCGATCCTCGACTGAACTGGCAGAGGGGTGTCAAACTCATAGACCTCATGAGGCAACACCTACAGTCTGCAATGATGGGCAGTAGCGGAAGTACCCCTGGTTGAATCGGAACTGCGTGCCATGCTTGCGCTGCGGGACTTCCAAGACATCACCGACGATCGAGAAGTGGACTGGCTCAGCAGAGGCGGCCTGGCAGAAACTGTCACTCCGGACTTGAAGAGGCTCAAACTGGCGAGAGTGGTCAGTCGCGGGGAGATCCAGGAGGCGGCGTTGGCTAGAACCCGATTCACGAAGTCTTCTCGATCACTTCATGCACGAAAGACTGACGGTGTTTACGGACAGGAGAGCGCGGTCGGATTCTTATTCTCGAGATTTGCTCCTGCAAGGAAATCACCACAGATTATCTCGGAGGCAGTGGCGTCGCGACTTGTCCGTACCCAGCATCAAAGCCGCTGTCTCGCTTGCCTGCTCGACAATCGGGAACTGACGGGGCGGGAATCGGAACCGTGGGAGATTATCTACTTCTGTACCAGACCCTGATTCCGCAAGACTTTTTCCGCTCGCTTGCGTTGGCCGAATCCAGATGGAGATTATGAGCCGTCGAACTGCGAATGAAGTCGCAAAGATCAATCCGCACATAAACCAACTACGCCTAACACTGGCATCTCCAAATAACCGGGTCCCTAACGTCTAAGAGCATCCTTCGGAATAGCATCCCATTGGCCGTCCCCTTCAGAGATGGGAAGGCGGTTAGTTCGTTTTCGGCCCGGCTTCTTTGGTTTGATCGCACACGCCATTCGTAGTCTGTGGGCTGAGGAACTGAGTCCAGGTCTCTCCAGAAGGTGACTTTAGCAATGATGGATTGCTGAAGTCGAAGAACTCGGTCATGTCGCGGGATGGTTCCTGCCAGTAGGCATCGCGCGCGGTTAACGCTGGCACATTAAACGTCTTTTCAATAAAGGCGAGGATGGCGGTGTAGTCGCGGGGCGTGTGCGACACAAAGTGCGGCTTCGCGAATGGTGAGATTACAATCAGGGGCACGCGGAAACCCGTCAGATCGAACTGTCCACCCAACTTTCCTACCACGCAATATCCCAAAGAGCCATTATTGGAGTCGGGGCAGTTTCCTGGTTCGAACTGATCGGGTGGAGGTACGCCGAATGGAGGCACGTGATCGTACAGCCCACCACCTTCGTCATAGCTCAGGATAAAAATTGAATCCTTCCAGGCATCGCTCAGCATAAGTGCGGAAATGATCGATTGCACATACACAGCGCCACTCTGGATATTGGCGTCGGGATGCTCATCCAGACCACTGGTACCGGAGGCGCTTTCAATAAAAATGACCTGCGGCAGAGCCTGGTCCGGATCACAGGGGTTGCCGCTGCATGATCCCTGTAGGCGGTCGGTGAGATCGCTCACTGGAAAAGTTTTGGGCTGGATGTTGGGATCCGTGAAATCGGCAAAATTCGCAAGGAAAATTCCATCTTTGTAGTAATAAAGCCAGCTCACATTGGCTTCGTTCATAGCGCGAAAGATTGTCTTCGCTGTGTACTTAGGATGATTGGAATCCAGATCGGGATATTGGTGGCCAAATGAACTCGCGGCCATCAGGTACATTCGATTCGGTACCGTGTTGGCCAGAATCGGTGAATGCCAGGCATCGCTGGTGGCAAAGAAGGTGGCCAGATCGTAATAGTAAGGCAGGTCTTGTTGGTTGTAGTAGCCCATGGCGCGGGTACCGTCACTATCAAAGTTTTGTGGCACTGATCCAGTGGTGTCAAGAAAGCCGGCCATTCCAAAAGAACCGTCCGTGAAAGTTACTGTAGAACTCCATGCCGTATCGCCCCCGGTGAGGGAAACGTCGTGATGGCTTTCATCCCAGGCGGGACTCAAATTCTCCGTGCAGACCGTAGACTCATGGAAAGGCTTGATCAGGGCGCCTGTCTTAGAATTTGTGAGCGTGACATTCGGATCGAATGTATTAATTGTTTGATCGTCTGTGACGCCGAATTCCGCCAGCCGGCTTGTCCGATACGCCCCTAGTGGCCCGAAGTACATGTCAAAGGAGCGATTTTCTTGGAGTAGAAAGAAAATGTGCTTGATCACCCCTGAGTTTGATGTGCTGATGGTCACGGAAGCCGCCTGTGTGATGATGCTGCCATCCATCGCTGTGGCGGAAGCCGTGTAGGTTGTTGTTGTGGCCGGTGTGACGGTGACGGTTCCCTGCGGGAGCGGGCACGAAGCACACACGCTGTTATCAATGGAGAGTGCAGTCGCGGTTCCGCCATTGACTAACCATGTCAACGTCACCTGTTGCCCCGGGCCAATCGTACTCGGGGATGCACTGAAGCTCAGTGCGAATGGAACTTCGACGACGACACTCTTGGACGTCGCCGCGCCTCCCGTGCCAGATGCGGCAATGGTGAAGGTGGTTGTGGAAGTGATGGGAACAACCAAAGATCCTGACGTGGGAAGTGGTCCTGCATCGTCCCCTTGTGAAACTGGCGGAGTAATTGTGACGGATGTGGCATTCGAAGTGGCCCAGGTGATTGTGGTAGTTTGGCCAGCATTAAGTGATGAAGGACTAGCGGCAAACAAGGTGATTTGTGGGTTAACGGTATTTGTCGGCGTGCCCGAACTGTTGTTGGAAGTGCCGCCACATGCGCACAGGCCTACCATCAGAGCCGCTATTGCTACGCGATCAACCGTGTAGGGGCTTTTTTGGACCATCGTGGTCTGGCCGGACATGTTCGATGCCTGCTCAATGGTCAACGTTGCTTCGAAAGCCGCGGTGGCCGCCTGGCGAAATGGCCTACTCCTCCCGATGCACGTCCCGAATGGTGGGTTCGCCGGACAGAAGTTTTTCAATAATCCGCACCATTCGATCATCGGCAACAATCTTCCCGTTGCCGCGCAATCGCTGCCAAATTGACCGTCTCTTCTCGACTATGATTCTCCACTCGCCCTCGTCCCTGTTCGTGCTCGATTCGTCAGAGTTGCCACTCATACAGAGATAATAGGAATCGCTTCCATCCTTCGCCGGAAGTTCCCACCCCCAGTCTTCCTGATAAGGCTGGAAAACTTCGATATTCCTATCGATTAGTTTGACTCGGAGCCAAGCGGCTAAGTCCTCCCCAAAGCAACAGGGGTTGATGAAGTGTTCTCCTACCTTCGACAGGTTGAATCGGCTGGTCTTAAAGAGAATACTCAGAGCGTTCATGACTTGCTGAGTATAGCTGGCAAGCGCATGCCGCCCGGTGGTTCGGAAGGGGTCGAAATTTGCGCTAATTTTTGAGGCCTTTCGCCCCTTGTTTCGAGAGACCGGCTCAAGGCTGGCATCTATACCTTCTGAGGCTCACGGCGAACGATTGATAGCAAACAAGCTTCTAGTAAACGCCAGCCTCGGCAGACGCGAAGCAAATCCTAACCAGTGAGTAATAACGGAGCGACGACAAGTACTCGCGGTCTGGTCCTGGCGGCTACGTCGCGTGATTCGTCATGAAGCCGGCCAGATTGCCCGAGCCATTGCCGAACACACTGACGACGTATACTCGGTCTCGACATTCAGTTTTAATTCTTTTTTGTAATCTACATTCAATACGGTTTTGGAACAGCTTTCGCTCCTTGGCTGGTCCCGACCCTGGGTAAACAGTTCCGTATGGGAACGCCTGAGCGTTTCCGTACACTGCGAGACACTGTGACAAACTTGCTCACAGCGCCGTTTCAAGTTCAGCGCAAAAGACTCGGATAAAAACAATGAGGAGACGTTCTGGGTTTTAAAAGACATTTCCTTCGAGGTGAATCGAAGCGGAAGTGACCCGGCTGCGAAAGGAGCAATTGCGTATCTCTCCGCACCCTGCTGTCCGCAGGGAATCCAGTCAAAGGAGCAACGGGATATGGCAACCGTTCGGCAATCTCGGACTGAGCCGCGTACGCGCGCACACACTAAAGCAAGGATTGCCGTTCAGAGTTCTGAGGCCACGCCCTACGACCAAACAGCGAGCCCGGTATTAATGGAGATCCGTCTAAGCGAAACGTTCACCGGAGATATCGATGGCGAATCATTGGTTCTGGCAATACAGGTCCTACGTGACGATCAATCAGCCTCCATCGTCAGCCAGGTTCCTAAGCAGCGGGATAGGCCAACCGGATGATAAAAAAAGTCAGCCCAGCAGCCGCTGCGGAAGCAGGAATTGTAATGATCCAGGCCCACACAATGCGTCGCGCCACTCCCCATCGCACGGCCGACAACCGATGGACCGCGCCAACCCCGATAATCGCTCCGGTGATCGTATGTGTAGTGCTAACCGGAATACCAGCCAGAGCGGTTCCGAAGAGAGTAATAGCCCCGGCGCTTTCCGCGCAGAATCCACCCAATGGCCTGAGCTTGGTGATTTTCGATCCCATGGTGTGAACAATGCGCCAGCCCCCGAAATATGTGCCCAGCGCGATGGCGGTGTGGGCGGAGAGGATGATGAACCATTTGTAGCGACCCCATTCGTGGGTAATCTCATCCGGAGTCATATATCCGGCGGTAAACAACGCTCCCGCGATAATGCCCATTGTCTTCTGGGCGTCGTTTCCTCCATGGCCGAGGCTATAGGCTGCCGCGGACAGCAGTTGCAACTTACGAAACCATTTGTCTACTTGCCCGGGAGTTCGGTTGCGCAAAATCCAATAACTTGCCGCAGAAAACAACAGCGCGAGGACCAGCCCTATGATGGGAGCGATCACGATAAACATTAGAGTCAGAGTCCAGCCATGAGGCAGTATCACGGAATACGCGTGCGCAACTCCGTGGTTCAACGCCGCTCGGGCCATCGCTGCGCCCGCGTAGCCTCCAATCAGGGCGTGCGACGAAGAGGTCGGCAGACCCCACCACCAGGTCAGTAAGTCCCACACGATCGCACCGGCTAGGCCGGCGACGACCACGTACTGGGTCACGTCATCCAGCCGGATCATGCCTTTGCCAATGGTCTTGGCTACCGCCGTCCCTAGAAGGAACGCAGCCACGAAGTTAAAGAAGGCCGCCCAGATCACAGCCAGCTGGGGTGACAAAACGCGGGTGGAGACCACGGTGGCAATGCTGTTCGCGGCGTCATGGAAGCCGTTTAAGAAATCAAAAGCCAGAGCAACGGCCACGGTCACGATCAGCAGCAGCAATCCTGTACTCACCGGCGGGGCCCCCTTGCTGGAATAGTGGTATCGAAACAGAAGCCCATCAGGCGCTTTTCAAGGCCACTGCTTCCAGCACATTGGCGGCGTCTTCTGCTTTGTCCGTCGCAGATTCAAGCACTTCGTACAACTCCTTCATCTTGATGAGTCGGATGGGGTCTTTCTCCTCATCGAACAGCTCAGCAATAGCGTTGCGGCTTATGCGATCGGCTTCGTTTTCCAGTCGATGGACCTCGACGCAATGCTCCAGTACGCGCTGATTCTGCTCCAGCAACGACACTCCTTTGGCCAGTTCCTCCGACTGTTGCACGATAAATCCCGCCAACTCTGAAGCTACCGGTGGCGGTGCATCGATCCGGTAAAGCCTGAGCCGCACACCTGCGGAGTTGACAAAGTCCAGAACGTCATCCAGCGAAGTCGTCAGGCGATGGATGTCTTCGCGATCGAACGGGGTGATAAAAGTCTGATTCAGCGTCGTGATAATAGAGTGGGTCATGTCATCGCCGCGATGCTCGATCTCCTGCAATCTATCGAGCCTGCCTGCCATGTTGGCTGGGTTCTCCAGAATATCCTGGAGGAGGCGGGCACCCTCTGTAACGTTCTGCGACACTTCCGCAAACATGCGGAAGAATTTGGTCTCTCGCGGAATCAGACGGATCATGAAGCTTGGCGCTCCTCGATGTACTTCGATTGCCGGGCGGATCTCCCACCGGAACAGAAGCGCATAACTATCTCACGGGGGTGGTATGGGGTCAAACCTCAATGGCAATTGTTCTGGAAGGAGTTCGGAGCAATTTTCGTCATCAGGACATTCGACAAATTTAGCGGGCTGTGTTCACCGAAATTGTATCGAAGTAGGAAAAACGGCTAGACAGATAACGAAACTTACGTCCGTTGAGTGGAAGGATCTTTTTAGAAATCGGGATCTCAAACCGAACCGCCCTGGCACAGTGCGCGCACTCGCGTTACCAGATCTGCGGGACTAAAGGGTTTTGTGATGTAGTCGTTTGCGCCACTCTTTATAGCGAGTCTGCGATCTGCCTCGCCGGTTTTCGCTGTAAGAATTACTATGGGTTGTCCTCGCAGAAGCTCGTTTTTCCGTATGCTCTGGCAAAGTTCAAAACCATCAATTCCTGGAAGCATCAAGTCCAATAGGAATACGACTGGAGGCTGATTCTCGGTTTCACGTATTACATTCGTCGCTGTCTGAAACCACCGGCAAGCGAAGCCGGCCTTTTGCAGATGGTATTCAACTAGACGTCCTATATCCGCATCGTCCTCTACCAGCACGACGGTCCCTGCAAGTGTGCGTGCCTCAGATTGTGGCAGCCGTGACATTTTCGCATCGCGTGACCGTTCAAGCATCATAGGAGTTCCTGTACTCCATTATGCTGCTAGAGCAGGCTGGAAGCGCGTTGTATCTTTGGATGTTGTAAACGTACGATGTAAGAGGGCGCCACCCTTGTGGGTCTCGTTACCTCGTGGACATGGCTCCCCCTCTGTAACCCGCATAGGAGTCGAGGTCAAAGGGGTTAGAGACGATCTCGCGCCTCCGAAGTTGCGTTTCGTTTCGGATCAGGCGATTCAAGAGATTACCCGGCCTACCTTTAGTCAGAGGACCACATCAAAAACCGATTATGCTCAAGTTATCCCGTTTTTTGCGCAACTTGCGCTTCCGTCCGGTCTCGCCAAAGAGAGTTGCAGCGCAATCGATCTATGCCTACCTGTCAGAGCATTTTCCAAATCAATTGAGTCGCGTCCAGGCATTGCGCCTGATGCCGATCCTTAACCGTATTGTCGAAAGGCTCAAGCCACTACGGCTGAGAGCAAGCAGACCAAGTATCCACAGTGGCAAGGGTTAACGCGAGGAAGTAGACGATGGAAAACGCGGCCGCGACCGTCTTCTCTACGCCGAAAAGGTTAAGCGCCAGGACGCAGAAGAACTGATGACTGCCGATGTTGGCGGGAGCATTGGGAATGGCCGTCCCAACCCGAACAATTACCAAAATGACTGCGCAGGCGGCGAGGCAAGCCAATGTTGCAGGCCAGCAGCATGTACCACAGCGCGAGAATCTGGCAAGCCAGCATGGCGACTGAAGCTAGAGCGGCCAGAAGGAGCCGGCAGGAGGCGCAGCTCGTGAGGTGCAGAGCACATTGAGTTGTTTCGCGCGGGACGAATTAAAGGGACAATAAACTTGGGCCTGCGCCACCGTGGTAGATGCGGCAAGCTCCGTTTTCTGAGATCAAGGCGGGACCGGCTGCGCAGCCGGCTCCACCTTAGCTTAGCTAGCTAGCATCGTGGTGCGTAAGCTCGGCTTCATCGAGTTGAGGCATCAATGGAACGGCCTGTGATTTGCGCCGCGCTTTCCAATCGGTAAATTTCTTCTGCACTTGGTCGAGATAGATGTAATAGACCGGTGTGATGTATAGCGTCACCACCTGCGAGAAAAGCAGGCCGCCGACGACCGCAAGGCCCAGCCCACGCCGTGATTCCGCACCCGCGCCGACGCCGAGCGCAATCGGCAACGTACCCATGAGGGCCGCTGCCGTGGTCATCATGATCGGACGGAAGCGGATGAGGGCACCCTGGTAGATCGATTCTTCAGGGTTTTTGCCCTCGTTGCGTTCTGCTTCGAGCGCGAAGTCGATCATCATGATGGCGTTCTTCTTCACGATACCGATCAGCATGATGATGCCAACGAAAGAGTATAGGTTCAATTCCTGATGGAAGATTATAAGGGTGAGCAATGCACCTACGCCTGCAGATGGCAGGCCGGACAGAATTGTGATCGGATGCACGAAACTCTCATACAGAACGCCGAGAATAATGTAAATGACGAGAATCGCGGACACCAGTAGCAAGCCAAGCCCAACGAAGGAATTCTGAAAGGCCTGCGCAGTGCCCTGGAACGTGCCAGCCACGTCCGACGGCATGATCTTGCGGACCTGCTCCTCGACGAACTTAGTGGCATCGCCCAATGCCACGCCCGCCTTGAGGTTAAAGCTGACGGTAACACCAGGCAACTGCCCAAAATGATTGACGGTGAGCGGGCCAAGCGATGGAACAAGTTTCGCGACCGCATCAAGCGGAACTAATTTTCCTGAACTAGAGTGGACGTACAGCTTGGAGAGTTCCGCCGGATTGTTTTGGAATTGCGGCAGCAATTCCGTGATCACGTAGTACTCGTTATTGGGGGTGTAGATGAGGCTGGTCTGGCGCGTGCCGTACGCCGAATACAACGAATTGGCAACCTGGTCGGGTGAAACGCCTAGCGAGTAGGCCTTGTCGCGATCTACATCGATCGTCAGTTGCGGGTTCTGTACCTGCAGGTCACTGGTGACATCCTGGAGCAGTGAAGATTGCCTGAGAGCGGCTTCAACCTTCGGAGCCAGCGCATAGAGCTTGTCCGTGTCCGGAGTCTGCATGGTGTACTGGTATTGCGACTTGGTCAGATTGCCGCCTATGCGGATGGTCGGCGGAATTTGAAGGTACACGTTAATGCCCGGAATCTTCGCCAACTTCGAACGTAATTCCTGGATCACGTCCATGGCGCTCATCCTATTGACTCGGTCTTTTTTTTCTTTTAGGCGGAAAAAGATGCGTCCTTGGTTTGTCGGCTGACCGATGGATGACATCGTGTTTAGCACGCTGGGATCGTCGCGGACAATGTCGGTCGCCTGCTGCTGCAATTTCAACATGTCACCAAAAGCAATGCCCTGTTGCGCTTCGGTAAAAGCAAAGACTAAGCCTTGATCTTCGTCTGGAATAAAGCCGGTCTTCGACTGCGTGAACAAATAGTAAGTAAGGCCGATGATTACGAACGAGATCAGCAAAGTGACGAAGCGGTGACGCAGGACTCGTCTCAGCGACCAGTCATAGCCCTTCAGCCAGGAATCGAAGACTTTTTCGGTCGCATTGTAGAACCTGCCGTGTTTCTCTTTTATCGAGTGCTTGAGGAAGCGGCTGCAAAGCATCGGCGTGAGTGTAAGCGAAACGAAGCCGGAAACGAGAATCGAAACGGCAATAACCACCGCGAATTCGTGGAGGAGGCGTCCGATGATACCGCCCATGAACAACAGTGGGATAAACACCGCCGCCAGCGAAAGGGTCATGGACAGAATGGTGAAGCCGATTTCGCCTGAGCCATCGATGGCCGCGCGCAGAGGAGATGTCCCCATCTCCATGTGGCGCACGATGTTCTCTAGCATCACGATGGCGTCATCGACGACGAAGCCCACCGACAGCGTGAGCGCCATTAATGATAGGTTGTCAAGACTGTACCCGAGTAGATACATCACCGAGAACGTGCCGATGATCGAGAGCGGTAACGCGAGGGCCGGAATGACGGTCGCCGAAACATTGCGCAGAAAAAGGAAAATCACCATGATGACCAATCCGATGGTCAGCATGAGGGTGAACTTCACGTCGTCGACCGATGCGCGAATGGAAACCGAACGGTCGTAGAGCGTATCAACCTGAACTGCAGCTGGGATCTGAGACGCGAGCTGCGGCAAAAGCTCTTTTACGTCGTCGACGACTTCGACGGTATTGGTGCCGGGCTGGCGCAAGATGGCGAGTACAATGGCCCGATTGCCATTGAACCAACTGGCGGATTTATCGTCCTGTACGCTGTCGATAGCACGCCCGATGTCGGAGATGCGGACCGGCGCACCGTTGTGGTAGGCAACGATCATCGAGCTGAATTGTGCGGCGTTCTGCAGCTTCCCGTTAGAGAGAATGGTGAAGGTTTTGCTATTACCCCATAGCGTTCCCGTAGGCACGTTGGTATTGCCGAGGTTTACTGCGTTGCTAACATCGTCAATGCCAATCTCGCGAGTGGCCAGCGCATTGGGATCGAGCTGCACTCGGACGGCATATTTCTGAGCACCGTAAACTTGCACTTGCGCCACACCATTCACCATCGAAATGCGTTGTGCCATGGTAGTTTCCGCAGCTTCGTCGATTTGCGACAATTTGAGCGTTGGAGAGCTGAGTGCGAGATACAAAATGGGCTGGTCGGCGGGGTTAACTTTGCGGAAGGAAGGCGGCGTCGGCATGCTTGGCGGCAGCTGGCCTGATGCCTGCGTGATCGCCGACTGTACATCGAGCGCGGCACCATCGAGACTGCGGCTCAGGTTGAACTGGATGGTGACGCTGGTCTGACCAAGGGAATTCGTCGAGGTCATCGAGTCGATGCCCGCGATGGTGGAGAACTGTTTCTCGAGCGGCGTTGCGACCGAGGAGGCCATTGTCTCGGGACTCGCGCCCGGAAGAGAGGCGTTCACCTGGATGGTGGGAAAATCCACGTTAGGCAGATCACTGACCGGCAGGAAACGATACGCGAAAATTCCGAAGATGAGGATGGCCGCCATGACCAACGTGGTCATGATTGGACGTTTAATGAAGAGCTCCGGAATGCTCATTGCCCGTCTCCTACCGTTCCAGTTGCGGTATCGCTAGAGTTCATGCCGTTACCGACAACATCGCTTGGCGGCAACGTGCTTTGTATGGTCACTTTGCCATTCGGCGTCACGCGGAGTTGGCCCTCGACGATAACCGTGTCCCCTAAATTGAGTCCGCTTTTTACCAGCGTGAGATTCTGGTACGTGCCAACGGTCGTGACCTGGTGCGGAGCGGCGATGCCGTCTTTGGCCACCACGTAAACATAATTGCCCTGTTGTCCTGATTGGACAGCCTTGGTAGGCACGGTGATGGCGTTCTTTACTGTAGATAGATTCAGAACAACATTGACGAATTCCCCCGGCCAGAGGTGTTTATCCTTATTCTGGAAAGTCGCCTTCAGCTTTACCGTGCCGGTTTGCGGGTCGACGCCGTTATCAATGAAGGTGAGCAATCCTTCCGCTGGATTCGCGCTTTGCCCCTTAGGATAGGCACGTATATTCAATCCCTTCGAGACG
>Ga0207663_10001362_pt1 | contig 11333 bp, 9 predicted proteins | sample LARL53metaG_FD_184346 | JGI IMG/M metagenome (GOLD analysis project Ga0207663, IMG submission 184346) | Corn, switchgrass and miscanthus rhizosphere microbial communities from Kellogg Biological Station, Michigan, USA - LAR L5-3 metaG... | ecosystem: Host-associated > Plants > Roots >...
CACACCAGGCCGATCGGCCCGCTCAGACCATCCGCCCCGCGCGAGGAAGAGGTGGCCCAGATGTCGTGCGTGACATTCGCGAGCCCCAGGCAATTGGGACCGCTGATACGCATGCCCGAGGCGCGGGCAAAGGCCCCCAATTCCCCCTGCAGATCACGCCGGTCGTCCACGTCACGCTCGGCAAAGCCCGCGGAGATCACAATCGCCGATCCCGCCCCCTTGCGGTGGCTCTCGTGGAGGACATCGAGCACCTGGTCGTAGGGCACCACGATGCCCACCACGTCGGGGGCCTCCGGCAGGTCCGTGACACTCGGGTAGGACTTCACCCCCATGATTTCGTCGTAACGCGGATTCACGGCATAAACCCGCACGCGGTCTTTGGCCTTGAGCGCCGCAGCCAGCATCCGCCCGCCATACTGCATCCGCGGCGTCGCGCCGACGATCGCAATGGAGCGCGGGTTGAGCATTTTGTGGATCGACGCCATCTGTGGCTCTGTCCAGAACTCCATCACACCCCCTAAAAACAACGTGGTTCGCCGGGTCGGCAAGCCCACGCTCTACGAACGGGGCTGCCATCGGCCGGCATTCCCGCATCATTATTGGCTGAAGCAAAGCCCGCTTGCGGCAGAGCCTGCTGGCCGATGCCAGACGAGAAGACTTGCTCAAGACGATAATCGACCGGGTCGAACGCTTGGAGAATATGACGTTCACCGAGTCTAGATCCCATCCGGCTGTTCGCTGGTGGTACGGACGAGGGTGATGCGACAGCCTGGGTTTGCATCCGTGATGACAAGATCCATCCCGTGCAAGCGGGCGACTGCGGACACCAGCGCCAGGCCGAGCCCAGTACCCGGCGCATTGCGGCTCTGCTCAAGGCGGTAGAAACGCCGCGAAACAGCGTTGCGCTCTTCAATGGGGATGCCAGGACCGGTGTCGCTGACTTCCACGCCGATGCACCGCGGATCTGAGAGTATACCAACTTCGACATGGCCGCCTGAAGGCGTGAACTTGATGGCGTTATCGATCAGATTCCCCACCGCCTCGAACAGCAGGCTGGGATCGCCCGGCAATGTCGCGGTCATACCGTCGGGTTGCCAGACCAGGCTGATACCCTTCTCGTCCGCCAACGGTTCGTAAAATTCGACCACATCGGTGACGACCTGCGCGAGATCAACTGATTTGAAGCCAGCGCGACGTGCCCCGGACTCCACCTCCGATATGCGCAGCATGGCGGAAAATGTCCGCAGGACGGCCCTGGTCTCGACGCTTGCATCCTCGATCGCTGTTGCGAAATCTTCAGTAGATCGCGCGCGCCGGCGGGCACGCTCAAGACCGGCAAGCAGCCGCGTCAGAGGCGTCCGGAGATCATGCGCTATGCTGTCGCAGACGCCCTTCACCTCCTGGATCAGACGCTCGATCTCATCGAGCATGCCATTGATGACGTGAACCAACCGGTCCAGGTCGCCAGTCCTGCCGTGCACCGGCAGCCGCTGCGACAGATCGCCAGCCACGATGCGCTGGGTTGCATCGGTCACTGCGTCGATACGGCGGACTGCATCGGCCCCAGCAATGGCTGCACCGAACAGGCCTAAGAGCCCGGTTACCGCACCGCCGACCAACAGGGCGTGAATGAGCACCGCATCAAACCGGTCTGCTCCGCTGGCACTCTGGGCGATGAGCAGCAGATTGCCCAGCGGTCCTCGGTGGATCATTCCCCGATAGTCCAGTGTCTGCCCATTTGTCACCACCGCGAAATCGAACGGGCGATCCAACGGCGCGCTCACCACAAGGTTCGGGGACACGCCCAGCAGATTGCCGGCGATTCGGTGGCCGGACGCATCAAACAGGCTGAACGGCCGCTCGGCAGCGGAATCCGCGATAACGTGCGCTCGCAGCCGATCGAAGAAGGCTGCCTCGTCCATCTGCGCGAAGCCGACCTGCTCACGCTGGAGCCAGTCGTCGGCCATCCTCATCAAGTAGCCGTTGGTTTCATGGTAAAGAAACCCGAACAGCAGCAACGACGCCGTGCCGAACAGAAGCAGGAAGAGCAACGCGAGCCGGAAGCTCGTCGTTCCGGGCAGATCAGTCAGGCGCACGTAGCATATACCCAGCGCCGCGGACCGTATGGATCATCGGCCGATTGTTATCGGGATCGAGTTTGCGGCGCAGCTTGCTTACATGAACGTCAATGACGTTGGTGGGCTCGGCGTAGTGATAGTTCCACACCTCCTCGAACAGCATAGTACGCGTCACCACCTGTCCCGGGTGACGCATCAGATATTCGAGCAGGCGAAACTCGCGCGGCAGCAGGTCGACCGGCTTGCCCGCGAGGTGAACGGTGTGTTTGAGTAGATCCATCTCCAGCCTGCCGACGCGTAGTACAGTCTCGCGTTGAGGGCCGGCGTGGCGGCGCAGCAGGATGTCCAGCCGCGCGGTGAGTTCGAGGAAGTCGAACGGCTTGGTCATGTAGTCGTCGCCGCCAGCGCGCAGGCCACGCACCCGCTCGTCCACTGCCGAGAGAGCGCTCAGGATCAGCACCGGAGCCTCGATGCCGGCTGCCCGCAGCGCCGTCAGCACGCCGAGGCCGTCGAGCCCACCCGGCAGCATGCGGTCGAGCACGATTGCATCGTACGGTTCGGCGGCGGCCTTCAGCAGGCCCTCACGCCCGGTCGAGGCAGCATCGGCCGCGAAGCCGTGGTCGCCCAGCGCGGCGGTGATTTCGTTTGCTGTTTGTGTGTCGTCCTCTACGACGAGAATTCGAGCCATCGCATCCACCCTGTCTTTATGGGCCGTACCGGGATTGCGCACACTGCAAGGTAGGGTGCAAAAGCCGCTTCGCCCGAAGATGAAAAGCCGTTAATCCAGGTGGAGGGTCCATGCGCCTGCTCATCGTGGAAGACGACGACCGAGGAGGACGCTATCTGGTTCGCGGATTGTCGGAAAGCGGGCACATCGTGGATCGGGCAAGCGATGGCGAGACGGGCCTGGCGCTGGCGCTGGAAGGCATCTACGACGTTCTGATCGTGGATCGACGGCTGCCGGCTTTGGATGGCATTGCCCTGGTGCAGCGGCTGCGCAAGCAGGGAGTGGCGACACCGGTACTGATGCTGAGCGCGATCGCCAGTGCGGCCGATCGGGTGGCAGGGCTGCGTGCCGGATGCGACGATTATCTGGCCAAGCCCTACGCTTTCGCCGAGGTGCTGGCGCGGGTGGAAGGTTTGGCGCGCCGCGCCGACAAGGCGCGCGGCCAGGCCGTGCTGCAGGTTGCGGACCTGACGCTCGACACACAGGCGCGGCGCGCATCGCGCGGTGGGCACACCATCGATCTGCAACATCGTGAGTTCCTGCTGCTCGAGCACCTGATGCGCCGCGCTGGGCAGGTGGTGACGCGGTCAATGTTGCTTGAGGCCGCCTGGGACTATGACTTCGAGCCGCGTGGCAACATCATCGATATGCACATGCACCGGCTGCGCCGGAAGATCGACCACGCGTTCGGCCATCAGCTCATCCATACGATACCGGGCGCGGGCTACATGATTGGCGGGCGCGAGCCTTTGTAAAACCGATTTCATGGTCAGGCGAAGCGGGCCCTATCGCGGCTGATGCACCTTCCAGTCGCGCCGGCGACCAGGCCGGCGATCGAGAGAAGGAGCAAGATCACCATGAAGACCACATTGCTCGCCGCCGTTGCCGCCGTCGGACTTGGCATCGCGCCGGCGTTCGCCGCTGATATGCAAAGCGACAGCGGCTACATGTATCCCAACTTCTGGGGCACCGCGACTACGCAGCAGGCACCCGCAGCCAAGGCCCCAGCGCAGTCGAACGGTGCGACTATCGGCGTCTACGCGACTCAATCGAGTCGGGGCACCTGGCTTTTCCCGCCCAATCCCAATGGGGATGGCACGAACGGCTGATGTGCACATAGCGCATAGAAGGGGCCGGCCAAAGGCCGGCCCTTTTCGCGCCATCTCACGCAGCGTTCGTGGAGCATCAGAGCAATGAAGAAGCGCATGATCTTTGTCGGGGCCTGCCTCGTGGCCGGTGTCGGCGCGCTTGTTGTATCCCGGTACTATCCGTCCGAGGCGGCACCCGAAGCCCCCACAGCGCCGCAAGCGGTCCCTGTCAATACCGCCGAGGTGCAGGTCGGCGATGTGCCCATCGTCCTGGACGGCATCGGGACGGTAGAGGCGTACAACGTGGTGGACGTGCACACGCAGGTCACCGGCACGATCCAGCACATCGCTTTCGTCGAAGGACAGGCGGTGCACAAGGGTGATTTGATCGCGCGACTCGACCCGCGGCCATTTCAGGCGGTCCTGCAACAGGCCGAAGCGAACCTCGCGCGCGACGAAGCCCAACTGACCAATGCACAGGTCAATCTCAATCGCTTTACGCCGCTGCTTAAGCAGGGTTTCGCATCGGCACAGCAGGTGACCGATCAGGCGTCTCAGGTCAGCCAGTTGCAGGCGATCGCCGCTGCCGACAAGGCAGCCATATTCAATGCGCAGACCCAGCTCAGCTACACGAGCATCATGTCCCCGATCGATGGCGTGACTGGCATACGCCAGGTCGACATCGGCAACATCGTGCAACCCAGCACCAGCACGCCGATCGTCACGATCACGCAGATCGAGCCGATCTCGGTGGTGTTCACCTTGCCGCAGAAGGACGTTCCCGAGGTGCAGGCGGCGATGGCAAAGGGGACGCTGAAGACACTGGCCTACGATCAGAACGACCAGACCGTCCTTGATGAAGGTAGCCTGCTTCTCGTCAACAACACGATCAGCCAATCCTCGGGAACCGCACAGCTGAAGGCCACCTTTCCCAACGCGAATCGTGCGCTATGGCCCGGCGAATTCGTCAACGTCCACCTTGTCGTGGCCGAGCGGCAAGACGGCATCACTGTGCCGCTGAGCGCGGTACAGCAGGGACAGAGCGGTCCCTATGTCTTCGCCGTGCAGCCAGATGGCAGCGTGCGGATCCGCCCAGTCACCGTCGGCGAAACGTTCGACGGCCGCGCGCTGATCGACCAGGGCCTGCATGCAGGCGATACGATCGTGACCGCCGGTCAGTATCGCCTCGACGAAGGCGTCAAGGTCGTCAGTGTGTCCGCCGCCGGCGATCCGCGCGTGCAGAACACCAGCGAAACCAGTGCGGGAATGCTGTGATGAGCCTGTCATCCCCCTTCATCCGCCGGCCGGTCGCGACCGCGCTCCTGATGGTCGCCATCGTGCTACTCGGCAGCGTCGCCTACAGACTGCTGCCGGTCGCCGCGCTGCCGAACGTCTCGTTCCCGACGATCGCCGTGACCGCGCAATTGCCGGGTGCCGATCCCCAGACCATGGCGTCGTCGGTGGCAACGCCGCTGGAGAAGCAGTTCGGTCAGATTCCCTACCTGACGCAGATGACGTCGACCAGCTCGACCGGCTACACGCAGATCACGCTGCAGTTTGCGCTGAACGACGACATCAGCGCGGCAGCGCAGCTCGTTCAGACCGCGATCAACGCCGCAGCGGGCCAGCTTCCGAAGAACATGCCGACGCCACCCACCTATCACGAAACCAATCCGGCGGATGCGCCGATCCTGGTGCTCGGGCTGACCTCGGATGTCCTGCCGATCACCACGGTGGATGACTATGCCGAAAGCATCCTCGCGCAGAAGCTGTCGCAGGTGCCGGGTGTTGGGCTCGTCGGCATTGGCGGCGAGCAGCATCCCGCGGTCCGCATCCAGTTCAACCCGGCGCAGCTCGCCGCGAACGGTCTCGACCCCGAGGATATGCGAAACGCGCTCACCAACGTGAGTGTGATCCAGCCGAAGGGCAGTCTGTATGGTGAGACCCGCGCCTACACGTTGCAGACCGCTGATCAGATCCTGCAGCCGCGGGACTGGGACAGCCAGATCATCGCGTATCGCAACGGCGGACCAATCAGGGTGACCGACGTCGGCCAGGCAATCGTCGGGCCGCAGGACCAAACGCTGAGGGGATGGGTCAATCAGCATCGCGGTATCGTTCTCGCCATCCAGCGGCTGCCGGGCGCCAACGTCATCAGCACGGTGCAGGCGATTCAGGCAGCGCTGCCGCAGCTCGAACTGTCGATCCCACCCACCATCAAGGTAACAGTGATATCGGACCGGACGACCACCATCCGCGCCTCGGTCTCTGACGTGCAGTTCACGCTGCTGCTGACTATCGGCCTGGTCGTCGGCGTGATCTTCGTGTTCCTGCGCAGTCTCTGGGCAACGCTTATCCTGGCGATCGCGGTTCCGGTCTCTATCATCGGCACGTTCGGCGTGATGTACGCGCTGGGCTACAGCCTCGACAACTTGTCGCTGATGGGCCTGTCGATCGCCGTGGGCTTCGTGGTCGACGACGCCATAGTGATGGTCGAGAACATCGCCCGTCACATCGAGATGGGCAAGAAGCCGTTGCAGGCGGCGCTCGATGCCGCGGGCGAAATCGGCTTCACCATCCTGTCGATCTCCATCTCGCTGGTGGCGGTGTTCATCCCGCTGCTGCTGATGGGCGGCATGGTCGGCCGAATGTTCCAGGAGTTTGCCGTCACCGTAACAGTCGCGATCGGCGTCTCTGTGCTGGTGTCGCTGACGCTCACCCCGATGATGGGTGCCCGATTGCTGCGCCGCGAACGTCCGGAAGAGCAGGGGCGGCTGGTGCGGGCGCTGGAGTGGTTCTTCGACATGCTGCTTGCCGGTTACACCGGTACCCTGGTCGTGGCGCTGCGGCACCGCTTCGTCACGCTGATGGTCATGCTCGCCACCGTGGCGGTCACCGTCTGGCTGTTCCTGATCATCCCGAAGGGCTTCTTCCCCGAGCAGGACACGGGGCTGATCCTCGGGGTGACCGAGGCGTCCGCGGATATCTCGCCCGATGGCATGGCAGCCATCCAACAGCAGGTGATCGGCGTTGCGCTGAAGGATCCCGCGGTGGCCAGCGTGGGCGCCTATATCGGTGCGGGCGGCGCCACGTCGACCGAGAATCAGGGACGCATCTTCATCGCGCTCAAGCCCAAGCAGCAGCGCGCACCTATCATGGCCGTGATTGGCCGGCTCGATAAGGCGGCCAGCTCGGTGATGGGCGTTCGCCTGTTCATGCAGCCGGTGCAGGACATCAATATCGGCGGCCGACTGACCGCGACGCAGTATCAGTATACGCTGGCGGACATCGATGCGACCGAGCTCAACAAGTGGGCAACGATCATCCAGGACGCGCTGGCAAAGCTGCCGCAGATCACCGACCTGGCGAGCGACCAACAGTCTGCGGCGCCGCAGCTCACGTTGGAGATCGACCGCGACAGCGCCTCGCGTCTGGGGATCGATGCGGCGCAGATTGACTCGGTGCTGTACGACGCGTTCGGCCAGCGGCCAATCTCGCAGCTCTACACCGGCCTGAACCAGTACTTCGTGATCATGGAGGTGAAGCCCGGCTTCCAGCTTGGGCCCAACGCTCTGCGGCGCATCTATGTCAGATCGCAGACTGCCGGAATGGTGCCGTTGAGCGAACTGGTGACGCAGCACACGACCCTCGCGCCGCTGTCGGTCAACCACCAGGGCCAGTTCCCCTCGGTCACGCTGAGCTTCAACTTGAAGGCCAATGCTCCACTCGGGCCCGCGGTTGCGGCGATCAACCAGGCCATGCAGTCGCTGCACGTGCCCCCGACGATTCAGGCAAGCTTCCAGGGCAATGCGCAGGCGTTCCAGGCCTCGCTGTCGAGTACGCCGATCCTGATCGTCGCGGCGCTTATCGCGGTCTACATCATCCTCGGCATGCTGTATGAGAACACTATCCATCCTTTGACCATCATATCGACCCTGCCGTCAGCCGGTGCCGGCGCGCTGCTGGTACTGCTGCTGTTCGGCTTCGGCCTGGACGTGATGGGGATCATCGGCATCATCCTGCTGATCGGCATTGTGAAGAAGAACGGCATCATGCTGGTGGACTTCGCGCTGGAAGCCGAGCGGCATCAGGGATTGACTCCCGAGCAGTCGATCTACGAAGCGTGCCGGCTGCGCTTCCGTCCCATCCTGATGACCACGATGTGCGCGCTGTTGGGCGGCGTTCCGCTGATGCTGGGCAACGGCACCGGATCGGAGCTGCGTCAGCCTCTGGGCTACGCCATGGTAGGCGGGCTGGTGGTGTCGCAGCTCCTTACCCTCTTCACGACGCCTGTGGTCTACATCTACATGGACCGCCTATCCCGCTGGGCTGGCCGAATGCGCACACGCTCGCCGTCGCTTGCTGCCGTGCCGGCTGAGTAATCCTATCCATGGAGTTGAGGGCGAAGTGGCTAGCGGTCGACCCACGCAGGGTGGCCTAAACATGAGCGAACTGCCGGCGCTCCTCGCGAACCGCTTCGGCGAAATCCTTCAGCGGGTCCACGCCTGTCCCGCTTTTGATGAGCTCTCGCAATTCGGGCACCGTGCGATTTGGCTCGAAGTAGGCGCCGGTCGTCTCCAATAGAACCCGCTCGGCACAGGCGACGATATTGGACGAAGACATAGCGCGCATGCGGCTGATCATGGCGTAGAGAGCGATAAGCTCTTCAATCTTCGGGTCGTTGACCACCAAGGCTTCGGCGTAGGCTTTGGATGCTGCGACAATGAAGTCCTTGTAGAGCTCCTGTCGACGGGACAGCTCGTGTGCCAACTGTCCAGCTTTGGCTACGGAACGTTGGTTCAGCCACGAGGTGATGCCTGATGTCAGGCCGCCGATCACGGAGCCAGCCAACGCTGAGAGTGCCGAGATATAGGCTACATCCATGTCGGTACTGGTCCTGCCTGCGCGCGGCTCCGGTAAGTCGCGCGATTTTCCTATCGGTCACGAGCGGGTCGCAATGGCTTGCCGACCGGTACGATGGACGACAGCGACGGTTGACCGTTGAACCCGAGCGCCAACGTGGCGAAGGCCAAGCCCGCGGGCTACAGCAGGGACCACAGGCCGCAATCCGCCTTACACGCCGCACCGAAGCCGCAGCCGACGACGAAACTGGCGATCGCCGGCCCGGTCCACCAAGCGCGGCTGCGCGCTTGACACCTCGTGGGGGGTCGTTCGGCCCGACTTGATGCGTTAGTTTCTCGGCCAGCCCCTTAATCAAGGTCGGGCGTCAGTGAGGCGCCGCTCAGCGAGTTCTCGGTATCCAGGATGAGACGCAAAGCGATCGAAAAGATTGTGGCGCGCAATACCCGCCATTCTTTCGAAATGTTCAATAATCTGCCTAAGTCCTTTCTGGATTTTGGGGAACTCTTTTGGGTCTTCAACATCATTTGTGATGTACGGAGTCACCAACTTACGGTGCTCGACTTCGACGACCACTTGTCCGCCCTCCGTCACGCCGACGCGTAAAGCGGAAAGATTCGGTGCTCTGAGCGCGGCCATCGTTGCATACACCGGTTTTTCCGTATCTCCATCCGGCATCGGGCTAAAGGCATAGGCCCACCTTGACCGCTTATCGTGCGCATATCCCGGGGTCGTGGTTGCGAATGCTAGAAGCACCTCTTTCAAGAAGAGGACAAACTGATCCCGGAAGGGTTCCTTGAATTGATTATGTCCAAGCGTTGGACCCATTCCCGTACCTTTGGCAGCACCTGATCGGATCGTTGCACTGCCGCCGAAGCGGCAGACCCACTGCGCACAGACAATTGTAACTCGTGCGTGGTCTACCAGCAAGGTGCTGCCACACCCGCTCGCCACGTCGGAGATGAGAGTGCGAGCATAGCTCGCCGCGAGGCAGGTCATTCCGGCCAGCGTCACCAGGCTCTCTGCCCTTGGGCTTGAATAGCTGGCCGGGGCGAGTTGCGAAGTCGCGGCTACTGAAGGACGCCGAGACCGCATTGGCACACTAACCGGCTACGGTGCTGAATCACTATGGATCGTCCGCTGTCGCATCATCGAGCCCTTCCAGTAACGGCCAGACTAGGGCGCGCCCATTCCGTGAGTCTCAGGTGGGCCGGCTCCGCTCCGCACGCCGCTCTTGCGACCGCCGCGCCTCCCCCCTAGGCTTGCGCAAAACCCTCTGACAGGAGCGCCCCAACATGCCACAATCGCAGGGAACCAGTTTTACCGCCGATCCCCTGACCTTCGTCGTCAGGCACCAGCTGTGGGACGGCAACGTCGAGGATCACGTGGACCAGGGAGTATCCATCGACGTGGCGGCCGATGTTGGCGGCAAGCATACGGCGTTGCTGCGCTTCAACTGCTTCGACATCGAGAAAAGCTACGTCTATGGCCCGGAGAATCCCGAACTGACGACCCCGGGCCGCGTCGGTGGCGGTATGGGCGTGCATTGCCGGATGGACCCGATCACCGATGGTAATCCCATTGGCTGGACCATCCGGATGCTTGGCGAAAGACTCCCGAAGATGCTGGAGCGGGCCGGATACAAGAATCTCGCCGAGGCGACCAACGTTGCCGCAGTGCGGCGCGTCCTGCCCGACGTGGAGGCCTGCGCCAGAGAAACCTTCGTCTCCAAGCGGAACACGGTCAAACACAACCGTGGCACGGACATCTTCGAAGCCGGCAACATCCGCTTCGGCCTCGAGATGCGGCGCCAGCGGAACGGCGACGGCGGCTTGGCGCTGCACGTCCTTGGCGACGTCGGCGGATCGAAAGGCAAGGCCTACGTCGAAGAAACCGAGCTTCTGGCGTTCGACTGTTTCTGGCAGGGCGCGCATTACCATTATGGTCCGCGCAACAAGAATCACCGGATCAACTGGGACATGACGATCGTCGACGATCCGCTGGAGTGGACTTTCGAGCAGATCGAGAACAGGAAGCTTGGCCCGATGATCGAGCGTGCCGGTTACCCGGGGATCGCCGCCGACCTGGACCTGGACAAGATCGCCTCGATCCTTCCGGCGTTGAAGAAGCGGGCCTTCGAGATGTACGAGGAAGGCGAGAGGCTGACCGGTCACAAAGGGCTGCCACTGGAGTTCACTCCGAACCTGGCCGCCGAGTAGTCACTGCGGGACGGTGGAGGGTTCAGAAACCCTCCACCGCCTCGCTAGCACCACGACGACTACGCGCCCGCAGTGGCCAGGTTCAGGCGGCCGGCATGCGACGAAGCGCGCACAGTTTGTTGCCGTCAGGATCACGCAGGTAAGCGAGATACATCGGACCGGCGCCGCCCTGGCGAATGCCGGGCGGATCCTCGATCGCCGTCCCGCCGTTTGCGACCCCGGCCTTGTGCCACGCGTCAGCCTGTTCCTGGCTCGCCATAGTAAAGCCGACCGTGCCGCCGTTGGCGTGTGTGGCAGATTTGCCATCGATGGGTTTGCTCACCAGGAACAGCGCGCCGTTATGCGCGTAGATCAACCGGCC